>Ga0213824_1000135_pt1 | contig 61864 bp, 63 predicted proteins | sample MC6MC0906MG_FD_179892 | JGI IMG/M metagenome (GOLD analysis project Ga0213824, IMG submission 179892) | Enriched soil aggregate microbial communities from Iowa State University, Ames, United States - MC6-MC0906-MG | ecosystem: Environmental > Terrestrial > Soil > Unclassified | place: USA: Iowa...
TGTGCAACTGGTCCGAATGCTTCGTCCGCTTTCTTAACATCTTTACCAAGAAGCTCGCCTAAACGTGCTGCTACTGGAGTAAGACGTAATTCTTCTACTGCTTGACCTTTTGGACGGCCTAAGTGGCTTGCTAAAATAACTTTCGCACCTTGCTCTACTAAATATTGAATTGTAGGAAGAGCTGCACGGATACGAGTTTCATCTGTAATTTTGCCTTCTTTCATAGGTACGTTGAAATCAACGCGGCAAAATACACGCTTACCTTTTAAATCTACGTCACGAATTGATTTTTTGTTCATTGGATTTCCCTCCGACTACTAGTTAGGATTGACAAAACCCATTCAAAAGCTTAACACATTTGCTTCTAAAACGAAAGAAGAGAGAGAGGGAACAAACCCTCTCCCTCGTTTTGTCATTGATTGCTTATATACTTAAGAATTAAAGACCTTTAGAAGTCATGTATGCTGCTAAGTCTACTACGCGGTTAGAGTAACCAGTTTCGTTATCGTACCAAGAAAGTACTTTAACCATGTTACCTTCCATTACCATTGTAGATAATGCATCGATTGTAGAAGAAGCTGTACATCCGTTATAGTCGATAGATACTAATGGCTCTTCGCTGTATCCAAGGATACCTTTTAATTCGCCTTCAGAAGCTGCTTTGAATGCTGCGTTTACATCTTCAACTGTTACTTCTTTGTCAAGTTCAACAACTAAGTCAACAAGAGAAACGTTAGCAGTTGGAACACGTACAGCGCCACCGTTTAATTTACCTTTAAGTTCTGGTAATACTAATGCTACAGCTTTAGCTGCACCAGTAGATGTTGGGATCATGTTTTCAGCTGCTGCACGAGCACGACGTAAATCTTTGTGTGGTAAGTCTAAGATTTGTTGGTCGTTAGTGTAAGAGTGAATTGTTGTCATCATTCCGCGTTTTACGCCGAATTTTTCGTTTAATACTTTAGCGAATGGAGCTAGACAGTTTGTAGTACAAGAAGCGTTAGATACTACGTTGTGGTTAGCTGCATCGTATTGTTCGTGGTTAACACCCATAACTACAGTGATATCTTCGTCAGAAGCTGGAGCTGAGATGATAACTTTCTTAACTGATCCACCTAAGTGTTTCTCAGCGTCTGATTTTTTAGTGAAACGGCCAGTAGATTCTACTACTACTTCTACTCCGTAGTCGCTCCATGGTAATTGAGCTGGGTCACGCTCAGCGATAACTTTAATTTCTTTACCGTTAACAACGATGCTGTTTTCGTTAGCAGATACTTCTGCATTTAAAGTTCCGTGAACTGTGTCATATTTTAAAAGGTGAGCTAATGTTTTAGCATCTGTTAAGTCGTTGATTGCTACTACTTCTACCTCAGAGTTGTTAAGAGCTGCGCGGAATACGTTACGTCCGATACGTCCAAATCCATTAATACCAATTTTAGTCATTTGAATTTCCTCCTTGGGGGATTATATTTAAAGGGTAATACCCTTTGTTAACTGTTTTGCTGCACCTTCATCTGTAATTAGAATTGAAGTGTGCCCTTGCTTTATTACAGCCTGTATTGCCTTTGCCTTTGAAGAACCTCCAGCGACTGCAACAACGTGAGATACATTTTGTAAATCTTCAAGTTGCATACCAACCGTTCTTACTTTATGAACAACATTTCCTTGTTCACTAAAGTAGTAACCGAACGCTTCGCCAACTGCTTCGCTTGCCTGAATCTTTAACCAATCTGCTTCTGAAGTATTTCTGCGACGTGCCATTGTTAACGCATCACCAATTCCATGAATGACGATATTGGAAGATCGAATCAACTCAAGAACTTCTTTCACGGAGGGCTCTGTTACAATGGACGCATATGCTTCGCTACTAACGTGATCTGGAACATACAATAAGCGATAATTACTCATCGTATTTTGTGCCATTTTGGCGCAAATGGTATTGGCTTCTAACTCAACACCTTCTCCAATTCCACCACGTGCTGGGACAAATAGCATATGTAAATCTTTGCAATCAAGTTGCATCATGTCCGCAGCAGCAGCTAGCGTAGTTCCTCCAGCCACAGCAACGATATTATTCACTGTCAGACGGTCTTTTATACAAGTCACACAAGCACGGCCCATCTCCAGTTTGACCCAAGGTGATTCATCACTATCACCAGGGACAACGAAAACTTCATCCAAGTCTAATGTTTCCTTAAGTTGTTTTTCTAAAACCTTTAACCCGGAAATTTCTTTCATAAAGTCTTCCAAAGCAAGAACTAAAGCTGTTCCTTCTTCTGTCAAAGTCATTCCAGAAGAAGCGACGTGAACTAAGTTTTGTTCTTTCAAAACTTGAACTTCACTTCGCAATACTCGTTCTGTCATACCGAGACTTGCTGATAAGTTCCTTCTTCCAATCGGCTGCATGAGCCTGATGTATTGAAGAACTTGCATTCTCGTTTGCATAACAGGTAGCAGATCAGGTAATAATTTTTTTGTGTTCTGAATCCATGAGCGCATATCTTTTCTCCTCACTACATTGGTTCATTTCCCCTTGTGGTCACTTTGTGTCCCGTAGTGACATTTTATGTCCCACATAGGTTAAAAAAATAATCCCTGCTACGTGTATTATTGTAACAGGAGATAGAAACTTATTCAACTCTTAACTGCATTGTTTATATAGTTTATTATGACACCTTTGTGAATGTTACCATATTCCACCTGTTTCCCGCCTATTTCTACGACCGGAATCATTAAATGATATTTCTCCAAAAGGTCATTATCTTCATATATATCTATTTCCTCGATTTGAAAAGAATATTCACATTGTACTTCCTTTAAAACTTGTTTCGCTTTTTCACAAAGACCACAATCTTTTTTTGTATATAGTACAACCTTCATCTTCTTCACCTATCCAATTGTTTTTCTTAGAGACGAAGCTGGAATATGCATCTGTTCTCTATATTTCGCAACTGTTCTTCGAGAAATAACGATTTCATGCTCTTCTTCTAATAATTTTGAAATCTTTTGATCTGAAAGTGGCTTTTTCTTATTCTCCGCTTCAACAAGTGTTTGAATAAATTGTTTTACACGCTTTGTAGAAACTGCTTCATCTTCAGTGGTCGACACGGCATTGCTAAAGAACGATTTCATCTCAAATAAACCGTGTGGTGTTTGCACATATTTATTTCGCGTTGCACGACTAATTGTAGATTCATGCACACTTAATTCTTCTGCTACTTCTTTTAAAGCAAGCGGTTTTAAATATGCTGGACCTTCCCAGAAGAAATCACGCTGTTTTTCCATTATGATGCCCATTACTTGTAAGAGCGTTTGTTTTCTCTGTTTCAAACTGCGCATAATCCATTGCACATGTTGATATTTCTCCGATACGTAAGAAGCAACTTCACTTTCACTATTATTTAGAAGTGCACTATACTCAGAATGAATTTCAATTCTTGGCATATTTCTCTCATTCATTTGTAAAACGAGACGATCACCATCTTTTTTCACCGCCATATCAGGCACGATATAAAGTGGTTTATCAGAAGAAAATGCAAGACCTGGCTTTGGTTGTAATGACGTTATACAATTTACCGCACTCTGCAATTCCTCATTACTACACTTCAGCACTTGAACGAGCTTTCGCCAATCTTTCTTCACGAAATAAGCAAAGTGATCCTCTATAACCTCTTCCGCTAATCCATTCCGTCTTTGTAAGCGCTTCAATTGCAAAGTTAGACATTCCTGAATATTACGTGCTCCTACCCCTGCTGGCTCGAGTGATTGGACAAGCTCAACAGAGCGGTCGACTACATGAATCGGCGCGGAAAGGAGATCTGCTAACTCTTCATTCGTTTCTTGTAAATACCCATTTCCATCCATGTTCATAATAATGAAGGAAGCTACTTTTCGCTCTTCTTCTTCTATTTTATAATATTGTATTTGATTTAATAAATGTTGCTGAATCGTTGTTGAATCCACACTGTAGATTTCCATCTGATTCTCGACTTGTTTGCTGGTACTTTTACTTGTGTTAGAGCTCTTTTTCTTCTCCCTCTCAAAACCACCTAACTCAATAAGGGGATTCTCTAACGATTGCTCATACAAAAACTCCGATAATTCTTGTACATTATATTGGAGCATTGTAATCGCTTGCCTTAACTCTTGTGTCATTGCCAAACGTAAGCTTTGTTCTTGTAAAAGACTTGCCTTCAAACTAATCTCCCCCTTGTTTCTATTGTACAATAAGTTTGGTAAAAGGAGAATGCTATCACAGACACCCATTCCAAAATATTATTAATTTATATGTATTAATGAGATTTACAACTTACAACCGAAATTTGAATAATATTGAAAGAAAATAATAAAGTACAACATTATTACCAAGTACTAATAGTAAATCTTATCACTAGATATAACAAGAGGAAAATAAAAAAAGTCCTAACCTACAAAACGTAAGTTAGGACTTTTTGACGCGCCCAGAGGGATTCGAACCCCCGGCAGACGTGGTACCGGAAACCACCGCTCTATCCGACTGAGCTATGGGCGCATGATTATTAAAAAACACTTCATTTTCTTCTCATAATAATAGCAATAAAATCCATCTAAATCAATAAAAATATCCCCCTAATCCTTTATGTGCCTTAGCTAGGAGCATATAAAACATATCCCTCCCCTAAATTTTCCAATCATAAATTCACCCCAATTCACAAATTATAATCTTTGAATTGATATTCCAAAGGGGGCTTCATTCAATGACTGTAATTACTAAACTAAAGCAAACTGTTTCTGGATTAAAAAGTGCACAAGCTAGCTTAGAGGGATTCGCTCTTGATACGGATAACCAACAAGCAAAGCAACTTTTCCAAACAGCTGCGCAACAAACGCAAACTATTATTGATTCTTTAAACCCGCGCGTTGAAGAAGTCCAACAGGAAGAACCACAATACTCACAGCAATAACCGAAAGTACCATTTCATCTAATGGTACACGATTTGAGAAAAAGGGTGATATGCAATCATCCTTTTTTCTCAAATTACATAATGCAATAGAAATGGAATGATTATAATGCGAAAACTCGGAATCATAGCCGCGTTATTTGTGCTCCTAATCGGTTCACTTACCGGATGCGATAATAGCCCGTTAGATAAAAAAGTAAAGAAAGAAGAAGCTAAGCGAACAGATGAGAAAAAGGGCCCTAAATTAACAAAAATGAGTACAGAATCCTTTAATCAATCTATATCGCAAGACGCTAAGAAAAAAACTCTTGCTATGGAGGGAATTATAGAAGCTACCGCAGTTAATACAAATTTAGATCTTTACATAGCCATCAAACCTGAACATCACGAAAGATTCGGTTTAAAACCTTTACGAAGTAAATTAAAAAAGAAGCTAAGTGACGAAAACCCTACTTTCGATATTCGTGTAAGTACAGACAAAAAGATTTTTATGCTCATAGAAGAACTTGAAAACAAAATTAAGAACAAGAAAATAAGCAAGGATGGCATTAAAGATCAATTGAAACTCATTCAATCAGAAATGGGATCTAATATTTAAGCTTTCTAAAAGAGAAGGAAGGATTCAAATGTCTAGTAAAGATAAAAATTTAACACCTGTGCAACAAGAATATAAAAAATTTGAACAACAGCGCGAACCGAAGCGCCCTGTCTTAAAAAATTGTATAAAAGCCTTTTTCGTCGGTGGTTTTATTTGCTTCATCGGACAACTCATTTCTACTTTTTACATCACATATTTTGATTTCACTGAACGATCGGCAGGAAATCCAACTGTAGCAACTCTTATTTTCATCTCCATGCTACTGACGGGATTTGGCATCTACGATCGCCTTGGGCAATTTGCTGGTGCTGGCACCGCAGTTCCCGTTACTGGATTTGGTAACTCTGTTATTGCCGCGTGTATTGAACACCGTACAGAAGGGTTCGTTCTCGGCGTTGGTGGTAACATGTTTAAACTAGCAGGATCGGTCATCTTATTTGGCGTATTTTCAGCTTTTGTCATCGCTCTTATTAAAACGATTCTCTTTCAATGGGGAGGGCTGTAAATGTTACAAGGACACCGAACATGGGTATTCGAAAACAAACCAGTTATCATCTCAACAGGTGTAGTCGGTGGCCCATTTGAGGCAAATGGAAAAATCCCTGAAGACTTCGATACCCTGCATGAAGATTTATGGCTCGGACAAGATTCTTACGAAAAGGCGCATAAAATTTTATTTGAAGAAGCTTGTAGCCGCGCTACCGAAAAGGCAAAGCTCCGTAAAGACGATATTCAATTCGTACTCGCAGGGGATTTAATTAACCAAATAACTCCAACGAGCTTTGCATGCCGCACACTCGGAACACCTTATCTCGGTTTATTCGGCGCCTGTTCTACTTCTATGGAAGGATTAGCACTCGGCGCAAGTATCGTAAATGCAAAAGGTGCAAAGTATTTATTAACTGGGGCATCAAGTCATAACGCTGCGGTAGAAAAACAATTCCGCTATCCAACTGAATATGGTGGCCAAAAACCTCCTACGGCTCAGTGGACAGTGACCGGTGCAGGCGCGGCTATTTTAAGCGACACCGGATATGGTCCACAAGTAACATCAGCCACCATTGGACGAGTTATTGATATGGGACTAACAGATCCTTTTAATATGGGTGGTGCGATGGCCCCAGCTGCTGTCGATACGATTGAAGCTCATTTACGCGAACGACAAATTGACGCCTCTTATTACGACTTAATCGTAACAGGTGACCTTGGACATGTCGGTCGCGAAATTGCTTACGACCTACTACATAAACATGGAACAAAGGTAAAGAGCGAGCAATTTCAAGATTGCGGAATCATCATTTATAGAGAAGGTCAACCTGTCATAGCTGGTGGAAGTGGTCCAGGCTGTTCAGCAACAGTCGTATACGGACATTTATTAAACCGAATGAAAAGAGGAGAATTCAAAAAAATACTTGTCGTTGCGACAGGCGCTTTACTATCTCCACTTACATTCCAACAAGAAGAAACGATTCCGTGTATCGCTCACGCTGTTTCGATTGAATTTGGAGGTGCAACGCAATGATTTTTTTCTGGGCTTTCGTCATTGGTGGACTCATATGCGTAATCGGACAGCTTATGTTTGATGTCGGCAAACTAACCCCCGCTCATACGATGGCAACACTCGTTGTTGTCGGTGCTATACTGGACGGATTCAACCTGTATGAACCATTAATTGATTTTGCTGGAGCAGGGGCGACTGTACCTATTACCAGTTTCGGTAATGCCCTCGTTCACGGCGCGATGGAGGAAGCAGCCAAACATGGCATCGTCGGCGTTATTACCGGCATGTTTAAAGTAACGAGTGCTGGTGTATCAGCTGCCATTATTTTCGGCTTCATTGGAGCATTGCTATTCAAACCGAAAGGATAAGGTGTTCGTATGACAGTTATCGCTAGCGTTAAAACCTGCCTTGCCAGTGTAAGGGGCGCTCAAGCAAGTTTAAGCTCCCTTTCACTAAATTCACAGGACGCGGAATCAAAACGTGTATTTCATGAATGTATGTTAGAAATGGACAGCATCATCACCGATTTACAGAATAGAGTTTCAGTATTAGAACGTGAAGAACCTCAATATAAAGGGTTTTAAGTAGACTGGAGGAAATGACTATGTCTCACCTGCCGGAATGGACACTTGTCATTCTTCGCTCTGTATTCATATTAATTATTTTATTCGCTATTACGAAATGGTTAGGAAAAAGACAAATTTCTCAGCTCTCCTTTTTTGAATACATAGCCGGAATGACAATCGGTGACATCGCTGCCCAAGTATCTACAGGGCTCGATTCAAAATTTTTCCACGGCGTCTTTGCGATACTCATTTTCGCTGTGGTACCTTTTTTCACAGGAATCCTCTCTTTAAAGAACAAAACAGCTCGAGATTTTTTTGAAGGAAAATCTACCGTATTAATAAAAGATGGAAAAATACTTGAAGATAACTTAAAGAAAGAAAAGTATACAAGTGATGAATTACTTGAGCTTCTCAGAGGAAAAAATGCGTTCAGCGTAGCTGATGTTGAATTTGCTGTACTAGAACCGAGCGGTGAATTAAATGTATTATTGAAGAAAGATCGCCAACCACTTACAGCAAAAGATATCAGCTTAAAAGTGCCAAACGAAAAAGAACCGCAAACTGTTATTATGGATGGAAATGTACTAGATGAACCTCTTTCTGCTAGCGGGCATAATCGCGCTTGGTTACATTCTGAGCTAGAAAAACTCGGTGTTGTCATTGAAAATGTCTTTCTTGGTCAAGTTGATTCATACGGACAACTTACTATCGACATCTATAATGATAAACTCCAAATGCCTTCTCCTCAAAACAAGCCTTTACTATTGGCATCCTTGAAAAAATGCCATGCCGATCTTGAGCTATTTTCTTTAGAAACAAAATCGAAATCAGCAAGTGAAATGTATAGTAAAAACGCGAAACAAGTCGAAAAGATTTTAAATAAAGTAACCTATCTTTTAAAAGAGTAAATATCAAAAGAACGCTTCAGTAAAAAGGCGTTCTTTTCTTTTTTCTACAGCTTCGATCACGTTTAAATTTATACAATTCGGTTATGATGTTGAAGATACATAAGCAGGGAATTTCAAAAACATAGCGAATAAATCATGGTACAACTACATATTTTTTTGATTTAAAGTGGTTTCGTTTGACCTTTATTGACCATAATTGTATTATAAGACTAAGAAAGCTTTATAAGGAGGAAATAACAGATGAATTTAATTCCTACAGTAATTGAACAAACAAATCGTGGAGAACGCGCTTACGATATTTACTCTCGACTATTAAAAGACCGCATCATTATGCTTGGTAGTGCAATTGATGACAACGTAGCAAACTCAATCGTTTCCCAGCTTTTATTCTTGGAATCTCAAGATCCAGAAAAAGATATTCACATTTACATCAACAGCCCTGGTGGTTCTATCACAGCTGGTATGGCAATTTACGATACAATGCAGTTTATTAAACCACAAGTATCAACAATCTGTATCGGTATGGCTGCATCTATGGGTGCATTCTTACTTGCAGCAGGTGAAAAAGGAAAACGTTACGCACTTCCAAACAGTGAAGTTATGATTCACCAACCACTTGGTGGAGCACAAGGTCAAGCGACTGAAATCGAAATCGCTGCAAAACGTATCCTATTCTTACGTGAAAAATTAAACCAAATTCTTGCTGACCGCACAGGTCAACCACTTGAAGTTCTACAACGCGACACAGACCGCGACAACTTCATGACAGCAGAAAGAGCTCTAGAATACGGCTTAATCGATAAGATCTTTACAAATCGTTAATAGATTTAAAGCGGAAGCGGCTCGTTCAGAATCGCAGGGCGTTGGAGCCTTTACATCCGAGGCGCTTTTTGCCTCGAATGTAAAGGCGAAACGACCGGAGATTCTAGCCGCTGAAGCTAGATATATTTTAAAGCGGAAGCGCCCTATACACAGGGCGCTTTTTTATTATGCACTTTCGTCTACATCCCCCACCAATCGAACTCCCCTCACCCACAAACAACAAAACAAAAAAGCTATCGCACATGCGCGATAGCCATTTATTGTACATATGCAGCTAAGGCTTCTAAAGCTTCCTCTGCATCTGAACCTTCTGTTGTGATTGTAATCATGCTACCAGTTCCGATTGCCAAGCTCATAATCCCCATTATGCTCTTTGCATTAACTGTCTTTCCATCTTTCTCAATGAAAATATCAGAATGAAAGCGATTTGCCTCTTGTACAAACAACGCAGCCGGACGTGCTTGTAAACCGTTTTTTAATGCAACTTTAACCAATTTTTGAACCACAGCTCCATTTCCCCTTTAACTTCTTATTTTTTCGCTACTGTTTCCCCCGCGCGTAATTTCTCTGCAATATCATCGATTTTACGCAAACGATGATTAATACCCGATTTACTAATTTTCCCCCCGGATACCATCTCACCTAACTCTTTCAATGTTACATCTTGATAATCTCTTCGTAACTGTGCAATTTCTCTTAACTTATCTGGCAAAATATCAAGCCCAACTGTCTCGTCAATATAGCGGATATTCTCGATCTGCCTTAGCGCTGCACCAATTGTTTTATTTAAATTAGCTGTTTCACAGTTAACTAAACGATTTACTGAATTACGCATATCACGAACAATTCGAATATCTTCAAATCTTAAAAGTGCATTATGAGCACCTATAATATTTAAAAACTCTGTAATTTTCTCAGCTTCTTTCAAATACGTAATGTACCCTTTTCTTCTTTCCAACGTCTTACTATTTAAATCAAATCCGTTCATCAGTTCACATATAGAATCATTATGTTCCTTATATAACGAAAAGATCTCTAAATGATAAGATGATGTTTCTGGGTTATTTACTGAACCACCTGCTAAAAACGCACCTCGTAAATACGATCGTTTACAACATTTCTTCTCGATTAATTCCTGCGATATATTTCGAATTAACGAAAAGTCATCTCGAACAATACGCAGATCTGCTAATATTTCGCGAGACTTCTCAACAAGACGCACGATATATACATTATTTTTCTTCAATCGCATTTTTTTACGAACAAGTAATTCTACCGTCACATCATATCCTTTTTTCAAAAGCGTATAAATTCTTCTTGCGATTGCTGCATTTTCCGTTTGAATATCGATAGATACGCGACGGTTTGAAAAAGAAAGCGACCCGTTCATTCGAAGCAACGCTGATAATTCAGCTTTCTCACAGCATTCCTTCATTTCAAGGTTGGTCAACTCTTTCTTGGTTTCCGATGCAAATGACACAGTCAACACCTCCTTATACGATTATTTTGGAACAAAAATCTTGTCCTATATGAATGAGGAGCGTTACCTCAAACGAGGCAACGCACATTTATAGCAGTGAATATAAAATAGAAGCTAACTTTAATGTATCATGTCTTACAACACGCTCATCATACTTCGCTAATTGATCTTGAATGATTTCGATATTATTTGCAGCAAAACGTTCTGTATCCACTACAACTGGTCCCGACATTTCTTCCTCATATAACTTACGTAATTCACAAGGAATATCACGATTATTTACAATTGCAGTGTCGATAAATGGTTTACCTAAATGATCATGTAACGCCTGCACATGATCGAACGCAGTATACCCCATCGTTTCACCCGCTTGCGTCATAACATTACACACATATACCTTCTTCGCCTTTGCAGCAAGAACAGCGTCCCCAATTTTATTAACAACTAAATTCGGTAATATACTCGTGTACAGACTTCCTGGACCGAAAACAAGTAAATCAGCCCGTTTAATTTCCATCAACGTTTCATATAACGGTTCTACATCTTCTGGAGTTAAAAAGACACGATTAATCTTCTTCCCGAAATAAGGGATCTTTGATTCACCTGTTACAATTTCCCCATCTTCTAACTCTGCATGAAGTACCGCACTTTGATTCGCTGCTGGCAATACACGTCCTCTGACATTTAATACTTTACTTGTCTCCGTAATCGCGTGGTAAAAGTCTCCTGTAATCGAAGTCATACCTGCCAATAATAAATTTCCTAACGCATGACCTTTCAGCCCGTCTCCAGTTGTAAAACGGTGCTGGAATAAAGCTTCCACTAATGGTTCTACATCCGATAACGCAACAAGTACGTTACGAATATCACCTGGGGGTGGAATTTCTAGCTCATCACGTAGTCTACCTGAACTGCCTCCATCGTCGGCTACTGTTACAACTGCCGTAATATCAACAGGATATTGTTTTAATCCTCTTAATAAAACAGAAAGTCCAGTTCCTCCTCCCATGATGACAATTTTAGGTTTTCTCTCTTTTTTCATCCCTTAATGGCCCTTTCTCTTCTCCACATCACGATGAGATACATGAACACTATACTCTGGTTTCAAATGTTTCCCAAGGTACTCTGTAAGCGTAACAGAACGATGTTGTCCCCCTGTACATCCAATCGCAATTACAAGTTGACTCTTACCTTCTCTTTTATAATGGGGCAGCATGAAAGTAATAAGATCCGTCAATTTCTCTAAAAACTTATGTGTTTCATTAAATTTCAGCACATACGACGAAACTTCTTCATCCAGTCCTGTTAATGGCTTCATATGTGGAATGTAGTATGGATTTGGTAAAAAACGAACATCAAATACTAAATCAGCATCAATTGGAATTCCGTACTTAAATCCAAATGACATAACATTTACACGGAACGCTTGCTCAGTTTCTGTTGAGAATATGTGAACAATTTTTTCTCTTAATTCTTTCGGTTTCAAATCTGATGTATCAAGCACAATATTCGCTCGCGCCTTCATATCAGTTAATAGACCGCGCTCAGCTTCAATTCCCTTTAACGGCAAGCCAGTTGGCGCAAGTGGATGCGAACGTCTCGTTTCTTTATAACGAGTTACAAGCGTGCTATCTTTCGCATCTAAAAATAAAATATGAGGGATAATCCATGTACGTTCAGATAAATCATCAAGTGCTCCCCATAAATATTCAAAAAACTCTCGGCCACGTAAATCAATACCGAGTGCCACTTTATTCATTTTACCTTTTGAATCCGCCATAAGTTCAATAAACTTCGGCAATAACATCGGTGGTAAATTATCTACACAAAAATATCCTAAATCTTCAAAACTTTGTAACGCTACCGTTTTTCCAGCTCCAGACATCCCTGTAATAATTACCATTTTTATATCATTATTCTCTGTCATCGTATCCACTCCTTGCAGGTTTAACTCGGATCTAATCGATATGAAAGCAACTCAAAATCTGGGGTATATACAAATGTACCGTAGATTATACCATTCCCTTTAATTAAATAATCAATAATGTGATAATCTCCTGGTGCCATTGCTAAATCATCAATTTTGTCAAATGTATGCCAACCAATGATGCCTTCTTCGCTCTCTAATTTGTTTTCTCCTGCAAAATCTGTTGCTAAAAAGGAGAACATCATCCATTCAGAAACAACCTTATCACCTTCTTGGATGACAAAGGTGAAGACCCCTTTTAATGCTGGGTTCTTTAAATAAATACCTGTTTCTTCACGATACTCGCGAACAACGGAATCTCTTACTGTCTCACCACGCTCCATCTTTCCGCCTGGTGCAACCCACCAATTTCGGCGAGGTTTTTGGAGTAAGAGTACTTCATTATCTCTAATTAACACACAGTTTGTCACTCTTTGCATGTTTCTTCACCTCAGCTACTTGCAGCAAAATTTCTCACTGCATACTCATTTCATTATACTATCAAAAACAGTTTGCTACAACGAAGGTGCCAGTCCCCTTTTGCTAAGTAATTGTAAAAATTATTTCTATAACACGCAATCAAAATGCCTTACTTCCCATGAATAGCACATAAAAATCCCCTTAACGTTTTTACCGTTAAGGGGATGAAAAATCCTTATTTCTTACCGAAATAAGTAACAACCGCAAATCCTAAAATAAAAGTAATAATTGAACTTACAATTGAAATTCCACCAGTCGGAATGCCAGGGAACACAATGACAATTGAACCGATAACAAGTCCAATAATTGCCGCAAATGTCATACTTTTATAACGATCTAATAAAAAGCTAATTCCTTTACTACTTACAACGAATCCGACCATAACACCGGCACCAATAACCGCGATTAACGGTAAATTGAGTGTAGTTAAAGCGTTAATTGCTGTCGGGTACACACCAATAATTAATAAAATAAACGATCCGCTAATTCCAGGAAGAAGCATAGCCATACTAGCCATCCATCCTGCGAAAAATAAACCAATTGCATTTAAAATTGTTAACGTCGTAATTGGATCAGCTGCTTTATCTGGTTTAAAGAATGCTGTTATCGCAACAAGAATTGCTGCAATTATTAATAAGACAATATGACCGCCTTTAAACGTTGCCTTTGCATCCGCTTCTCTCATTAACATCGGTAATATACTAATAATTAAACCGAGGAAGAAAAATTGAGTCGGTTCATAATGATTTGCTAATAAATATTTAATAACGTGACTTAACGTTAGAAAAGCTGCCGCTACACCCGCTGCAAGTGGGATTAAAAATGCTAAATGTTTTTTCCATTCGCGACTAAAGAATCCGCTAATTGCCGCAAGTAATTGTTCATAAATCCCTAACACAACAGCGATTGTTCCGCCGCTCACACCAGGAATTAAATCACTAACGCCCATACAAAATCCACGATATATATTACGCCATTCCATACTGAATAAATTCCTCATTTCTTATAGTGATTTTTTCCGTAAAGTCCAGTATATCAATAAGAAAGCTTATAATCCTAATTGTTTTTGACAAAACTTTGACATTTTCACAAAAAAAAGAAAGCTCCTATCGGTAGCTTTCTTCTCAAAAGGTATATTACCCCTTATTTTTCTGTTACAGTTTTTAATTCTTCTAATAACTCTTCTACGTAGTGCTGTGCACTCTGCGCTGCAATACTACCATCGCCTGTTGCAGTTACAATTTGACGAAGCATTTTTTCACGAACATCACCAGCTGCGAAAATACCAGGAACTTTCGTTTCCATACGCTCGTTCGTTTCAACATAACCATTTTCATTTGTAATACCCAGCTCAACAAACGGTTTTGATAGTGGTAGCATACCGATGTATATGAAAACGCCGTCAGTTTTAACTTCTTGTTCTTCTCCGCTGTTTACATCTACAAGTGTTACGCTTCCTACTTTACCATTTGCATCGTTAATTTCTTTTATAGTGTGATTCCAAATGAAATCTACTTTCTCATTTTGGAAAGCACGATCTTGTAAAATTTTCTGTGCACGAAGAGTGTCACGACGGTGAACGATCGTTACTTTTGATGCGAAGCGTGTTAAGAACACACCCTCTTCAACAGCAGAATCTCCGCCGCCAATAACAACAAGTTCTTTACCTTTAAAGAATGCACCATCACATACTGCACAATATGATACACCACGTCCACCAAGTTCTGCTTCGCCTGGCACACCAATTTTTTTATACTCTGCACCGCTTGCAACGATAATTGCACGTGTTTTATATTCTTTTTTGCCAGCAATAATTGTTTTGTATTCTTTTCCATCGATGATTGCTTTCACATCACCGTATGCATATTCAGCACCAAATTTCTTCGCATGCTCAAACATTTTATTTGATAAGTCTGGTCCTAAAATAGACTCATAACCTGGATAGTTCTCTACATCTTCTGTATTTGCCATTTGTCCACCTGGAATACCACGCTCAAGCATCAATGTGCTTAAATTCGCACGAGATGTATATACCGCAGCTGTCATACCAGCTGGTCCTGCACCAATAATAATGACATCATAAATTTTTTCTTCTGACACACTATTCACTCCCATTCATTCATACACATTAAGTTACCCTCATTATACTGTTAGCATCACTTTTTTCCCAATGATTTGCCTATCCTACGTGTGCGTGCGCTTAACAGCCTGCACATACTTTCGTACAGTCGCTACAGATACATTATATACATCACCAAGCTCTGCCTGTGTCATCTTATTTCTTTGTTCGCCGCGCACAATGTATTCAATTGCCGCTGACCAACCATACACATTTGTAAAAGTCGCTCCCGATGTATATAAACGTATGAACGTACAAAACCAAAAGTTTAAACACTCTTCGATTAATTCATCGTCTTTTTTCGTATAATTGTATAATGCATCCGCAATTCGTACGCACTGCTCAAATTGCTGTAAATCAGCTGGGATGCTTTTATGACTATTAAGTAAAAAGAAATATTTTGCAAGTTGCGATACGATTGGAACACCATTTTTCGCTTGCGTTACATCAAAGAAGAATCCCACCTTCTCTGGTGTTGACAACTCATTCATTAAATATAAAGCTAGCATTTGCTCTTCTAGCGTTGTACTTTTCTGAAATGATTTTCGTAACTCTTCAAATAAAAGGTTTTGTCCTTCATCTGCTAAATTCAATGCATTCCAAGGTTCTTTCCCTTTTTTATCAGGGTGCAATTCTACAACATGTTGCCACATTTTTTCAGCTACTCGCTGTTCCTTCACCATGTACGCAGAGTATGCAAACCAGTAATAAAAACTAACGTCTCCTTCGTATCCTTGACGCTTTAATACTTTGAACCATTTATATGCAGGTTCAAAATGACCAATTGTTGCAAGCGTTGTTCCAAGTTTCAAACGATGCTCAAATGAAATTGGATATACCGAAACTAACTGCCCGGCTAATGACTCTACTTGCTTATGCTCTCCAATTGAATATAGAAAAATAAGCGTATTACAAAGCGCATGCATATTACCAGGATTTTTCTCTAAAATCATTTCTGTTAACTTGAGCGCTTGATCTACATTACCTGATTGAAAATGAGCAATCGCTAAATTATTATGACCCGACCAAAATTCTGGATATTCTTTCGTAACAACTTCTAATGTAGCAATCGCCTCTTCTAATTGTCCGTTACGAATGTAGCGATTCGCTTCTTCCTGCATAACAATTAGCTCATCTTCATCCTCAATCTCTTCCGCACCCATCGCTTCTTCTTCCATAATCTCAAGCAATTCTAATGTATCTTCTACGAATTCTTTCTCTTCCGCAACTTCTAAATAACGATCTGCATACTTTTTCGCCTGTTGAAACAGGCCCATATATGCATAATTATTTGCAATAAAATAATAGCATTGCTCAAGTTCTGGATTGGATCTAACAAGCTTTAGAAATATCTGATTCGACTCTTGATATTCACCAGATTCAGATATTGCTATTGCTAGTTGGCATAAAATAAACGGCTCCTTCTCGCTTTGTGCCGCTCTTCGAAAATATTTAATTGCATCTTGCAATTTTTGCCCTTTATAAGCCCTCATCCCTTTTTTATAAAAGAAGTCCGCTAATTGATTAAAAGAGATGACTTGTCCGTTCTCCTTATATATTCTTTGATTTTTCCCCATATATCCTCCAGTTTTTTGTTTTCTTCGTTCACACATTCTTCTATCTATAAGTATAAACGATTCCGTAAAAAACAAAACAGTATATTATAATCAATTATTTCCTTTTTATTCATAAAAAGAGAAGGGAAATGTTACATTTTTAACATCAACCTTCTCTAGTGGCCATTTCCTCTTTCGTATAAATAATACGCATCGGATTTCCGCCTACGAAAGCGCCATCTGGTACATCTTTATGGACAAGTGTGCCAGCAGAAACGATAGCACCATTTCCAATCGTCACACCTGGTAAAATTGTCGTATTCGCTCCAATCATAACTTCATTCCCTATGATGATTTCTCCGAGTCGATACTCACGAATTAAATATTCATGCGCTAAAAGCGTTGTATTATAGCCGATAATTGAATTGTCTCCCACAGTAATCTTTTCTGGAAACATAATATCTGGCATTACCATAAGTGCAAACGACGTTTTCTTTCCTACCTCCATCCGCAAAAACGTGCGATACAACCAATTCTTCACAGATAAAAATGGCGTGTAACGTGCGATTTGGATGATAATAAAGTTTTTCATTACCTTCCAAAAAGACACCGTTTTATACACATTCCACAATGAATTTTCTCCTGAAACAGGATAGCGCGTTGTCCGTCGCACTTAACTCTCTCCTCTACTAAAAAAAGTGAAACTTGAAGTTAGTAGAGAAACATATCCCCTACTTGCTTACTTGGACCTTTATGAGCGGTTAATACCAGATAAAATCGGTAGTAAATCACTCATTTTATCTAACACATAATCCGGTTTATACGCTTCTAAATACGCTCTACCTTTCAATGTCCATGAAACCGCTACTGTTTTCGTACCTGCATTTTGTCCACCGACGATATCATGATGATTATCACCAACCATCAATGTTTCTTCTGGTTTTGCATCTAATAATTTCAATGCTTTTTGAAGTGGTTCTGGATGTGGTTTCACATGTTCCACATCATCAATCGTCACGACAACATCAAAAAATTGATCAAGTTTTGAAAGCTTTAATCCCATTTCAACCGTCTGTCTCGCTTTCGTTGTAACGATACCGATTTTATAGCCTTGCTTCTTCAATTCTTGAACAGTTTCATATACAGTCTCATATTCTTCCACTAATTCATCATGATGCTCATGATTAAATTGGCGATAACATGCAATCATTTCTTCAACCTTACTTGTATCCATCTTACTAAAAGTGTCATGCAAAGATGGACCGATAAATGCCAATACATCTTCACGCTTATATTGATTTGGATAATATGTATGTAACGTATGCAAAAAAGAAGAGATAATAAGTTCATTTGTATTAATTAACGTTCCATCTAAATCAAATAACACTGTATTTATTTTCATCGTCCTTAATCCTTTCATTACCTGAATATGAAAGAAGCAGCATCTTATATAAGATGCTACTTTTCTCTAATTTTCTAAATATCTTTTATCAGCTTGCCCCATCTTTCGTCTCACAATAATGAAAATGATAGAAATAACAACAATTCCAATAGACATTACTTGTGCAATACGAAGTGGTCCTAACATTAAACTATCTGTACGCAAACCTTCTACGAAGAAGCGTCCAACTGAATACCAAATTAAATATGTGAAGAATAGTTCCCCGCGGCGTAAATTCGCTTTTCGTAACGCGAGTAGTAAAATAACACCTGCAAAGTTCCATAATGATTCGTATAAAAACGTTGGGTGATAATACACACCATCAATATACATTTGATTAATAATGACATCCGGTAAATGAAGACCTTCTAAAAACTGTCTCGTTACTTCATCACCATGTGCCTCTTGGTTCATAAAGTTTCCCCATCGGCCAATTGCTTGTCCTAGTAAAATACTTGGCGCAGCAATATCCGCTAACTTCCAGAATGAAAGCCCACGTCGTTTCGCAAAAAGAATCCCTGTAATAACAGCCCCGATTAAACCACCGTGAATCGCCAAACCACCTTGACGAATATTAATAATTTGACTCGGATTTTGCGAATAATATTCCCATTCAAAAATGACATAATACATTCTCGCAAAAAGAATAGCAATTGGTACTGCGATTAATACAAGATCGATAAATGTATCTTTGTGAATACCTAGCCTTTCTCCCTCGCGAGTCGCTAGCCAAAGACCTAATAGCACACCTGTACCGATAATAACCCCATACCAATAAACAGGGAACGGTCCGAGCTGAATTGCTACACGGTCAAGCTGTGGTACGGAACCTAGCAGCATATGTATGACCTCCCTCTCCAGAGTCTACTCTTGATTTCCTAACTCAATCGCACTCATTAATCGTTCAGAGAACTGCTGTGCCGCATTGACTCCCATACGTTTTAATCTGAAGTTCATCGCTGCTACTTCAATAATAACAGCCAAGTTTCGACCAGGACGAACTGGAAGTGTAATCTTCGTAAGTTCTGTATCAATAATCTTCATCTTCTCTTCATCAAGACCTAAGCGATCATAATTTTTCTTTTGATCCCAAATTTCAAGATTAATAACAAGTGTAATACGCTTATAATTTCGTACCGCCCCTGCACCGAATAACGTCATTACGTTAATGATACCTAGACCACGAATTTCTAATAAATGCTCAATTAAATCAGGTGAGCTTCCTACTAATGTGTCTTCATCTTCTTGACGAATTTCTACGCTGTCATCCGCGACTAAACGGTGACCACGTTTTACAAGCTCCAGTGCTGTCTCACTTTTACCGACACCACTTTGACCTGTAATTAAAACACCAACGCCATAAATATCCACTAACACACCATGAACAGCTGTTGTTGGCGCTAACTTACCTTCTAAATAATTTGTTAAACGACTTGATAATCTCGTTGTCGTTTGAGAAGAACGTAATAACGGCATACCTGATTCACGTGATGCTTGTAATAACTCATCCGGCACATCTTGATTACGAGTTACAATAATACATGGCGTCTCCTCAGTACAAAGCGCTTTCATTCTCTCTTGCTTTTGCTCTGTCGTTAACGTATCAAAGAACGTAAGCTCTGTTTTTCCAAGAAGCTGTACACGATCAGCTGGATAATATGTAAAAAATCCTGCCATTTCAATTCCAGGTCGTGATAAATCACTTGTATCAATTGGACGATGAATTCCTTCTTCACCACTTACTAACTCCAATTGAAATTGTTCAATTAAATCTTTTGTCCTTACTTTTGGCATATGTATAAACCTCCACTCCGCTGCGGGTTCAGTCTCATTTGATGTAAAATTCCATTCTACCGGATATTGTACCATTTTTTTCTGGAAACAAGAAATACGGTTTCTAATAAATAGAAAAAAACATTTCATACGAATCATGAAATGTTTTTCTTTTTGTCATTTTCTCTTTTTTTCATATAACGGTTCAACAATTGCCTTTTCAATTATCATATTAAAAATCGAAATACAAATTGCCGCAACAATCGCTACACCAAATCCTGATATATTAAAAGCATCTCCTAATAATGAATCTGCCATTTTTAACGTAATCGCATTAATAACAATTAAGAAGAAACCGAAAGTTACAACAGTAATTGGTAGCGTAATTAAAATTAAAAGCGGCTTTACAAATACGTTTAATATCGCCAATATAATACTCGCAATAATTGCCGTTTGTATATTTGCTATGTAAAATGCGTCTGGTGCAACCCCTTTTAACAGTCCAGATACAGCGATTAACACAACGCTATTTACAAGAAGTGATACAATCCATCTCATTTCTTTACACATCCTTTTAACATATATATTTCATCATACGCTAATAGCTAATAAACGCAAGTAACATACAAACACTTATATCAACTTATTCTACCCTTTATGCTTGTATACCTACTAACAACCTTACCAGTTTTCCTTAGTAAAATAAAAACCGAGTGTAATTCCCACTCGGTTTTTATTAACAACTTATTGCGATAACTCTACTTCTTTTATTTTCTCTTTCATTCTTGCTTTATCACGATCTAAAATCTCTTTTAAATACTTACCTGTATAAGAGCGCTCTTCTTTCACTACTTGCTCTGGCGTTCCGGAAGCAACGATTTGTCCGCCTTTGTCTCCGCCTTCTGGACCAAGGTCAATGATATAATCTGCTGTTTTAATAACATCTAAATTATGCTCAATTACAAGTACTGTCTCGCCACTCTCAACAAGACGTTGCAACACTTCTAGAAGACGTGCAATATCATGGGCATGTAAACCAGTCGTTGGCTCATCTAAAATGTATAACGTACGCCCTGTAGAACGACGGTGCAATTCAGAAGCTAATTTCACACGCTGCGCCTCACCACCTGATAACGTCGTAGCTGGTTGCCCTAATTTCATATAACCAAGCCCTACATCTACAAGTGTTTGAAGTTTACGCTTAATTTTCGGGATATTAGCAAAGAAATCTACCCCATCTTCAATCGTCATTGCTAATACTTCAGAAATGTTCTTATCTTTATATTTAACTTCCAACGTTTCACGGTTGTAGCGTTTACCGTGACAAACTTCGCACGGAACATATACGTCTGGTAAGAAATGCATTTCGATTTTTATAATTCCATCACCTCGGCACGCTTCACAACGGCCACCCTTTACGTTAAAGCTAAAACGTCCCTTTTGATATCCGCGCACTTTCGCTTCATTCGTTTGTGCAAACACATCACGAATGTCATCGAATACACCTGTATACGTAGCTGGGTTGGAACGTGGTGTACGCCCGATTGGTGATTGATCAATATCAATAACTTTATCTAACTGCTCAAGACCCTTAATTTCTTTATAAGCCCCTGGCTTCGCTTTCGCTTTATATAGCTTTTGAGCTAACGCTTTATATAATACTTCATTAATCATCGTACTTTTTCCAGATCCTGATACACCTGTTACTGCTACGAATGTACCTAGAGGGAATGACATTTTCGCGTTTTTCAAGTTGTTTTCTTTCGCACCGATGATCTCCACTTTACGTCCGTCACCTTTACGTCTCTCAAGTGGTACCGGAATGAACTCTTTACCGCTTAAATATTTCCCTGTTAATGAATTCTCGTCTTGCATCACTTCAGCTGGTGTACCCGCTGATACAACTTGACCACCATGAATACCTGCACCTGGCCCGATATCAAGTAAATAATCAGCAGCCATCATCGTATCTTCATCATGCTCAACGACAATTAACGTATTTCCTAAATCGCGCATTTCCTGTAATGTGCGAATAAGGCGATCATTATCACGTTGATGCAAACCGATAGAAGGCTCATCAAGAATGTAAAGTACACCCGTAAGACGAGAACCAATTTGTGTCGCTAAACGAATACGTTGCGCCTCACCACCTGATAAAGTTCCTGCAGCACGACTTAACGTTAAATAATCTAAGCCAACGTTCACTAAGAAGCCTACGCGTTCTTGAATCTCTCTTAAAATTAAATGAGCAATTTTTTGTTGTTTCTCAGTTAGCTCCACATTCGAGAAGAATTCCTGTACTTCTTGAACAGAATACTTCGTAACATCAGCAATCGTCTTATCACCAACGAAAACAGCTAAACTCTCGGGCTTTAAGCGTCCGCCTTTACACTTCGGACAAGCTTGCTCTGCCATATATTTCTCCATTTGCTCACGAACATAATCAGAACTCGTCTCACGATAACGACGCTCGATATTCGGAATAACACCTTCAAATAAAATCTCATTTTCCTTTACTTGACCAAATTCATTCACATAGCGGAAATAAACCTTCTCTTCCCCGCTTCCGTACAACACTTTATCAAATAAATCTTTCGGTATATCTTTCACCGGCATATCCATATCAACGCCGTAGTGATTACATACAGATTGTAAAAGTTGTGGGTAATATTGTGAACTTGTCGGTTCCCACGGAGCAATCGCATGTTCATTTAATGATAAGTCCCAGTTCGGAATAACAAGCTCTAAATCTACCTCTAGCTTTGAGCCAAGTCCATCACAAGAAGGACATGCGCCGAACGGACTATTGAACGAGAACATACGTGGCTCTAATTCCCCGATTGAAAAACCACAATGCGGACAAGCATGATGTTCACTAAATAGAAGCTCTTCGTCGCCCATTACATCGATTAACACTCGGCCACCGCCAAGCTTTAAAGCACTTTCGAGTGAATCAGCTAGACGGCTTGCAATTCCTTCTTTCACAACAATACGATCAATCACAACTTCAATTGAATGCTTCTTATTTTTATCTAACGTAATCTCTTCAGATACATCTAGCATTTCACCATCAACACGTACACGAACATAACCTTGTTTCTTAATGTCTTCTAACACTTTCACGTGCGCACCTTTACGCCCTGCTACGATAGGCGCTAACACTTGCAGCTTCGTACGTTCAGGATATTCAAGAACACGGTCTACCATCTGTTCCACTGTTTGTGATGTAATTTCAATCCCATGATTCGGACAAATCGGCGTACCAATTCGTGCAAATAATAGACGTAAATAATCATAAATCTCCGTTACTGTACCAACAGTTGAACGTGGATTACGACTCGTCGTTTTTTGATCAATTGAAATCGCTGGAGATAAACCTTCAATCGTATCAACATCCGGCTTATCCATTTGCCCTAAAAACTGACGTGCATACGCAGATAACGATTCTACGTATCTGCGCTGTCCTTCTGCATAAATCGTATCGAATGCTAATGATGACTTTCCTGAACCAGACAATCCCGTCACAACAACAAGCTGATTTCTCGGAATGGTTACATCAATATTTTTTAAGTTATGTGCTCTAGCACCTTTTACAACAATAAAATCCTTGCTCATGCTCACTCTTTTCACCCTTCCGCTTTTAATTCTAATAGTAAATCTCTTAATTCAGCTGCACGCTCGAAGTCTAACGCTTTTGCTGCTTCTTTCATCTCTGCTTCGATCTTAGCGATTGTTTTCTCACGTTCTTTCTTCGTCATCTTCTTAGCAGGAGTTGCTTCATATGTTTCCGGTTCTTCAGCCGCTGTCGTTGCACGAATTACATCACGAACGCCTTTTTGAATCGTTTTCGGCGTGATACCATGCTCTTCATTGTAAGCTTCTTGTATAGTACGACGACGCTGCGTTTCTTCAATTGCAATTCCCATTGATCTCGTTATGCGATCTGCGTACATAATAACGCGGCCGTTTTCATTACGTGCTGCACGGCCAATTGTTTGAATTAATGAACGCTCTGAACGTAGGAAACCTTCCTTATCAGCATCTAAAATAGCTACAAGTGATACCTCTGGAATGTCTAATCCTTCTCGTAATAAGTTAATACCGACGAGTACATCAAACTTACCAAGACGAAGGTCACGGATAATTTCAATACGTTCTAACGTTTTAATTTCAGAGTGCAGATAGTTCACTTTAATTCCTACATCTTTTAAGTAATCCGTTAAATCCTCTGACATTTTTTTCGTTAAAGTTGTAATTAATACACGTTCATTTTTTGCAATGCGATCTTGAATTTCTCCTAATAAATCGTCAATTTGACCTTCAATTGGTCGTATATCAATTGGTGGATCTAACAGCCCTGTTGGACGAATAATTTGTTCTATTACTCCCGGTGCCTGCTCTAACTCGTATGGTCCTGGCGTTGCCGAAACGTAAATAACTTGATTCGTTTTCTCTTCAAACTCATCGAAAGTAAGCGGTCTATTATCCAAAGCTGACGGCAGACGGAATCCATGATCCACAAGCACTTGCTTACGTGCTTGGTCCCCGTTATACATCGCCCTTACTTGCGGAACGGATACGTGTGACTCATCCATAACAATTAAGAAATCCTCTGGAAAATAATCTAAAAGCGTATACGGTGTTGAACCTGCTGGACGGAGTGTTAAATGACGGGAATAGTTTTCAATCCCTGAACAAAAGCCCATCTCACGCATCATTTCTAAATCATAGCGTGTACGTTGTTCTATGCGCTGCGCCTCTAACAACTTACCGTTATCATTTAATTCTTTTAAACGTTCTTCTAATTCTTTTTCAATATTTTCAATAGCGAGCTTCAACTTTTCTTCACGTGTAACGAAGTGAGATGCTGGGAAGATTGCTACATGATCACGTTCTGCTAATACTTCACCCGTTAATGCATTTACTTCTCGAATACGATCTATTTCATCACCGAAAAATTCAATTCGAATACAATGTTCGTCGAGTGATGCCGGGAAGATTTCAACTACATCTCCGCGCACACGGAATGTACCACGCTTGAAATCAATATCATTACGTCCATACTGTACATCAACAAGTTCACGAAGCAATTGATTGCGATCCTTTTCCATACCAACTCGAAGTGAAACAACTAACTCGCGGTATTCTTCCGGAGAACCTAAACCGTATATGCACGACACACTCGCAACGATAATAACATCATCTCGTTCAAATAAAGAAGACGTTGCCGAGTGACGTAATTTATCGATTTCATCGTTAATTTGCGCATCCTTTTCAATAAATGTATCAGTATGTGGTACGTACGCTTCCGGCTGATAATAATCGTAATAACTAACAAAATACTCAACAGAATTGTTAGGAAAGAAATCTTTCAACTCACTATATAACTGTCCTGCTAACGTTTTATTATGAGCCATTACAAGTGTTGGCTTCTGCACTTCTTTAATGACATTTGAAATCGTAAATGTCTTACCCGTTCCTGTTGCTCCAAGCAACACTTGCTTTTTCTTACCACTATTAATTCCCTCTACAAGCTTCTCTATCGCTCCCGGCTGATCACCTTGCGGGGAATACTCTGAGATAATTTCAAATGGATGTTCCAACTAAAAACCGACCTCCTCATAAAAATCTGTATTATTATTTTACCACGAATGCTCATAAAAAACCTAAAAAAACGAACAGATATTCGGTAAAACTTTCGACAATATATACATAAAAAAGGAAGGAATAAATACTTCCTTCCTCTACTAACTCTATTTTTTAAGTACATATAATAAGTCATATCCATTGCGCCCATTTTCATTCGTACAATCTATTAACCTATATGCCGTTTCTAATTCACGTTGCTCTTTAACAATCCTTTTACAACTATCTTCATATATACCTGTATGATTACCAGCAAATTGATCTTGCCTATTATCTAACACATAAAGTATATCTGTCCCACTATGCTCTAACGTTTGAAAAACCGGATCACCTTCATGTGTATAATGTACAATTCTTATTTTATCAACTTCCCCTTGTTCCACATTCAAAACGAACTTTTCGAATTTATCTAGATTAGAAATTTCTGCTCCCTTTGCAACGACATCATTCTTCTTATCAATTGCACTGTTAGGTTGTGAGCATGCCATTAAACTAAAGAGAAATAAGCATATAAAACCTGTTCTTTTTCCTATTGTTATCCTCTCCTATACAAACTATTGGTATACTAGAAAAAGCTACTTTCCTCTATGAAAGTAGCTTCTTGTTTCCTTTCTCCTTCTTCGGAAAAATCACATATGAAAATGAAATCGCAGTATCCGCTAAAAGAATAATAGCCCATACTCGACTTACACGGCTTGCTGTTTTATTTAAAACGATTCCTGACTCTAACCAATTTCCCCACTGTTCTACTGGAATAAGCCCATACATGAAGAAAAAGAATATATGAACCGCAACAAACAAAATAAGATGTAAAACCCAATTTTTCATTTCCTGCTTCGCATGCGCCATCCCTGTTACTTCAAGTGGTTCTTCGATAATAGGCGCCGGTTCATTCCGCCACTTCGCAACTAATTTTTGTACATATATATCTAATTTCTTCAAATCCTTTTTCCCATAAAAAACTGCATATAATAAAATGATTACCGTAATGATTTGAAAATTAGAGAACTTCCCTGTTTGATAATAGTCCACTACCCCTAAAGTTAAAATAAACACTTCATTTATGAGCAGCACAATCCCCATAATAAAGCTCGCCTTTTTCAAGCGAAATCCATACCTTAGTAAAAAGAATCCAATAGCTGATAGCCAAAATACAATCTCCGCACCAATTAAAAAGTACCATCGATATTCTGCGAGTATACTCATTTATCCCTCTCCCTTTCATCATATATACGAAAAGCCTCATCCATATATACTAGAAGCTCTTCCTCAATTGGATACATACTCATTTTCTGTGAATCTTCTTTTGACTTTCTTACTTCCCACAATTTATCTAAAAATGCTTCATCACCATTTGCCATCTCTAAACATTTCTGCATTAATTTCTTCGTTGCACCTTGTACCTCATCACATGATGCTTCCTTACCGTCTTTCATAAAGTTACGTAATTGTTTTAATAAATCTACCCATTCTAAAACATTTGGATCTTCTTCACTCATGTTCGGCAAATTATGAAGCAACTTTTGTTCTTCCTTAGAAAAAACTTCATTTTGAAACATCTCACGTATTCGCGGAGACTGTTTCGAAAGCTGAATAAGTTCAAACATAACTTTCCAATCCAATTCCCCTTCCACATCTACTGAATAAACAACCGCTTGCAAAATACGTTCCATTCGATTAAATTTTTTCTGTTCTTCTTGTACAAACTTAAGTTGCTTTTCAAGCGATACTTTTAAATTGAGCTCATCCGTTATTAACATATTCGTAATCTCTTTTAATGAAAAACCCATTTCTTTTAAAAATAAAATTTGTTGCAAACGAACAACGTCTCTCTCGCTATATAACCGATGTCCCCCATCAGTTTTCCCACTCGGCTTTAATAAATTGATTTGATCATAATATCGTAACGTCCTTACTGTAACCCCTGTTTCCCTCGTTAGTTCTTGAATTGAAATCAACTCCATCACCTCTTCTCCTTCATTATAAAAGGTGACGTAACGTAACTTTCAAGTAGTTTGTAAAAAAAATACAAAAAGCTGTTTATACCTTTTGTATAAACAGCTTTTACGGAAATAATCCCTTTTGTACAGCACGCCCGCAAAATAAAATAAGCGCTCCAACAACAACACTCGTTGCTGTTTTATGATAATGCGCTAAAACTAATAAATAGTATGATAACCCTACAGCACCAATCATAATACATACACTTGGCACTGGATTACGAGAGAAGTTTTGCATTCCCCAAAACAAAGCAAAAATAGCCGTAGCGACACATAATACCGGTAATCCCATCCCGTTTCCCCTTTATATATTTATTTGATTCCCCTTGTTGCTAATACACTCGTCGATGCCCCGCTAAAGATAAGCTCCCTACAAACCTCATAACCTCTTGCTTACTCATACATGATCAGCCTCTTTTTGATTTCTATATTTCCACTTCGGCCAATAGTTCACAAAGAAATAAACAAACTGTCCTAATACAAATAAAACAAACGGCATGCCTGCATTTCCATAAACAATTAAATTGTACAAACTCCATACCGCTAAACTCATTGTTAAAAACAACCCTAAATATTTAAACGCTTTATCCGATTGAAATCTCTCAAACTCATCTTGCATTTTCATTCCTCCTATCGCTATGCTCGTTTTCCCACCATTAAGCCTATGATGAGACTACCAGCAAATAAGAAACTACATACAGTGAATATTTCTGGAATCGATATAACAGCTCTTCCTATTCCTTTGCTCGCAACAATATAAACTATAAGTAGGATAAACGCGAATATAAATGAGACATTTACATACTTTTTTATATTTTCATTAACTCGCTCATCTATATCTGGAAGTTCTTCTTTTTTGTACTTACGCTTTTTGTAATTCGTATACAATATCAGAAATACAATTGCTAAAACGTTACTAACTACGAGCGGTAAAATTGGTATAGCTGGATTCATAATACGAACTACAATGTCTCCCAAAAACAATCCAAAAGTCGCACCGATAAATAACTTTTTAGTGTCGTTCATTTTCTCTCCCCTTACTCCAGCGTAAATATTTCCTCTACCTTCATCTCAAAATATTTGGCGATTTTTAGGGATAACTCTAGACTCGGATTATAGTGATGGTTCTCAATTGCCACGATTGTCTGCCGCGTCACTTGCATCGCCCTTGCCATTTCAATTTGCGTTATATGATGTTGTTTTCGCAATTCTTTAATCTTATTTTTCACACCCATAGGCTCCACCTTCGAAAGTAAAGATATCTTTACTTTAATTATAAATATTTTCCAATTCTAAGTAAAGATATCTTTACAAAAAAAGGTAAAAAAAGAGACATCTATAAGATGCCTCTTTGCTACTACATAAATCCTAATGCATATACAAGAACGTACCCAAGAACAGATAAGCAAACCGAGCCAATCAACCCTGCCACAAATGCTCTGCTTCCTAATTTGCGGAACGTTTTAAACTCTACATTTAAACCGAGTCCTGCCATCGCCATCGCGATAAGCATGTACGCAATGACTACAATATATCCAGCAACAACTTCTGGGATAATCCCAAGCGAATGCACCGCACTCATTGCTAAAAATCCGAAGATGAACCAAGGAATCGGAAGATCACGCCACGATCCTTTTTCTTTGTTTCCCTCGCTCTTACCAAACCATAATCCAATTAAAATCGCTACTGGAACAAGCATCGCAACGCGCGTTAATTTCACAATAACCGCGATGTCTACAGCCGTACTACCACCTGGCGCTGCAGCCGCAATTACGTGAGCAATTTCATGCAGCGTTGCTCCTGAGAATACACCATAACCGTACGGGGATAAGCCGAGTACTGGGTATAGCAACGTATAAATAAGTGTAAATATCGTACCTAAAATAGCAATGATTGCAGCGCCAACCGCCGTTTCATCATCCTTCGCTTTCACTTGTGGTGCAATTGCCACGACCGCAGCCGCTCCGCAAATTGCAGTCCCGCATGCTGTTAAAATCCCAAGTTTCTTTTCTACTTTAAATACTTTCGTTAGTCCATATACAACGAAAATTGTAAATGTAATAACAACCGCTGCGATAACCAATACTTTCGGCCCCGCCTTTGCAATATCTACAAGATTTAACCGCATTCCAAGTAAGATAATCCCGAAGCGTAGCAACTTCTTACTCGCAAAGTTCGTTCCCGCTATCGCTTCTTGAGGAATCCCGATTGCGGCGCGCCAAACCATCCCAATTAGAATAGCGATTACTAATTGTCCCATAATATTTAAAAATGGAAGCTCTGCTAAATATTTCGCGACAATGGCGATTAATAACGTAATCCCAATACCTTGCGAAAATCCAAAGCCCTTTTTCTTTTGTATAACAAGTGTTTGTTCCACTTTGTACCACCCCAATAATCGTATTGGAACATGCATGTTCTTTCTAGTTACATTATAAGAGAGTTTTAATAATAAGTTTAATATCAATATTGAATCTCTATCATCAGAAATACTTATGATAAAATAAAAGCAAAAATAAAGGGGCCTAACAAATGAACGTAGACATTTTAAAGATCTTTGTTACTGTCGTTGAACAAAAACATTTTTCGCGTGCTGCGGAACTATTAAACCTTTCACAACCCGGCGTTAGTATGCACATTCGCAACCTGGAAAATGAATTTGGGACTACACTTATTCAGCGGTCCCCAAAGCACGTCCAAGTTACAGAAGCTGGAAACATATTATACATACACGCAAAGCAAATGCTCTCACTTTATGAAGATGCGAGACAAGAAATTAACGAACTGCATAACGTTGTAACAGGAACACTTCGCATCGGCGCTAGTTTTACAATTGGTGAATATTTGCTTCCAAAAATACTCGCTAACTATGCGAATGAAAATCCACACGTCGAAGTTCATACATTTATCTCAAATACAGAAGAAGTTTTGCAAAGCCTTCGCTCTAATCAAATTGATATCGGCTTAGTGGAAGGCCAAGTCGTATATGCTGACGTAGATGTTGAAACTTTTATGCAAGATGAAATGAAACTCGTCGTCCCGCCAAACCATCCATTGCTCCATATTAAGGGGATTAACGAAAATACATTGCAAGACCAAGTCTGGGTATTAAGGGAGAGCGGCTCTGGCACACGTGCCTATAGCGATCGCTTTATACACCAACATCATTTAAAAATGAAACGCTTCTTTACATTTAGCAGTATCCAAAGCGTGAAGGAAGCCGTTGCAGCCGGTCTTGGCATCGCTATCCTTTCAGATTGGACTGTTCGAAAAGAACTGTTGGCACAAGAAATATTCCACATCCCTGTTCCGAACGAAGAGCTAATCCGTCCATTCTCCATCGTGCGTGGCAAATATTTCATCCCGTCTAAAGCTATTCAAGTCTTTTTAAAACACGTAGACTCTTTTGCGAAAAAACAAAGTTGACCTTCACATTAGTGTGAAGGTTTACAATACATGTAAAAGGAGTGAAACGCATTGCGAATTGGAGAGTTATCAAAAGAAACTGGGGTTAGCGAAAGGGCACTAAGACATTATGAAGAAAAGGGATTACTCCCTTCAAAACGCCTAGCAAATGGCTACCGTGATTTTGATGAAAGTGCAATCGAAAAAGTAGAGCTGATTCAAATGTATTTACAGATTGGCTTAAATTTAGAAGAAACAGAACGAATGCTACGTTGCCTCGAAATCGAGCCGCATCTTTACGAAAATCCGTGTAGTAGTATCCTTGCACTTTACGAAGACAAACTTGGTGAGGTAACGAAGCAAATCACATTACTTTCCAATATTCAAACGAATTTACAAAAACACGTTTCACTCCTAAAACAAGCAAAAGAAAAGGGATGATTACATGTTTGTTATACATGGCAGTTCAAGACAAAATGGAAATACGGAAGCTTTAACACATATGGTGATTGATGGAATTGAAACAGAACAAATTTACTTGCGTGATCATATCGTCCACCCAATCATAGATCAACGCCATGATGCAAAAGGATTTCAACCTGTAAATGATGACTACGGGCAGTTAACCAAACGCATGCTAGAGCACGATACGATTATTTTCGCTACACCGCTATACTGGTACGGAATGAGCGGCCACATGAAGAACTTTGTTGATCGCTGGTCACAAAGCTTGCGTGATAAATCTCTTCATTTCAAAGAAAAAATGAAAGGCAAAAAAATGTACGTTATCATCGTTGGCGGAGACAGTCCAAAACTGAAAGCATTGCCGCTTATCGCCCAGTTTCAATATATCTTTGATTTTGTTGGCTCATCATTTGAAGGGTATATTATTGGGGATGCGAATGGACTAGATGAAATCAAGAACGATGCTGAGGCGCTAGCAAAAGCACAATTGTATAATAACAAATTCAAAAATAGCAAACAGAATTAAGTTTGACAAATCCATTTGTATGCGCATACAATAAAAATAATATTATGAAAGGAAGGTACTTTGACCAATGAAGTTCTAATTCTCTTATTTATTTCATCCATCACAAATAGTGAACAAAAATGATGAAAACTAGCAGAGGATTAGTCTGTCCATTTGTCGATACTTTCTTTCGAGACGATCATGTAAAAAATCGTTTATTTATGTACGATTTTTGCATTGAAGGGCGACGTTTATCCTCTCTAGTGAAACTAGGGAGGTTTTTTTATGACTATTTTAATCGCACGTAATATCGAAAAGAGCTTTGGTGATCGCACCATATTTACGTTACCATCACTAGAAATTCAAGCAAACGATCGTATAGGAATTGTCGGAGTCAACGGAGCCGGAAAATCTACGTTATTACAAATATTAAGTAAAGAAATAGAAGCTGACAAAGGAACAGTAACTCATCATAGTTCTATCAGCATCATTCCTCAGCTTAGCGAGGGGATACCAGAAACCGCTTCTTCCCTCGCTAAAGGCAAATGGAATATTTCAAACGTCGCAAATTCAATGAGCGGCGGTGAACGAATGCGCCTAAAGATTGCCCATGCCCTCGAACAAGATGCAGGCATTCTATTTGCTGATGAGCCAACAAGTCACTTAGATATGTTCGGTACAGAGCAATTAGAAAAGGCACTTTTATCTTATAAAGGTGCACTTGTTTTAATATCACATGATCGTGACTTCCTAAATACCATATGTACCAAAATCATCGAAATTGAAGACGGCATAATTCAAGAATACAAAGGACACTATTCAAACTATCGAAAGCAAAAAGAACGTGAGCGAATACAAAAGCAAGCAGAATATGATCAATATATACAAGAAAAAAATCGGTTAGAACAGTCAATTTCACAAAGAAAGCAACGTGCTTCTAGCATGACAAAAATCCCAACACGGTTCAGTTCATCTGAATCTAAACTTTATAAGTGCAGCGGGGCTCATGGGCAAGAAAATGTTAGCAAAGTAGCGAAAGCACTAGAAACACGCCTTGAAAGGTTGGAACAGAAAGAAAAACCGAAGGACTTTTCTCAAGCTCAGTTTGACATACAATACCACACACCAATTCATAGTAAAGCAGTTGTTCAGTTTAATAAAACAACGAAGAAAATAGGGGATCGCACTCTATTTAAAAATATGAATGGAACAATTGCCCCTGGGGCAAAGCTTGCTATTTTAGGGGCAAACGGAAGCGGAAAAACAACTTTGTTCAAAATGCTTCTCGCGAACGAGCGTGGCATTCAGCTTTCGAAAAGTTGTAAAATTGGATACTTTGAACAAACATTATCTATTTTAAAAACAGATAAAACCATTTTAGAAAACGTTCTAGAAGAAACAAACTATACAGAATCGTTCGTTCGCACAATACTTGCAAGGCTCCTATTCCGCCGTGAAGATGTTCATAAACCTGTGCACGTCTTAAGTGGTGGAGAACGCATGAAGGTTGCACTCGCAAAAGTATTTTTAGGAAACTATAATATGCTTCTGCTCGATGAACCGACAAACTATTTGGACTTAGCGACGCAAGAAGAATTAGAAATCATGTTACAAGAATATCCTGGTACAATACTTTTCATTAGCCATGACCGTGCCTTTATTCGCTCTGTTGCAGACCATATTCTACAAGTAGATGAGAGCGAACCAAGAATATTCCACGGCAATTACGAGCAATACACAAAAAGAACCACCCAAGCTTCTGTAAACGTTACAGAACAAGAATTATTACGATTACAAACTAAATTAACAGAAATCATCAGCCGGATTTCTATCCCAAATCAGCATGATGACATCACATTTCTCGAACAAGAATACGAAAAATTATTAGTTCGAATTCAGCGATGTAAAGAAGCGCTCTAATGTCTTCCCCATATATCGACGGGACCTTCCACATTTCCCAAGAAATATCGAGGCTTCGACATAGAATATCACCCTACCTATCATGTTAGGCACAATAACAACAAAAAGCCGTGCACCAGCACGGCTTTTCACTTTATCCCGCTATTTGTGGGCAGTAAGACTCCCAACTCAAAATTCGTCTTGAGCAAAGAAGTTAGGTCGGAGTCGGGTTGCCCGTAAACGCCCGATTGGTGAAAGTTAATAATCAGTAGGGGATGAACCCCCCCCACTGATTAAAGTTTCACTTTATATACGGACAGCAGTCCCGCTCACCGCAACCATTAGCATCCCTTCACGAACTACTTCGTAATCCACGTCAATACCAACAATAGCATTTGCATTTTTTTGTCTTGCGAGAGTTTTCATCTCTTCCATTGCAATGTCGCGCGCTTCTTTTAATTTGCTTTCATAAGCGCCTGAGCGACCACCGACAACGTCGCGAACAGAAGCAAACAGGTCACGAACGATATTCGCCCCCATAATTGCTTCTCCATTGACGATATCGATATACTCAATAATTTCTTTCCCTTGAATTGTAGAAGTTGTTGTTACAATCATGCTTTATAGCCCCCCATATAAGATTTTCACTTACTTATGGTGCACTAATTCAGCAAAAATTATATTTACAAACTGAACTGAGCTTCGTATAACCGGCTGTATCCTCCGCCTTGCTCAATTAGTTCCTCATGTGAACCTTGTTCTGCAATACCATCTTTATTTACAACAACGATACGATCTGCATTTTTAATCGTTGCAAGCCTGTGAGCAATAACTAACGTTGTACGGCCAACAGATAGTTCTGCAAGTGATTTTTGGATAGCAAGTTCCGTCTCTGTATCTAGCGCAGAAGTTGCTTCATCTAAAATTAAAATCGGCGGGTTTTTCAAGAACATGCGAGCAATTGCTAAGCGTTGCTTTTGTCCTCCTGAAAGTTTCACACCACGCTCACCGATAACTGTATCTAAGCCATCTGGTTGCGAGTAAATTAAGTCCTCCAACTGGGCACGTTTTACCGCCTGCCAAATGTCAGCTTCTGAGGCTTTTAAGTTTCCGTAAGCGATATTTTCACGAATTGTTCCTGAAAATAAGAAAACATCTTGCTGCACAATTCCAATTTGCTTACGAAGTGACGACAACGTCATCTCTTTTGTATCAATGCCATCAATTTGAATCGATCCAGATGCTTGTTCATAAAAACGTGGTAATAAACTACATAGTGTTGTTTTCCCTGCCCCTGATGGCCCTACGAAAGCAACAGTTTCACCTGCATGTATTTTCAAACTAATATCGTTTAAAATCGGCTCTTTATTTTCATATCCGAACGTAATGTTGTTATATTGAATATCACCGTGTACATGTTTTACTTCAATTGCATCTTTAGAATCTACAATATCCGGCTCTGTTTCAAGAAGCTCTACATATCTTTTAAAACCAGCGATTCCTTTCGGATAACTTTCAATAACCGCATTAATTTTTTCAATTGGGCGGAAGAAAATATTCGTTAATAAAACGAATCCAATAAATCCACCGTACGTTAATTCACCTTGCAGAACAAACCATGTACCACATATTAATACAAAGAGTGTTACAAGACGCATCAACATGTAACTAATCGATGAATTTAACGCCATAATTTTATACGCCATTAATTTCGTTGTACGGAAACGAGCGTTGTTCACAGCGAACTGGTCTTTCTCAAATTTTTCATTTCCGAATGCTTGTACAACGCGGATACCACCAACATTGTTCTCAATACATGCATTGAAATCAGCAACGTCTGAGAATAAACGTCTAAACGTACCTGTCATTTTTTTATTGAAATAAAGTGCCAACCATAATAAGAATGGAATCACGAAGAATGTTAGAAGTGCTAATTTCCAGTTGATCATCATCATAAATGAAAATGCTCCAACTAAAGTCATAACAGCAATGAATAAATCTTCCGGTCCGTGGTGAGCAATTTCTCCAATTTCCATTAAATCGTTTGTAAGACGTGAAATTAAATGACCTGTTTTATTATTATCAAAAAATCTGAATGATAGCTTTTGAATGTGATCAAATAATTTCTGTCTCATATCAGTTTCAATATTAACGCCAAGCATATGTCCCCAATATGTAACGACGTATTGCAAACCTGCATTTAACACATAAACTGCGAATAAACCGAAACAAGCCCATAAAATAAGTGTCCAGTTTTGTCCTGGTAATAACTTATCAATAAATTGATTTACGATAAGCGGGAAACCCAGTTCGAGTAAACCTGCGATAACTGCACAGGAAAAATCGAGTACGAATAAACCTTTGTACGGTTTATAGTAAGAAAAAAATTTACGTAGCATATCTTCCCTCCATTTTCCAAAATTTAAAAGACTCCCTAAATGATAACCATTATCAAATAATTATTCAAGTTATCCGTCTATGAAACTAAAAAAACCTTCATCTATTTCGGATGAAGGTTTTCCATTTATTATATAGCTTCTGAATCCCACTCATGCTCCTGCTGAATAAACACAACACCTAATTCGTGATGGCCCCCGGCGTATAATGCCGTTTGAGCAAGACGAAGCTCCCCATTTGTATCTAATACTTCTAATTTACAAAATGCTCCGGTCGTCTTCGTTTGAAGCGCATCATAAAACTCTTCTGTACTTCTTGGAATGACTCCATTTACTTTCGTAATAACTTCTCCAGGCTTTAAATTCATCTCTGCCCCAATTGTATTCGGAATTGTATCTAGCACAACGAGCCCATCATTACGTGCGGCAAAGTACGCCGGCCTTGTCTCATCAGCAATTTTCTCTTGCATTGAAATTGTGAAACGCCCAAGCATTGCAACTCCCATCGCAATTATCGCGAATACGTGCCACCAATAACTTGCGATTCCTAAAACGAGTACGAGTCCTGCTAGTCCATATACACGTCTTCCTGTAAATAATAAAGCTTCCTTCGGCTCATAACTTCTAATCTTTCTCATAAATCCAATTAAAAATGGAACGAGGAATAAAGAGTATGTAGTTGAACCTATTGAAACGACAGGCCACCAAGGAATAAATCCTGTCACTGCGTCTCCTGGTATAAGAATAAATACTGGTACAAGCCATAGACGATTTGATTCATGTAGTCCAATTCGTAACCCACGCTTACCTTTTTTAATTTTCGGCGTAGAATATCGTACTGCATTTTTAGAGATCAATAAACCCTCTACAACGAGCATAACGCCTAGTAAAATAGCAAGGGATACAATCGTACCCTCTTCACCTTCTCCAAGCTGTAAGAAGGAAACTGGCATCTTAGACGATAACAACACGAATGCAATAGCGATACCGAACGTATACGCTACAGATAAATATCGATACATAGCAGTTAATCCAAATAATAACGTCCAAAGTAAAACTGCCCATAAACTCGCTTTTGAAACGACAAGCCCGAGCCCAATCGTAATAATAGATACGATTAATCCGTACCCAATACCTGCAAATAGAGTTGTTCGCAGTTCAAACCAAATATCATATACTTTAAAAGAAAAATCTTTTCGTTCTCTTAATATACGTAAGTATCCAACGAAGATACTACTAATTAAAAATACATAGACAGCAGGGTGTAAGAAAAAACGTCCAACCGCTCGTAGTATTTCAAAAAGCCATGCCTCCACGAATTCATTCACCACCATTTATATCATTCTTTCTTTTTATCTTATCATATTTAACACATAAAAAAATACAGGCATCAAAGTGCCTGTATTCTTTCTTATTTCGCTATTAATTTCAATGCCGTTTGTAATTGTAAATCGTTTTCTCCAGAACGGATTTTTTCAATGATTTTATTTTGAATTGCTTCAGCTGTCTTTTTATCAAGTTGTCCTGTCGCTTCCATCTCATTTGCATTTTGGAATGCTTTCAGTGCTGATTCTGTTTCTTTACCAAAGTATCCATCTTCACGGCCTGGTACATATCCTAAGCTCTTGAGCATTTCTTGCGCGTGTTTTACTTGCACATCATTCGAATTGTATGAAAGTGTCTTTTCAATTTGAATTGGTGTCGCGTGATAATAATCTGGTTGCTTCACTTCTACAGTTGGCGCGATTCCTTTTTTATGAATCCAATTACCGTCCGGTGTTAACCATTTAAACATCGTTAATTTAATGTTGCTGCCATCTTTAAATGGAACAGCCTGCTGAACAGTACCTTTACCAAACGTTTTTTCACCAATTAAATCGTATCCTTCTCCTTCTTTTAGCGCACCAGCTAAAATCTCTGAAGCAGAAGCACTTCCGTTATCAATTAATACTGAAATTGGATATGATTTTCTCTCTTTCAATTCCGTAGAGAATTTCTTCTTCTCACCATTTCGCTGTTCTACTTGCAACATTGGCTTTTTATCTGTCATGATTTCTCCTAGGATGTCTTCTACACTATTTAAATAGCCACCAGGATTGCCACGTACATCAATAACTAAGCCTGCAATATTTTTCTTCTCTAATTCTTTCAACTGATCCTTAAACTCTTTCGCAGTATTTTCAGCGAAAGAAGTAATTTGCATATAACCGATATCTTTTCCGTTCTCTTTCTTTACTGAACTAAATACAGTGAAGATCGGAATCTTTTCACGCTTAATTTTAAATACGATCGGATCAGCTACTCCTGCGCGCTTAATTTCAATTGCAACAGTCGTTCCTTTTTTACCACGAATTTTCAATACTGCTTCTTCACGTGATAAATCTTTCACACTATTTCCATCTACAGATAAAATTTGGTCGTTCGGTTTAATCCCTATCTTTTCTGCTGGTGAACCTTTAATTGGCGATACGATAATAAGCTTACCGTCCGTCTTATTCACTTCAGCTCCAATCCCTTCAAGCTCAGGATCTAGTGACTGACTAAACTGTTTTGCCGTTTCTTTATCCATATACGTGGAATAAGGGTCCTTCAGCGTAGACAACATTCCTTGTATTGCACCTTCGACTAACTTGTCGTCTTTCACGTCTTCCACATAACGTGAATCGATTAGTGCATACGCCTCATTAATTTTTGCCAAATTCCCTTGCGCTGTGCTAGCATTGCCATTCGACATCGTTTGCGTTACATACGCTGGATTTATCCCAAACCAGTACATACCGCCAAACATACCGCCAGCACCAATTAAAAATGCAACAACCATTCCAATAATTGCAACTCTACGTTTCAATGCGGAATTCCCCTTTCCAGAACACACAGGTGGTGTAGCAAAAGGCATCACACGATGTGTGATGCCTTTACCTATTTCTACTATATGATAAGCTTGTACGAATTATGTTTGCAACTTTTTATACTTTTAAGAAGCGACGAATTGACATTACACTTCCCCACATACCAATTAATGCACCGATTAACACTAATAAACCAGCTAATTGGAATACGAACGGGTTGTATGGTAGAAGCTCGAAAATTGTTCCGCCAAGTTTTTCATTAAACACACCTTGCAATGAATTATACATAACTAAAATTACTCCGATTGGAATAATTGATCCTAATACTCCTAGGAATAATCCCTCTAACAAGAATGGCCAACGAATAAACCAGTTTGTTGCACCAACAAGTTTCATAATTTCAATCTCAGTACTACGAGCATAAATTGTAATTTTAATTGTGTTAGAGATTAAGAACATCGCTGTGAATAGAAGACCAGCAATTAACGCAATCCCGATATTACGACCAGTTTTTACAGTATCAAATAATTTTTCAACTTGACCTTTACCATATTGAACATTACTTACAAACTGCATTTTCTCAACCTTTTTCGCAATCGCTGCTGTATCAGTCGGCTCTTTCGCCTTTACAACAAATACATCTTTCAGTGGGTTATCTTGCTCAAATAATTCGAACGTTTTTCCACTATCGCCTAAGCTTTTAATTAAACGTTTCAACTCTTCTTCTTTAGAAGAATATTTAATAGAATCTACTTTCGCAATTTTACTCATATCTTCTTCTAATTTCTTTTGATCAGCTTCTTTTGCTGCTGGATCAACATGCACACGAATTTCTACATCTTGCTCTACTTTCGTCGCAAAATGGTTCATATTCATAATCGCTGTTAAAAAGACACCTACAAGTAATAATGTAACTGTTACTGCACTTACAGAAGCAAATGTCATCCATCCGTTACGGGATAGATTTTTTACACCTTCTCGCAAATGTCGACTAAGGGTCTTAGCCTTCATATCCGTATCCTCCCTCAATCTCGTCTCGAACAATTTTTCCGCCTTCAATTGCAATTACGCGATGACGAATTGTATTTACGATATCTGCGTTATGTGTCGCCATAACAATCGTTGTACCACGCTCATTAATACGTTTAAAAATCTTCATAATATCAAGAGCCGTTTCAATATCTAAGTTACCTGTTGGCTCATCGGCAATTACAACCTTTGGTCTATTTACAATCGCTCTCGCAATAGCCACACGTTGTTGCTCTCCGCCTGAAAGTTCACTTGGAAGTGCATCTGCACGATCATCTAGACCTACAAGACCTAACACTTCTGTAACACGTTCACGAATCGCATCTGGTTCTTCTTCAATTACCTCTAAAGCAAACGCAACATTCTCATATACCGTTAATTTAGGTAGCAATTTAAAATCTTGGAAAATTACGCCTAATTGACGACGGAAATACGGAACATCTCTTTCTGCTAATGTTTCAATTACAAGTCCATTTACATTAATTGATCCTGTAGATGGTTTCTCTTCACGATACATCATTTTAATAAATGTAGATTTTCCGGCTCCACTCGGTCCAACTACGTATACGAATTCACCTTGTTTAATGTTAACTGTGAGACCAGCAATGGCTTTCATACCATTTGGGTACTCCTTATAAACATTCGTCATTTTTATCATTATTTATCACCCAATACTTAATGATTTTTTTCGAAATACTTTTCTGTACATTTGAAAATAAAAGATAACCTTATTCTCGCTTGACCATTCTTGTTGAAGGTAGCTTTCATACATGCTTTTTATTAGCACCGCTACTCTATGTAAATATATTTCATCAAAATTCTACAAACCTCATTGTAACATCAATCGGTTTCCAGTTCGGATACAATTTTGTTACAGTTATGTTACATCCCAAAAAAGGTAAACGAGCTAATGTAATTGCTTAACCTAAAACGCTTTTCGGTCAAGTTATACAATCAGCTCGTTTATTAATTACGTTTCTTATTTATGTTCAGCTAACCACTCAGCTACTTTTTTCGCATCTTCACCTTGAATAATTCCTGGTGACATTGAACCGCGACCTTTTTCAATAATCTTTTCAATCTCTGCTGCTTCGTATTTCTGTCCTACTTTTCGTAAATCGGGTCCAGTCGCTCCTGATAAATCTTTAGCGTGACAGCCTATACAACTTTTTTGATAAATTTGTTCTGCACTATCTGTACTTGCAGATTGTTTCGAAGGCTTACTTTCTTCTTTATTTCCACATGCTCCTAAAGCAAAAACGACTGATGTTCCTAACGCAATAGCCAACAATTTCTTTTTCACTTCTATCGCTCCCCATTGTTGATATTCTTTTCATTCATAACTAGGCAATAGTCCTCATAACACACTCAATATTCATTATAAGCATTATCTTTATATAGAAAAACCAAGGTGTATTTCATATTTTTTACAAATATATCGAGAAGCCTAATAAAATAAAGCTTTCACAAATTGTTTCAATTCTGTGAACACCTTAGAAAGTTCTATAAAGAACCTCTTTCTTCAAAGCAAATTAAAAAAATTCCATATAAGGTCTTACTCTATTACCGCTTTGTTTTACTATTCTCCACTTTTTACAAAACAATATACAGCGTTGTATTCTACATATAATCTCATCAAAAAGAGAAGTTGTCGTTTTCAACTTCTCTTCCTCATTATTTCATCAATATAAATAAGATAAACCTCTTTATATCCTCTTTTACCTCAACATGTGCCAACAATCCTGTTGGCTTTTTCTCTTATTAAATGCGAGAACGTAAATACGCATCAATAAATGGATCAATTTCTCCATCCATAACTGCTTGTACGTTACCCACCTCTGTATTTGTACGGTGGTCTTTCACAAGAGAATACGGGTGGAATACGTAAGAACGGATTTGGCTACCCCATCCGATTTCTTTTTGTTCACCACGGATTTCATCTAATTGTGCTTGTTGTTCTTCTAATTTCTTTTGATATAATTTTGCTTTCAACATTTTCATCGCATGCTCACGGTTTTTAATTTGAGAGCGTTCTGACTGACATGTTACAACCGTATTTGTCGGTGTATGCGTAATACGAACTGCTGAATCTGTCGTATTAATGTGCTGCCCACCAGCTCCACTTGCACGGTACGTATCAATTTTCAAGTCTTCTGTACGCACTTCAATTTCAACTTCATCATTGAACTCAGGTACAACTTCACAAGATACGAATGATGTATGACGACGGCCTGAAGAATCGAACGGTGAAATACGTACAAGACGATGTACACCTTTCTCTGCTTTTAAGTAACCGTAAGCGTTATGACCTTTAATTAATAAAGTAACACTCTTAATACCAGCTTCATCACCTGGTAAGTAGTCAACCGTTTCTACTTTAAATCCACGTTTTTCAGCCCAGCGTGTATACATACGTAATAACATAGAACCCCAGTCTTGTGACTCTGTTCCACCTGCACCTGGGTGTAATTCTAAAATAGCGTTATTTTTATCATAAGGATCGCTTAGCAATAACTGAAGCTCATACTCATTCATCTCTTGAATTAAAGTTTTCACTTCTGACTCTAATTCCTCATGTAAATCCTCATCATACTCTTCTTTTAACAGTTCATGCGTCATTTCTAAGTTTTCGAACGTCTCATCTAACTGACGGAAACTTCCAACCATATCTTTCAACGCATTCGCGTCATTAATTACAGCTTGTGCGCCTTGTTGGTCATCCCAAAATCCTGCGCCCATCATTTTTTCTTCTAACTCTGCAATTTGTTTTTCCTTAGTAGGGAGGTCAAAGAGACCCCCTAAAAGCCGCTAATCTCTTAGCCATTTTTTCTAATTCTTGCCTAATTTCTACTAATTCCATTTCCTTCACCTCTATGTAATTGCTGTTACTTTCATATGAAAGCAAGGGAAACTCTCTCCGCTTATTACGGAGAGAGTTTAATCCTTTTTATCCTACATTTTTAATGTAAAAGTTTGCAAAGCAGTCTCAACTACAGTTTCCTATTACTGCCCAATGCCACAACAGTTTTTATATTTTTTGCCACTACCGCATTTACATAAATCATTGCGTCCTATTTGGTCACCTTTTACAACCGGTTTTTTCTTCGCTTCTTCGCCATCGCTAGATGGATGAACAGCTTCACCTTGAACAACTTCTTGACGCTCTAAGTTTTGTTCAATTTCAGCTTTCATAATGTAACGAGAAATTTCCTCTTCAATAGAAGCAATCATTGACTCGAACATTGCGAATCCTTCCATTTGATACTCACGAAGTGGATCAATTTGACCGTAAGCACGTAAATGAATACCTTCACGAAGATGATCCATCGCATCAATATGCTCTGTCCATTTCGTATCTACCACACGGAATACAACAACTTTTTCGAATTCACGCATTTGCTCTTCTGGCAGAAGCTTTTCTTTGTCGTTGTAACGCTCTAATAACTTCGCGATAATTGGCTCGCTCATTTCCTCTGGAGCAAGGCGACGTAATTCTTCTTCTTTTATATCTCCTTCTTGTAGAAGGTTTGTATTTAAGTAGTCAACAAGACCTTTAATGTTCCAATCTTCTTCAATTTCCTCTTGTGTATGAAGCGCAACAGCACGTTCTACCGTAGATTTCATCATACCTTCAATAATACTGCGTAAGTTCGCAGAATCCATTACTTCTTGACGCTGTTTGTAAATAACTTCACGTTGCTGACGAAGTACATCATCGTACTGCAGTAACTGCTTACGTGCATCATAGTTATTTCCTTCTACACGTTTTTGTGCAGATTCTACCGCACGAGAAACCATTTTACTTTCAATCGGCTGTGAATCATCCATACCAAGACGATCCATCATCGCTTTCATATTATCAGAACCGAAGCGGCGCATTAGTTCATCTTCCATAGACAAGTAGAACTGCGTTACACCAGGGTCCCCTTGACGACCAGCACGACCACGTAACTGATTATCAATACGACGGCTTTCATGACGCTCTGTACCGATAACTGCTAGACCAACGTTTTTAATATCGTCTCCCAGCTTAATATCCGTACCACGACCAGCCATATTCGTCGCAATCGTTACAGCACCTTTCATACCAGCTTCTGCAATGATATCTGCTTCACGCGCATGGTTTTTCGCATTTAAAATGTTATGGCGTACACCTTTACGTGTTAACATTTTTGAAATAAGCTCTGACGTTTCAATTGCAACTGTACCAACAAGAATAGGTTGCCCTTGTTTATGACGATTTACAATATCCTCAACAACTGCATTGAATTTGCCTTCCATTGATTTGAAGATTAAATCAGCACGGTCATCACGAATAATATCTTTATTCGTTGGAATTACGATAACATTCATATTGTAAATACTACGGAATTCTTCTTCTTCCGTTTTCGCTGTACCAGTCATACCAGATAACTTTTCATACATACGGAAATAGTTCTGGAACGTAATTGTTGCGAGTGTCATACTTTCATTTTGAATTTCTACGCCTTCTTTCGCTTCAATAGCTTGGTGTAAACCTTCGCTATAGCGACGACCTTTCATAAGACGACCAGTGAATTGGTCTACAATTACGATTTCGCCTTCTTGTACAACATAATCTGTATCAAGGTGCATAACAACGTGTGCACGAAGCGCCTGATTAATATGGTGAAGAAGTGCTACATGTTTTAAATCGAATAAGTTATCGATATGGAAAGCCTTCTCAGCTTTCGTAATACCATCTTCTGTTAACATTACATTTTTCGTTTTCACATCAAATGAATATTCTTTTTCATTTTCTAATGTACGAACGAATGCATTTGCAAACATATATAGCTCTGCTGATTTTTGAGCTTGTCCAGAAATAATAAGCGGCGTACGTGCTTCATCGACTAAAATAGAATCGACTTCATCGATAATAGCAAAATGAAGTGGACGCTGAACGCACTGCTCTCTATATAACACCATGTTGTCACGTAAGTAATCGAATCCAAGCTCATTATTTGTGCTATACGTAATATCAGCAGCATAAGCCTCTTGTTTCTCTTCGCGTGACATACTGTTTAAGTTAATTCCTACTGTTAAGCCAAGAAACTCATGAAGTTGTCCCATTTCGCTCGCATCACGTTGTGCTAAGTATTCATTGACTGTAACAACGTGAACGCCTTTTCCTGTTAATGCGTTTAAATATACAGGTAAAGTAGACGTTAACGTTTTACCTTCACCCGTTTTCATCTCAGAGATATTCCCTTCATGTAAGGCAATACCACCCATTAACTGCACACCATATGGACGCATTCCAAGAACACGAGTTGCTGCTTCACGAACAACCGCAAAAGCTTCAGGAAGTAGATCGTCTACTGTCTCACCTTTTGTTAAACGCTCTTTAAATTCAAGCGTCTTTCCTTTTAATTGCTCATCAGTTAGTGGCTTAATAGATGATTCTAATGCATCAATTTGCTCAACTGTCTTCTGCATACGTTTAATTTGGCGTTGGTTAACATCGAACACCTTTTTTAAAATACCGATCATAGGGAATACGCTCCTCTTTTTATTAAAATAAAACTTCCGATTGCTTTTTTCTTTCTCTCTTTACAATCAGTCGTTATAAAAATCAAATATATGTTATGCCAATTTTTCTCCTAATTAAAAAAACTAAAATGTATAAACCTAATGATAATTGTAACACTTGTCTTATAACTATGACAACAATCGTCCAAATGTCTAGCCCTATATTCAGAAAAAGTTTGTATTTCATTTGTTCCAACAAACTAATCTCTCTTCGTTACAAATTTTGTATTAAATCTAAGTAGTGTTCTTTTAAGTTCTCTTTTAAAGAAGATGGCTCAATTATTTTTATAGTTTTACCAAAACTAGCTAGATACGAGATGATAAAGTCAATTTCAGCAGGCTCATAAGTTCCTATTAAACATGTCCCTTCATGTGCCTCCCATAATCTCATCGAAGGATATTGTTGTTGCTTAAATATCTCTACCCCCCTCGCAGTAATTGAGCATTTAAATTGAATAGCTTGTTCAGTTGCTTTCCAAAGAACATGTGCGTTATGTATATTTATATTTTCCAAATCCAGACTATCCTGAGCATCTACTATTTCTGACGACCTAATACGATCACAGCGAAACACTCGATAAGCAGATTTATCTAAATCGTAAGCCTGACAATACCAATAACCTTTCATTGCATAAATCGAAATCGGCTGAATACGGCGCATTGTCGTTTGTTTCGGCGTTACATAGTTTATAGTTAAAGCCCTATTTTGAACAGCAGCTAACAAAATCTCTTCTAGATAACCACATTCATGTGCTTGTTCCGAATGAAAAAAGGAAACTCTTTTTTGTAAGTTTTCAATTTGCTCACGCTGTTTTGATGAAACACTATCTAAAAACTTCTTATTAATGGAACGAAACGAGACTTGAAAGGGAATACTTATGAAACTACTTAATGCTTGCATTGCAAAATAAAGCGCAAAAACTTCATGATTTGTAAATGAAATCGGTGGTAATGTCATCGTTTTTATTAAACGATACCCTCCATACCGACCATACTCTGCAAAAAGAGGTACACCCATTTCCTCTAAAGATGCAATATCACGTAAAGCTGTCCTTTTTGAAATTTGAAATTCATCCATTAAATCTTTCAATGTGAATGTTTGTTTTTGATTAATAAAGCGTAGCATCTGATTTAAACGTTCAACTTTTTTCATAAACTCTCCCTATAGGTGCCAATGTGTGGCACCTTATACTTGTATAGTAATAAGTGTACACATATTATGAAGGAGGCAATACAATGAACTTTGAAGTAATCACTTTTTTATCATTAAATGGGCAAGGTGCTAAAGCAATTGCATTTTACGAACAGTATTTAGGTGCAAAAGTTTTATTTAAAAAGAATTATAAAGAAATGAAAGAAATAGATCCGAATTTCACGTATAAAGAAAGCCAAGAACATTATATTACCCATTCCGTTTTACAAATTGGTACTAATAAAATTATGATTGCAGAACAGGCAGTGGATTCCACACGCCCTTGGCACTTAAGTAACAGCTCATCATTATGCATTCAATCTAAAGATTTCCAAACCATTGAAACACTCTATCACAATCTAATTCAACATGATGAGGTTTATATTTTAACACCTTTTGAAAAAAACTCCTTCAGCCCGGGTTATGCCATTGTGCGAGATCCTTTTGGAATAGTAATACAATTAACCGTTACAAAACATGATTTCTAAATTCCATTACGAATTAGCCATTAAAATTTATATCAATATTACAAGATAAGGAAGCAAAAAACATATAAAAAAGCGTAGCCATTTCGGCTACGCTTTTGAATGATTATTTTGTTTCGATTAAACCATATTTCCCGTCTTTACGGCCATATACAACATTAGTTTCATTTGTATCAGCATTTGTGAAAACGAAGAAACTATGTCCTAGCATATCCATTTGCAAGATCGCTTCTTCAACGTCCATCGGTTTTAAATCGAATCGTTTTGTACGTACAAGTTCTAATTCATCCTCTTCTACCGCATCCAGAACAGCTACTGCTTCTGGAAGGATAAAGTTAGTTTTCACAGAACCTTTCTCACGTAACTTACGATTTACTTTTGTTTTATGTTTACGAATTTGTCGCTCAATTTTATCAACTACTAAATCGATGGCAGCGTACATATCGCTATTAGTTTCTTCTGCACGAAGTAATAAATCTGTAAATGGAATTGTTACCTCGATACGTTGCTTGTCAGAGTATACTTTTAAATTAACCTTAATCTCTGGGAATGTATCAAAATAACGCTCTAATTTACTTAGTTTTTTCTCTACATATTCCTTTAATGCTGGAGTTACTTCAATATTTTCACCACGAATGTTGAATTTCATAGATGAATTCCTCCTTTCAAGCCTATGTACTATAATTTCGACATTGGCTTAAAAACTCCTTCTAATTTTTTTGAAAAAATTAGAGGAATTGCGATTTTTTTATCGTTTTTTGTTGAAATGAAAAGATGCATCGTTTCTATCTTTAGTTTATCCTATTAACATCGTAAATAACGAATGTAACTGTGGACAATTGGTTACAGAAAAGAAACAACTTTTTGACAACTTCCCCACAACAAAAAAGCCCTCGTTACGAGCAAGAGCTTTCGCCATCTATATAATGCTGCTAAAAATACAGCTCTATCTTTTCCAAAAACTTAATTTTTACAGTTTCACAACATTAGCCGCTTGTGGTCCACGTGCTCCATCAACAATATCAAACTCCACTTGTTGACCTTCCTCTAACGACTTATACCCATCTTGTTGAATAGCAGAAAAATGAACAAACACATCGTCACCATCTTCACGCTCAATAAACCCAAATCCCTTTTCTGCATTGAACCATTTTACTCGTCCTTGCATATTCATTCCATTCCCTTCACTCTTAAAATCAGGGCATTCGCCCCATATTCTGACTATAACGAATGACAAGACTTTTAGTCAAAGAAGATTTGTCGTCTTTTTATTATTCCTTTCGACATTCACATATTAACCTCTACAAAGCGTCAAACAAGAAACTTCTCTCGCTCCTCGATCATACAAAAGGCTTCCAATTTGTCTAACAGTAACTCCTGTCGTATACACATCATCCACAATTAAAACATGTTGCTCATGAAACATCTCTTCTCCCTGAAAATAAAAAGGATTAACTCCCGATATCCTTTCTTTACGCTTCTTCTTACTTTGTTTTTCTGTTTCAATTCTTCTTAATGATGTACAAAACATTTTGACAGGCAAACAAGAAGCTAGTAACTCAGCTTGATTAAAACCACGCTCATATTCTCGCTCTTTACTAAGAGGTACCGGAATGATCGCTGAAACATTCGCAAAATATTTTTGAAAAAGACTTCGAAAAGGTTGATGAAAAATATGTATTAATTCAGCATCTCCTCGAAATTTAAACTGTGCTAATATTTCTTTCATCCCTTCATCATACAGATGCAACGAACGATTTATGAGAGACGGAAACCTCTGCTCATTCGTCCACCTTATGCAATCCGTACAAATATCACCGTTCTTATATTCCGCTGGTACAAGTTCTAAAGGCCGACCACAATCCTTGCAAATATCCCCTATAATATAGGAAAGTTTTTGCTCACATCTATCACATATATACTTTTTATGAAGCTTAATAAAAAAAGTGTACCAACTAATCCCGTATGAAATATACTCATCACAAAGTAGACAATGCATCAATCTATCATTCCTTGTTCTTTAGCAGTCTTATTCATACTTTGAATATGTTTTTTTGCACGCACCATCGCCTCTGTCTTTCCATAATGAAAATAGATGACATCTCCATGCGGTTTATCAGAGCTTCTGCCAGCACGCCCTGCAATTTGAACGAGAGCACTCTCTGAAAATATTTCTTCCTCAGCTCCTAAAACTGCCACCTGTAAATTTTTCACAGTTACTCCTCGTTCCAAAATCGTCGTTGTAACTAATAAAGGGATTTCTCCCTTTCTGAAAGCTGCTACCTTCTCTTTTCTCGCCGGATCTTCTGCATGCACACCGTCAATTTGATTGTTTAATGATTTTAATAACTGGCTAATTTCTTCTACATATCGCACATGAGGAACAAATAGAAAAATGGGGTATCGTTTAGATAAGTACATATTTAACCATTGTAATAAAATACGAGGAATTTTTTTACGCATAAGACCCTTTTTCCAATTTCCGCACCACCGAAATATCGGAACTGGCAATGGATGACGATGATAACGTCCTGAAATAATAACCCCTTTTTGCTTGCCATTCTGCAATTTCCGCTTCCACTTTTCATCTGGAGTTGCAGTTAAATAAATACGTGCAGCCTTCTCCTTCATCGCTTCATTTACTGCATAATGCAACATCTTATCCGCATGATATGGAAAAGCATCTATCTCATCTACAATCATGACATGGAACGCCCTATAATAACGTAACAATTGATGTGTAGTTGCAACGATTAACGCCGCATCTTTTTCTCGGTCTAAACTCCCTCCGTATAAAGCAGCTACATTTATATTCGGAAACACTTCTTGTAATCTTGGTGCTAATTCAAGTACAACGTCCGTTCTCGGCGTTGCAATACAAACTCTCTCTCCCTTTTGTAGTGCCTCTGCAATTCCACGAAACAACATTTCTGTTTTTCCAGCCCCGCACACCGCCCAAATAAAAAATGATTCTTTCTGCTGAACAGCGTCAACAACACCTTGTGCAGCCAATTCCTGACCAGCAGACAAAGTACCTTTCCACTGTAACGGATTCAAATAATTTTCTCCTTGTATTTCAGCAATCCCTCGCACAAGTACAGCACATTCACTGACCCTTCCCATCGTTATACACTTACGGCAATACGCACATACTTTACTGCACCTCTTACATAAAAATGATGCGAACAGTCGCTGCTCTATATTCCCGCAACGCTGGCACGTATATTTTGAAAACTTTTTAATTACACCTTGCACACAAACGACTTCTCGGTTCTTTTTCAAATGATCCAATTTATCCTGCAAATCTGAAGAAAGTTCTTCTAACAATAACTGTCTACCAGCTAACATCATCAATAACCACCTCCAGCACTACTATAAATCCCTCTCTTTATCTCGTAAAAACTCAAAAAAGCCGATAACCTACTTATAAAATAGTAAGCTATCGACTTTATACACGTTTTTTATTCAATTATAAATCCTAGAATCTACCGTATCCTAAGAAATGTTTTTGGTTGTACGAACTGTTAATATCACCGTACGCAATCCCTTTATCACTCGCATGAATCATTTGTCCATTCCCAACATAAACACCGATGTGAGACGGACCATTTTTATAAGTGTTTTGGAAAAACACTAAATCTCCAGGCTGTGGGCTACTTACTTTAGAAACTGAATTCCAATATCCATTAACGTCTTGACGTCCTACACCAAAGATGTAAGAAATGAATCCACTACAGTCAAAACCACCGTTTGATGGAGATGCACTTGCCCAAACATAAGGCATACCTAGGTATTGTTTTGCTTTACCAATCACGCCAGGATCCGGAGTTGGCCCTGGTGCTGGCTCTGGTTTTTTGTTTTCTTGTTTAGGTGCCTCTTTTTTAGGCTCTTCTTTTTTAGGCTCTTCTTTTTGAGCTTGTCCAGCATTGTTTGCTGGAGCAGCTTGCTCAGCAGGCGCTTGTGCTGGTGCAGCTTGTTGAGCTTGTGTTTCTTTAGCAGCTTGTTCTGCTTGTTTTTGAGCAGCAGCTTCTTGTGCAGCTTTTGCTTGTGCTTCTTCTTCCGCAATACGTTGTAATTGCAATGCTTGTTTTTCAAGATCTTTCAATTGGCTTTCCGTGCTTGTCATTGAAGTTACAACTGTATCCATTTTACCGCTTAAATCGTTTACTGCCGTTGCTTTTTTCTCTTTTTCAACGTCAAGTTCTTTCTTAGCAGTTTCAATTTGAGCTTGTGCTTCTTTTAATTCTTTTTGTTTTTCTTTTACTATCTCAACATCTTTTTTCACGCTCGTTTGATCTTCTTGTTGAGTTTTCATGATATCTTCGTCAGACTCAAGAATTTTAGAAACAGAATTTAAACGATCAACTAAATCTGCAATGTTTTTAGAATTGACAAGAACTTCTGTTACAACGTTCGTGTTCGGCTGTTCTTGTAGTGCAACTAAACGTTTTCTTAACAACTCTTCACGTTTTGCAATTTTTGTTTGTAGTTCTGCAATATCTTTATTTTTCTTTTCAATTAATTGCTCAGTGTCAGAAACTTTTTTCGTTGTTTCATCAAGTTTTGTAGCGTTCTCTTGAACAGACTTATCTAAACCTTGAATTGTTTTGTTTAAGTCGTTCATTTGTTTTTGTAATTCATCACGTTCTTGTTGTTGTTTATGTAAAGTGTCATTTTGTGTGTTAATTTGTGATTTCACGTCAGAAATTTTATCTTCTGCAAATACATTTGGTGTTAGCCCCGAAAACATTAACCCTGCAACTAATGCGCAAGATGCCATTTTTAGCTTTTTCATTTTATTTTTTACACCGCTTTCTTTTTTCATTTTCCGTATATAACCTATTAAAATTTATACCATAATTCGGGAGTTTTTTTGCTAATGTTACGGTTTTGTAAAATAAATGTAATATTACATTTATCTCTATAGCAAAGTATATCTAAATTTGTATATATATGTAGAATTTTAAGAGCCTGACGCCGTTTTTTATAGAATTGAAAAAAACGTAAGGGATTCCCTTACGTTTTGAAAATACTCCAAGTATGAATGAGATAGAAACGTTACTTCATCCATTTCTCAGCCCAATTTTGGACTTCATCCATAACACGTTCCAATGCTTTCCCTTTATCGGTTACACCATACTCGATTCTAACTGGTACTTCCGGGTAAACATTACGAACTACAATACCTTCACCTTCTAACTCCTTTAAACGTTCTGACAACATACGATCGCTCATATTCGGTATAATATCTGCGATTTCTCTAAAACGTTTCGGCTCTTCAAGTAAAGATTTAATAATTAAGCCAGTCCATTTCTTACTAAGCATTGTAAAAGCTGACTCAAACTTTGGACATAAACAAGAATTATGCTCCATATGTTTCACCTCTCTTCCATTATAAAATAGTTTCTTGTAAAAAGTAAGTAATAAAACTTTCCTCATTATTTAATTTTACGTACATTTTACCATTTCCAAATATTAACTTGTCAAATCTTCATAAAATATCCGTAAAAAAACCCTCTTCAACAAGAGAGCTTTTACATATTTATCACTTCGTATACCAACCTAAACCAAGCGCGCCTTCACCTAAATGCGTCCCAATTACAGCTCCGAAATAACTCGTACGAATTGTAACATGAGGGTATATCTCTTCTAATTCTTGTTTCCATTCATTAGCTTCTTCTTCACGATTCGCATGAATAATAACAGCTTCCATAGGCACACCTTTACTTGCCTGCTCATCAAAGATTTCAACGATACGCTTTAATGCTTTTTTACGCGTACGAATTTTTTCGAATGGAATAATTATTTTATCTCTAAAGTATAATACTGGTTTTACTTGTAACAAACTGCCGATGAAAGCTTGCGCGCTATTTAATCTTCCACCGCGTTGTAAATGATGTAAATCATCTACTACAAAATAAGCATCCATCGTTTTTTTCATTTCATCAAAGCGAGCGATAATCTCTTCTGGAGCTTTCCCTTCACCTGCTAATTTCGCACCTTCACGCACGTAAAATCCTTGTACTTCACAACTAATTTCAGAGTCGTACGTGTATACATCGATACCATCTACCATCTGTCCAGCTGTCGTTGCCGTTTGGTATGTACCACTAATTCCACTGGAAAGGTGAATGCTAATAACTGCATCATATTCTTTAGATAACTCTTCATATAACTCTAAAAACTTTCCAATTGCTGGTTGCGAAGTTTTCGGAAGTTCTTCTTGTTCACGTACTTTTACATAAAAATCATTTGCTGAAATTTCAGCCTCTTCTTGATAAGATTCCGTTCCAAACACAACGTTTAATGGAATCATATATATATTGAGTTCATCACGAATATGCTTCGGTAGATATGCTGTACTATCAGTAACAATAGCTGTTTTCATTTTCGTACCTGCCTTATAAAAAATTTTTATCCCCTAATTTTACACGAAAACTAAAAAAGGTGCATCCATACATAAAAATGCCGGTTAGAAACTGCAATGACCCGCTCGACAAATTACAACAAAAAGATAAAATACTCATCAAAAATTTCAACATATTTGTAAAAAATGTTTGAATATAAAAACGCCCGCTTTTAAAATGTAAAGTACTAGTTATTTTGAAAGATAGGGGCGTATATCATTGTTATTACAATATTTAACAATCAAAGGCTACGGCGAGCACGAAATTGTCATTCAAAAATCAAGATTCATTTGCTATGTGAGTCGCGCCACAACAGAAGAGGAAGCTCAAGCATTTATACAAAAAATAAAAAAACAGCATTGGAATGCAACACATAATTGTTCTGCATATTTAATCGGTGAACAAGATCAAATTCAAAAAGCGAATGATGATGGTGAACCGAGCGGCACAGCTGGTGTACCTATGTTAGAAGTATTAAAAAAACGAGGTCTAAAAGATACTGTCGTCGTCGTTACACGCTATTTTGGCGGCATTAAACTTGGTGCTGGCGGATTAATTCGTGCATATGGAAAATGTACAAGTGAAGGTCTTAACCATGTAGGCGTTGTTGAACGAAAACTAATGCGCGTTATGCAAACAGAAATTGATTACACTTTACTTGGCAAAGTCGAAAATGAATTACGCAATTCAGAATATGCCATTAAAGATATACATTACTTAGAAAATGTCACATTTGATACGTATGTAGAAGAGGACAAAAAACAACCATTCACAAATTGGATGATTGAATTAACAAACGGGAAATGTACAATTAAAGAAGGGGATATGTTGTACTTAGAACAAAACGTTATCTAAGAATAACTAACTTATCGCCTTTAAAGATTAATGTAGTGAATTAATTCCCTACAAATGAACTAAGGAGATTATATATGGAAGAACGTTATTATCATCTCCAAAATAGCAGAATAAAAAAGAAGCGTAGAAGAAAGTTTTTCTTCTTTCTTATTTTCGCATTTTTATTTGGTAGCGTAGGACTTTATATGTTAAATTCCTATTCTTCTCTCATGGGGATGTACAGTGGATTTAGCCGTGAAAAATCTAAATTACGAGCAGCAGATGTGGAAATCACAAAAAAACCTTTCACAATACTCATTATGGGTATTGAGGATTACGCAACAGATGGTCAAAACGGCCGAACAGATTCACTCATGTTCGCGACAGTTAATCCAAACTCAAAAAAGGTTTCACTTATGAGTATCCCACGCGATTCTCGTGTTAAGATTGTTGGCAAAAATAAAGAAGACAAAATTAACGCTGCCCATGCTTACGGTGGAGAAAAAATGGCAATTGACACCGTCGAAGGATTTTTAAAAGTTCCTGTTGATCATTATATTAAAATTGATTTCCAAGGCTTTAAAGGTATCGTTGATGCTGTTGGAGGTATTACAGTTGATGTTCCTTTTGATTTCGAGGAGCGCTCCGATATAGATTATTACAAATTAATTCCATTTAAACAAGGTAAGCAAAACTTAAACGGTGAAGAAGCACTCGCTTACGTCCGCATGCGAAAGCAAGATCCTAACGGTGACTATGGTCGAGCTGCGAGACAAAGACAAGTACTGGCGGCTGTTGCCCAAAAGCTAAATTCTGCTTCAACCGTATTTAAAATTAAAGATTTAACCACGGTAGTTGGGAAATATATAAAAACCGATATTCCTATTTCTGACGGACTTGCTCTTTACAGTAAAATCTCTGGATTTGATCCTTCTACAATCCAAACGTTAAAACTTGAAGGAGAAGATAAAAAAATAGGCGGTATTTATTACTTCCTTCCAGATCCAATCAGTGTAGAGACTGTACGTAACGAAATTGAAAAGGAAATAGGAGAAAAAGCAAAAGTCCCAACAGAGACTACGAAAAATGAGAATACAAATTCCGATTCAAATTCTAACTCCAGCGCAAAAGCAAAGAAGGAGCCGAGTGAGGACAAAACACCACCTCCTCCTCCCCCTTCTACAAATGCTCATGCAGAGTGGATTATGAGGAATCATGAATAAAAAAAGAGCCAAATCGTATACGATTTGGCTCTTTTTTTTCACGCAATTGTTGTTACTTCTTAAAGTGTTGTAAAATCGCTTCTACAATACGCTCAGACGCACGGCCATCACCGTAAGGGTTAGATGCTTTCGTCATCTTATCGTGAGCTTCTTTATCAGATAACAACTCATCAGCAAGACCAAAGATTGTCTCTTCGTCTGTTCCTGCTAATTTTAACGTACCTGCTTCAATGCCTTCTGGACGTTCTGTCGTATCACGAAGAACAAGAACTGGCACACCTAGTGACGGTGCTTCCTCTTGTACACCACCAGAATCAGTTAACATTAAGTATGAACGAGCTGCAACGTTATGGAAATCAATAACATCTAGCGGCTCAATTAAATGAATGCGGCTATGCTCGCCTAAAATATCATTCGCTATTTCGCGAACAACAGGATTCATATGAACAGGGTATACAACTTGTACATCTTCGTGTTTATCGACAAGACGCTTAATTGCACGGAACATATTGCGCATTGGCTCTCCTAAGTTTTCACGGCGATGTGCTGTCATAAGTACAAGACGATCATTTCCAAGCTTCTCTAACACTGGATGGCTATAAGTTTCTTTTACAGTCGTCTTCAGTGCATCGATTGCTGTATTTCCTGTTACGAAAATGCGTGACTCATCTTTATTTTCTTTTTGTAAGTTCGTTGCTGATTTTGTTGTAGGTGAGAAATGAAGATCTGCCATTACACCTGTTAATTGACGATTCATCTCTTCTGGATATGGAGAATACTTATCCCATGTACGAAGTCCTGCTTCAACATGTCCTACTGGAATTTGATTATAGAACGCAGCTAAGCTTGCAATAAATGTCGTCGTTGTATCACCATGCACAAGTACGATATCAGGCTTCGCTTCTTTCATTACTTTATCTAAACCTTCTAAACCACGTGTTGTGATATCAATTAACGTTTGACGATCTTTCATGATATTCAAATCGAAATCTGGCGTAATTCCAAAGATATTTAATACTTGATCTAACATTTGACGGTGTTGTGCTGTTACGGTCACAATTGATTCAATCTTTTCTGGGTGCTTTTGCAACTCTAATACAAGAGGTGCCATTTTAATTGCTTCTGGTCGTGTCCCAAAAATTGTCATTACTTTTAAACGTTCAGTCATTTCATTGCCTCTTTTCTTTCACTAGTTAAAACTTCTATTATCGCATATAAAAATATGCATGTGAAAATACACTTTTTAACGCACCCGAGAAACATTACTATTACAGACGTTTTTTCGCCCAACTGAGTAATAATTTAATCCATGCTTCCCGGCATCCTCATTAGTATAACAATTTCTCCCATCAAATAGAATAGGTTCCCTCATAAGCTGTGCATACTTTTCTAGCGGATAATTTCGAATTGATTCCCATTCTGTTACGATAAAAACTGCATGCGCCTCTCTAATCGATTCATCTATACACTCAGCGTATCGTATTGTATTTCCAAATAAGCCTCTTACATTTTGAATGGCTTGCGGATCATATAAAATCACATCCGCACCTACATTAATTAATTCTTCTATTATAATAAGAGATGGTGCTTCCCTAATATCATCAGTATTTGGTTTGAATGCTGCACCAAGAACCGCAATTCGCTTCTTCTTCATATCTATAATTTTCTTCGCTTTTTCAACTAACAACAACTGTTGTTTATTATTCACTTCAATGACTGCTTTCAACAAGCGAAAATCATGAGAAACATTCCCTGCAATTTGCACAAGTGCTTTCGTATCTTTTGGAAAACAAGACCCTCCATATCCAATGCCTGCATTTAAAAAAGATGCACCAATTCTCTTATCCATCCCCATTCCTGTAGATACATCTACTATATCTGCACCCACCTGCTCACATATATTGGAAATCTCATTAATAAAACTAATCTTCGTAGCCAAAAAAGCATTAGATGCATATTTAATCATCTCAGCACTTCGAATATCCGTAATATACGTTTGTAAGCTTAATTTACTGTACAAATTTTCTACTTTCCTTGCTGCTTCCTCACTACATGCTCCGATTACAATGCGATCACCATGAAAAAAATCATAAATACCAGAACCTTCCCTTAAAAATTCTGGATTCGATACGATATGTAATTCGTGTCTACCTTGCAGCTGCTCCTCAATCCATTCCCTCATCACATCATTTGTACCTACTGGAACCGTACTTTTTGTAACAACAATAATATCATTATTCACATATGCCCCAATATCATCACAAGCACTACGAATATACGTTAAATCTGCTGTTCCATCTAATAAAGATGGCGTTCCAACTGCAATAAATATAAACTCTACATCATTAAATGCAGTTGATCTGCTTGCTGTAAAAATTAAATGATTGTTCTCATACTCTTCATTTATTAATTCATTTAATCCACATTCATAAATAGGTAACTCGCCTTGTTTAATCCGTTCAATTTTTTCACTATTTATATCAAAACATGTGACTGAATGTCCCAATTTCGCCAATCCTACTCCAGTAATCAATCCAACATATCCGGTACCTATTATCGTAATTTTCATTTTCCCTTCGCACAGGAATATACATAAGAAAATATACAGATACACAGAATCACCCCTGTGCTTCCCCCTCTCGCACTAAAAATAAAAAAACTTTTTTCTTCTTTATTATATGAATTATCTTTTTATTCATTTTTAAGATTTTGTAAAGTTAAATGATGCAATATATATACAAAATATAAATTCCCATATTTTAACACGGAACTTACTCATTTTTACGTGCAACACTTATAATAATATACTTGGTATAGACGAGGCAGATGCACTGTCATATTTCAAGTCGCAATATGAACAACCTTCTCAAACGACCCAACATTCTATATACAATTGTCATATATTCTATGCACTCCCATTTACAGCTAAAAGAAAAAAAGATTGAATTCTAATCTTTTTGTGATACCATATGTTATGAGCCTGTAAATAAACATCATAATTTTCAGATAAATACAATTAGAAAAATTACGTTAAACTATAAAAGGTGGGGTATTAATGGACTCACAAGTGATTTATGCCATTTTGGCATCTTTCATCACTGTACTCGTCGTTACTCCTTTAGTTATTAAATTAGCTTTCAAAATAGGAGCAACAGATAAACCAAACGCACGTAAAGTACACCAAAAAATTATGCCTCGTCTTGGCGGGTTAGCAATTTTTATCGGTGTAGCTGTAGGATTTGTTGTCGGTGGATTGTACGAACAAAGAATGCTATCGATAACTTTAGGTGCTATCATCATTGTTATCATCGGGATTTTAGATGATATGTACGAACTATCTGCGAGGGTAAAATTCGGTGGACAACTATTAGTTGCCATCATGATTGTCAAAAGTGGATTATTAGTGCAAGTATTATATATTCCAATCCTTGGAGATACTGAACTCGGGTGGCTTGCTTATCCAATTACAGTATTTTGGATTGTCGGTATTACAAATGCCATCAACTTAATTGATGGATTAGATGGATTATCCGCAGGGATTTCATCTATCGTACTTGCAACGCTAGCATTTATGGCCTTCACTAGCCCATGGGGTACTGGAGCAGCTATTATATTACCTCTAGCACTGATTACATTAGCAAGTACAATTGGATTTTTATTCTACAACTTCCATCCAGCAAAAATTTTCATGGGAGATACAGGAGCACTATTTTTAGGATACTGTATTTCTGTTATATCGTTACTTGGATTATACAAAAGCGTAACGTTATTCAGCTTTATCGTTCCAATTATTATTTTAGGTGTACCTATATTTGATACGACGTTTGCAATTATCCGCCGTATCGTAAATAAAAAGCCTATTTCAGCACCAGATAAGTCGCATTTACATCACCGTTTACTTGCAATGGGATTCTCTCATCGTAAAACGGTACTAATTATTTACGCACTTGGTATTTTCTTTAGCGTAAATGCAATCATTTTCAGTAGTGCGACACTATGGTTATCCATTATTCTTCTTTTCGTTTTAATCTTCTTTACAGAAATTATTGCTGAAGTAATCGGTCTTGTACACGAACGTTACAAACCAATTATTTCCTTCTATAAAAAAGTGAAAAAACGCGAAGACTAATTGTAGTATAGCCTTCACTTTTATGAAATATTCAAATAGCATCCTCTTTTTCATAAGAGGATGCTATTTTTTATTTTTCAATCCTTATTCCTCATTTCCAAAATATAGATTGTTTGAGAGTGCCTCTATTGGAGAAAGATATACGTATAACGAAAAAAGTATCAAATTTTCGTTTTTACATCTTGATTGTCAAACTGAGGGTGAATGTTATGATCAAGCGATTACTTCAATGTATAATTTTATTTTTAACTATTACTATGTACGCATCATCTAATACAGAGGCAACTACAGACATTCAAGCAGAAGATCAACAAAGCACTCAAACTACCTCTCCTACAAAAAAAATTGCGTACTTAACATTTGATGACGGACCGAATAAATACACACCACAAATTTTAAATATTTTAAAAGAGAAGAACGGAAAAGCAACTTTCTTCGTTATTGGCGGAAAAGTGCCACATTATAAAAAAACGATGGAGCGATTGATTAAAGATGGTCATTATATTGGTCTCCATAGTATGTCACATGATGTAAAACGTCTTTATACTGGCGATCCATCAATTTTAATTGAAGAAATGGAACAAACCCAAAATATTGTCCGGCAAGTTACACATCTAAATACACATCTCGTTCGTGTCCCATACGGTAGCATGCCTTATTTAAAAAAGAATTACCGCGACGCACTCGTATCTTCCCAGTATAAAATGTGGGATTGGACAATTGATACATATGACTGGAAAAGCTATGATAATCCTTCCGCTATACTAGAAAGAGTGCGAAATCAAAGCGATGAGCAAGTAGAGGTTATTTTAATGCATGATTCTAGTGTCACAGTGCAAATACTCCCAAAAGTAATTGATTATTTACAATCACAAGGATACAAACTACTTCCCTACAATCCATCTTCCCATCTCGAAGTGAATTTTTGGAAAGACACAAGATTGTAACAGCTTTAGTGCCTATATACTAAAGCTGTTTTATTTTTCTCTTCCCACACTTCCCATTTTTGTGTAAAATTTTAAATAGTGATGAAGTTTCGAGGTGAATAGAAATGAAACGAATAGATCTCATTTTTAACGCAATACAAAAAGGGAATTATACAGAAGGTGTAACAGCATCTGAACTCGCTACACTTCTACAGTTAGACCGTGCAAATGTTAGTAGCGACTTAAACAAGCTCGTGAAAGACGATCGTTTATTAAAAACGAGTACACGTCCTGTCCGTTTTTATATAGAAACGAATACTTCCTTGGAAACGCATTCAATAAAGGGCACTTCATTAGATACATTTGCAATTGAAAATACAAGCCTAAAAATTGCAATTGAAAAAGCAAAAGCTTCTATTCTCTACCCTCCAAACGGTATGCATACTTTACTACTTGGAGAAACAGGTGTCGGAAAATCGATGTTCGCTTCTTTAATGCACGAATATGCAATTGAAGTGGAACAACTTCCAAAAGATGCGCCTTTTATCGTTTTTAACTGTGCTGATTATGCAAACAATCCACAACTACTACTTGGACAGTTATTCGGGATCAAAAAAGGAGCTTACACAGGTGCCAGTGATCAAAAAGGTTTAATTGAAAAAGCCCATGAAGGAATCCTTTTCTTAGATGAAGTACATCGTCTCCCTCCAGAAGGACAAGAAATGCTCTTCACATTTATTGATCGCGGAGTATATCGCCGCCTTGGAGAAACAG
>Ga0213824_1000137_pt1 | contig 61555 bp, 53 predicted proteins | sample MC6MC0906MG_FD_179892 | JGI IMG/M metagenome (GOLD analysis project Ga0213824, IMG submission 179892) | Enriched soil aggregate microbial communities from Iowa State University, Ames, United States - MC6-MC0906-MG | ecosystem: Environmental > Terrestrial > Soil > Unclassified | place: USA: Iowa...
ACACAGTGGGAGATAAATATATCCAAAAAGTGACCGAAGTATTGAGAGAGGGCTTCAGGGAAAAGGACATCATATGCCGTCTGGGAGGCGATGAATTCATTATACTTTCTCCTAATACCGATGAAAGGGAAATAAAAGAATTGATCGGCCGGATCAATGAAAGGACAAAGCTTGAAGCCGTAAATAAGATTACTCTTTCCGTTTCTTTTGGATACAGCATAAAGGACAGGGAGGAAGAATCTATATTAGAAGTGCTTAAAAAAGCTGAGGACTATATGTATAAGAAAAAACTGCTGGAGAGTGCGGGGATAAGGGGAAAGACCATATATACGGTTATGGCGGCCCTTCATGAAAAAAATCCAAGAGAAGAACAGCATTCCCTCCGCGTTTCAGAGCTGTGTGAAAAAATGGGGACAGCCCTTGGACTGCAGGAAGATGAAGTAAAAGAGCTAAAGACCGTTGGATTGCTCCATGATATCGGCAAGGTTGCAATTGAAGAAGGGATATTGAATAAAAACGGAAAACTGGTAGAAGAGGAATGGGTTGAAATTAAAAAGCACCCGGAAATCGGATATCGCATCTTAAGCTCGGTCAATGAGCTGTCAGAGATGGCGGATTACGTTCTGGCCCATCATGAACGGTGGGATGGAAATGGCTACCCGAAGGGACTTAAAGGAAATGAAATACCGGTCCAGTCCAGGATTATTGCCATTGCAGATGCATACGATGCGATGATCAGTGAAAGAAGCTATCGCCAGGCGCTGCCCAGGGAATATGCGATCAGTGAGCTGGTTAAGGGAGCCGGTACGCAGTTTTGCGGGGAGTACGTCAATGTATTTATTGACAAGGTTGTTTATGATGTAAAAGTCAGCGTTTAGAATAAGAAAGATTAAAAAGGCTCGTCCCAGAAAGGGACGGGCCTTTTTCGGATCATTTCCATAAAATATTAAACATGCTTTTTCTGACTATGTTCCCTGATATTTGGTAACCCTATGGTTAGAAAATGATGAAAAAGAAGGGACGAGTAGTATGGCCAAGTTTGGAAATGCGTTTTTTGAGGGCTGGTATTTTAAACATCAGAATGCAGATACGGTCTTAGCCTTTATTCCCGGTCATAGCGTGGATGAAAAGGGAGTAAAGCACCCGTTTTTGCAGATTATATGGAATGAAAATTCTTATTCCCTGGACTTTGAAGAGGAGGATTATCTGGTTGACAGAAAGAGAAAAAGGATTGTTCTTGGAAGTAATATTTTTTCCCTGACCGGCGTTATGGTGGATATTCAGTCAGAGGATATTATGATTCAGGGAATGATCCGCTACGGCTCCTTAAATCCCATTAATTATACCATCATGGGCCCCTTTCAATGGGTCCCCTTTATGGAATGCAGGCATGAGATTATCAGCATGTCCCACGCTCTTAGGGGAAGCCTTACGGTTAATGGAAAGGTCCTGGATTTTCAAGGGGAAAAGGGATATATAGAGGGAGACAGGGGCAGATCCTTTCCCAGGGATTATTTATGGCTTCAATGCAACCGCTTTCCGCAAGAGGCATCGGTAATGGTTTCCATTGCCCACATTCCTTTTATCGGACACAGTTTTCAGGGCTGCATCTGTGTCATTCAGTATAAAGGCCGGGAATACCGTTTTGCCACCTATCTGGGAGTCAAGGTGGTATGCAAAAGAGAAGCTGCAGTTATATTAAAGCAGGGTAACTATACATTTAAAATATTTTTAACAAATCGGAACAGGATAAAAAAAACAGGGTTTTCCCATCCGCTTCTGGCTCCGGATCTGGGAAGGATGGTGCGCTCTATAAAAGAGGAGCATTTATTGTTAGCAAGATTTTTACTGTATAAAGAGGAGGAACTGATATTTGATTTGACAAGTGACCATGTAAGCTTCGAGTATGTTGATAGATAATATCTATAAGTAGGGCTTATTTATAGTATTTATGAATTGGACGTAAGCCTTAAATCTTAATAGAATATAGGTATCAATAAACATGCAGGAGGATACTAGAGATGAATGTGAAACAGGCGGTTAGTGTAAAGAAGATCGGAGATGATGCGGAAGCTCTGTTTCGGGGAGGATTTTTTTGCTCGGAGGCAGTTGTTAGTTCCATGCGGACAAACTTTGAATTGGATTTACCGGAAGAAATCATAGCCATGGCATCCGGCTTCCCCGTTGGGATCGGACGGTCCAAGTGCCTGTGCGGGGCGGTTTCCGGCGGAGTGATGGCTCTTGGTATATTCTTTGGACGGACAAGACAGGGAGACCCAAAGGTAGAAAAGAACTTAGAAGTGTCAAAGGAGCTTCACGACTGGTTTAAGGAAAGCAACGGGAAGAATGCCCTATGCTGCCGGATCCTGACCAAAGAGTTTGATATGGGAAGGGGAGAGCACAAGGAACAGTGCATCCGCTTTACAGGAATGGTAGCTAGAAAGGTGGCTGAGATCGTAGTGCGGGAATACGGTCTTACGAATACCGATGAGCTTGAGTCTGCGGAGGAATGTCATGATTAAAAAAGTTCCCATTCCCATGGCAGGGCTTTCCCTTGGGTTTGCGGCCTTGGGAAATCTCCTACAAAGCTACTCAGAATCCATCCGCCTGGTTTGCGGTATCATATCCGCTGTACTGGCGATTTTATTTTTGTGTAAGTGTATCTTTCATTTTGATATGGTAAAAGAGGATATGAAAAATCCGGTGATGGCAAGTATATCAGGGACTTTCTCCATGGCGGTCATTCTGTTATCTGCTTATGCCAAGCCCTTTATTGGAGGAAGTGCAGTTTATATCTGGTATATTGGCATTGCCCTGCACGTTCTTCTTATGTTGTATTTTACCGCACGTTTTCTTTACAAGCTGAATATGAAAACCGTATTTGCCAGCTATTACATCGTGTATGTGGGAATTGTGACAGCCAGTGTGACGGCTCCTGCATTTGGACTCACAGGGGTTGGAACCGGCATTTTCTGGTTCGGTCTGGTCTGTTGCCTGATTCTACTTGTTCTTGTAACGATGCGGTATGTGAAATACAGGGAAATTGCAGAACCGGCAAGGCCGCTGTTTTGCATCTATACGGCTCCGGTGAGCCTTTGCCTGGCCGGATACTTACAGTCCGTGGAAACAAAATCCGTGACAATGGTTCTCTTTCTCATGGTATTAGCGGGAATCTTATATATTACTGTACTGGTTTATCTGCCAAGGTTCCTTGCCTTGCCTTTTTACCCAAGCTATGCAGCCTTTACATTCCCGGTTGTGATCAGTGCCATTGCAATGAAGATGTCAACAGCGTTCCTGGCAAAGATGGGATATGCCGTAGGATTTTTACCTGTCATCGTGCTTGCTGAAACTGTTATTGCAGTATGCCTGGTGGTTTATGTATTCATCCGCTATATGAAGTTTTTGGTTAATAGATAAGCAAACAATGTTATTGACATGTGATTCTTGTCTCCAGGATATATTACATACAAATAGAAAAGTAATTGTATTGAAAGGAGAGGATAATATGTCAGAGTTATGTAATGAAAAGCTGGTTTATGGTAACTTAGTCAATGGCAGGTGGATGGAATCCGCATCGGGGAATGTCATTACCGTAACATCCCCTGTAGACGGTTCTTTTATCGGTGAGATACAGGCAGTCAGTAAAGAAGAGGTTGATGAGGTCATCCGGTATTCCAAAGAAGGTCTTTCTTCCTGGGCCGGTGTTCCAATATTTGAAAAGGCACGGATCCTTTATAAGGCTGCAGAGATATTGGAGGAAAGGGCAGAAGAGATCGCGGATATTTTGATGATGGAGATTGCAAAAGATAGGAAATCTTCTGTATCAGAAGTGAAGCGAACCGCAGATTTTCTCCGGTTTACTGCAGACGCAGGAAAAAGCCTGGAAGGAATTGCAGTAAGCGGGGAGAATTTCCCGGGTGGTTCCCGCAATAAAATTTCATATGTAAGAAGGGTTCCGCTAGGTACCGTACTGGCCATATCACCGTTTAATTACCCCATTAATTTATCAGCCTCCAAGATAGGACCGGCGCTTATGGGGGGCAATACGGTAATATTAAAACCGGCGACCCAGGGGGCCATCAGTGCCCTACATCTTGTAAAAGCATTACAGGATGCCGGACTGCCGGAGGGAGTATTGCAGACAGTTACCGGTAAGGGGAGTGAGATCGGTGACTATATCGTAACTCATGAAAATATTAATTTCATTAATTTTACAGGCAGTACGGAGGTAGGCAGGCATTTATCCAAGATATCCTGTATGACCCCTCTGTTACTGGAACTTGGGGGGAAAGATGCAGCCCTTGTACTGGAAGATGCCGATTTAAAATATGCGGCAAGTAATATTGTAGAAGGTGCATTCTCTTATTCCGGACAGCGTTGTACGGCAGTTAAGCGTATTATTACCACTGACAAGATAGCAGATCAGCTGGTAGATATGCTGAAAACGGGAATTGAAAAATTAGCTGTGGGAGATCCAAGAGATAACGTGGTAGTCACCCCTCTGATCGATCAGAAAGCGGCTGATTTTGCAGAATTCTTAATTCAGGATGCCATTGCAAAAGGTGCAGAGCTCATTGTTGGAAATAAAAGAGAAGGAAATTTAGTCTATCCAACTCTGCTGGATAAGGTAACTGTGGATATGGAGATTGCATGGAAAGAACCGTTCTCCCCCATTCTTCCTATTATCCGGGTAAAAGATATGGATGAAGCGGTAGAGATAGCCAACCGCTCAGAATATGGCTTACAGACTTCCGTATTTACCAAAGATATCAATAAAGCCTTCCGTATAGCTGAAAAGTTAGAAGTGGGAACCGTACAGATTAACAATAAAACAGAAAGAGGCCCGGATCACTTCCCATTTTTAGGAGTAAAGGCCTCCGGTATGGGAACCCAGGGAGTGAAGTATTCCATAGAAGCAATGACAAGGCCAAAAGCAATCACCATTAATTTAACAGAATAACTGGTTCCGGGCTGTCCGTCAGGCAGCTGAAACAGTGTGAAACCCGCCCTTTTGCATAGGGTGGGTTTTTATTCCAGACCTTTGCTTATAAGCGGGAAGAAAGAGGGGATGATAAGGAGAGGACGGTTTTTGGGAGTAATGCGATGAATCTTATCTTTCTTTTAATGGCCTGGCTGCCAATATTGATTGGTGCTTTGGGTATTGCGTTTATTTTTTATTATTTCTATCAATGGATGAGAGGCTTTCGGTTAATAAAATACCGATTGGCAGGCGAAGTCTGCCTTTTGGTGGTTCTCGTATACTTTTTGATTTTCTTTCTTTTTTGGTTTATTTGGCTGGGAGGCCCCTTTCTTTTATAATTTATGAAAATTATAAAATGCCTTCAATTCCTCTTTCCTCTCCTGAGGAAGGAGGCCTTTTTTTATTCCCCGAATTGCTCCTTCCAGAGCATAAAGACGGTGGATGCAGGCGGAGGAGTCCATGGCCTGGATCTTCAGCCAGGCTTTTTTGGCACCTGCTGTCTTTAAATCTTCGTAAGTAAAGATTCCGGTTTCATTCAGCTGACGTTCTACTTCCTTTCCAATATTAGGAAGGTTAGATAATTCTCCCATTGTGTTCCTCCTTTTGATATTCCATGGCGATGTTTATAAGTTCTTTCCACTGTTCCGATGCCTTCTGGGGGTTATATGAAATTCTCTTTTAAACAAACGGTCAAAATAGCTGGTGCTCTCAAATCCGGTATGCTCCGCAATGTCTGTTATGGAGCGGTCCGTTTGAAGGAGCAGCTTCCATGCCTGCTGGAGCCGGTATTTATTTAAATATTCTATGGGCGATAACGGGACGGAGCATTGAAAACAGCGCAGAGCCTCCCGCTTGCTTACGCCCACGGATGAGGCGATATCCTTCAACGTGATCTTTTTCCAGTAGTTTTCTTCAATAAAACAGGTCATGCCTTTAAACCGGGCCTGAGAAATCCTGCTTACCCCCGTATTTTCCATGGTTGCAAATTCCAACCGGTGTTCAAACAAACTGGTCCAAACCTGACAAACGATGATATGGGCTTCCAGCTCCCAGGACGGACCGGGATTTTCGCATACGCCATACAGCCTTGAAAGAGAGGAAAGAACGTCCTTCTGCCAGTAAGTACTGCTTCTTAGGACAAAATGGGAAATACCCGAAGTGAGAAAGGGAAGCATGTATTTGTCATAAATAGAACTATTTTCAGGGGCAATGAAATCGGATGCAAACAATACGTTAGGGATAACTGCGGTACCGGCTGAGAGAAAACGGTGAATGACTCCGGAATTGATGAAAATCCCATCCCCTGCTTCCAGTATGTAATTGATGTTGCCGATGGAACACTGCAGGATTCCTTCTGTTACAGACACCAGTTCAAATTCCCTGTGCCAGTGCCAGTCAATGCACTTGTTATCGAACTTTCCTACATCTTCGTAATAATATTGAAATGGAAAGGTGGAGGAACCGTGAGAGACAAGCTCCATCATGGATTCGTCAGTGAGTATTTTCGTGCTTTGCATAGAGCGTTCTCCTTTGGTTGCTGGCTAGATTGTATCACAAACTGGCGGTAATTTACAAGATTTTGAAAAAAATATGCGGTATAATACAAAAAAATGAATAGCAGGTGAAATACAGTGAATAAAGATTATACCAAAACCGTCCACGCCTGTTTTATGAGCTATATCGTGCAGGCGATCATTAACAATTTTGTACCTCTTTTATTTCTTACATTTCAGTCCGAGTACGGCATTTCCTTATCCAGGATTACCATGCTTGTGACTTTTAATTTTGGAATTCAGCTGATTGTGGATTTGTTGTCTGCAGGCATTGTTGACCGGGTCGGTTACCGGGCTTCTATGATAACGGCCCATATTTTATCAGCAGTAGGGCTGGTGTCCCTGACCATTCTGCCCGGATTGTTTCCCCAGGCATGGATCGGACTTTTTGCCTCAGTGGTTATCTATGCGGCCGGAGGCGGCCTTCTTGAGGTATTGGTAAGCCCCATTGTAGAGGCTTGTCCAACGGATAATAAAGAAAAAGCCATGAGTATGCTTCATTCCTTTTATTGCTGGGGTCATGTAGGGGTTGTCCTGGTGTCCACCATATTTTTCAGCATTGCAGGATTAAAAAACTGGAGGCTGCTGGCGCTTTTCTGGGCGCTGATTCCTTTTATCAACATGTTTTTATTTTTTAAGGTACCTATTGCACCGCTGGTGGAAGAGGAAGAAGGCCTTTCCTTAAAGGGCCTCATCAGGAAACGGATATTCTGGGGATTCATGCTTCTCATGGTATGTGCCGGAGCCAGCGAACAGGCAGTAAGCCAGTGGGCATCCGCTTTTGCAGAGAGGGGACTGGGAGTGAGTAAGGCCATTGGGGACCTTGCTGGCCCCATGCTCTTTGCCACGCTGATGGGAATCTCAAGGGCGTTTTATGGAAAATACGGAGAAAAGGTGAACTTAAAAAAGATGATGATTGCAAGCGGAATCCTATGCATAGGTTCTTATTTTCTGATCGCTCTTTCTCCTTTTCCTGCACTGGGCCTTCTGGGCTGCGGCTTGTGCGGCCTGTCTGTGGGAATCATGTGGCCCGGTTCCTTTAGTATGGCTTCTGCTTCCATACGGGGAGGAGGAACCGCAATGTTTGCATTTTTGGCTCTGGCAGGAGACCTTGGCTGTTCCGGTGGGCCTACCTTTGTAGGCGTTGTTTCTGGATATTTTGGGAACAACTTAAAAATCGGAATATTAGGGGCGGTCCTGTTTCCCGTTATTCTGGTTATCACCCTGATCCATTTTTACAGATCGGATAGAAATACGGAAGGCTTTATAAAAAATAATCAGGAACAGATGAATTGTGACATATAGATGTCATATTCGGTATGCTACAATCCACTTACCATAGAAAGTAATGCCTGACAGGTGACCCATGAAGCCGCAGTTCAGGTAAGAAAGAGGAAAAGAGGTAAGAAAAGATGGACATTGAGAGGATTGAGCTTAAGGAAAAAAAAGTAGTGGGGCTGTTGGCCCGGACAAACAATGCGTCACCGGATATAGGCAATGTGATCGGCGGCCTTTGGGAGAACTTTTACGGAAAGGGGATCTATTCCGGTATTAAAAATAAGAGTAATGAAAAGGCCCTGGGGATTTATACGGATTATGCAGGAAATGAATTGGATGATTACAGTGTGATCGTTGCCTGTGAAGTGGAAGAAGCGGATGAGCTCCCGGAAGGGACGGTGGTAAGGACTATTCCGGCAGGAACGTATGCTAAGTTTGTGGTAAGGGGAAACATGATAAAGGCGGTAGCGGAATTCTGGCAGGAGCTTTGGAAGATGGATCTGCCAAGAACTTTTGTCTGCGATTTTGAAGAATATCAGAACGGGGACATGGAAGATGCACTGGTCCATATTTATATAGGCTTAAAGGATTAATAAAAGAGAAGGAGGGAGCCGTAAGTGGTTTTCCCTCCTTCTTTTTTATTAGTAAATGACTTCTTCAAATCCTTCTGTGGAAGGAAATTCAATGGAAATGGCTTTCCCAGGATTATTATAATCCAGATTCATATTCATGAGCATGCCCATGGTTTCTCCCTCTTCGGTGATAGTCATGTAAATAGAAATGGCCTCCTTGGAAAAATAGCCTTCCGGGCTGAAGACTGCTTTTCCGTCGATCCAATCGATCTTATAATCGGAATAAGAAAGAGTCGGCCAAATCTCATCGTAGAAACTGGTGAGATATGTTTCAAGGCCTTCTGCTTTGCTGGAATACATAAGGATTTTATCTCCGGCATCATCGTCTGCGATCTGGACGTTATCCAGGAATGCACCAAACTGTCCGGTCAGCCCTCCCAACGTGATGTTTCTTGTCATGTCCGCATATCCGATATTCATCTTGTACTTATCATACATCCCCGCATCCAGATAATAGCAGCCATTGGTGTAGAAGGAAGTCTCTGACCTGCTGATCCCCAGCATATCCATACTGGTATGGGATAGAAATTCCATGTTTGGAGTGTTTAGGTCATGATATTTTAGCTGCATATTCATAGAGACCGGAATATTCATCCAGTCATAAGAAAGGTTCATCTGGATGTCTACGGTGATATCCAGGCCGGGCAGCCCGGAACTTTTCTGATCTGCTTCCTGGTAAAGCTCCATTCCCTTCTTGTTTATGGTCCTTGCAGCGGCAGGGGTAGCAGCCTTTTGGCGGACAATACCCTGGTCGGTCCATGCGCCGGATTCATTGACCGTGCTGCCGTCGGGTGCAGTGGCCCCGGTCAAAAGATAACCATTTTCATCAAAATAATAACATTCTGCCATTCCATCCCCATCAGAATCAATCCATTTCCATGTGGAAGAGGGATAGGATTTATCTCCATCCTGCCACCACCAGCCATGGCTGTCCTGCTTCCAAACTCCCGCATGGGCGGTTGATGCCATAGTTATGGATAAAAGTGAAGCGACAACAAATAATTTTATAATTTTTTTCATGCTTTTTCATTCCTCCTGCTTGTTATATTCGCCTTTATCGTAAGAAAGGCTTGGACAAAGCTTCCGGTCTATTGCATTGATTCGTCTATTGTACCATATTTTGGTAAATACAACAAGAAAATGCTGCCCATGTTCCAAACAGTGATTTTCTTGTTCCGTACGACATTGATGAATATTTAACAATATGACCTGCTAAAAACCCAGCCGGAAAGTCTGAAATGACAATCCGGCTGGATTTTTATTAGGGATTATTTTTTATTTTAAGGAGTCCTTCCACTGTTCAAACATCTCCAGATCAGAAGCCTTGAGCTTTAAATTAGTAGTAAGAGTCTTTCCTTCCGGCGGCGTAATATGGATTTCCACCACACTTCCTTCTTTTATAGAGGTGTTTAAGGCTGCTTTCAGGAACAGAGGAAATTTAGGATGGTTATTTTTAAAAACAGCCCAGGATTCCTTTAACTGCATCAGGTTCATTAAGTTCATTTAACAGGTCCTTTCTTTCTTGGTCATTAGGCATATCCTAGCATAAATAGAAAAAGGAGTCAATGAGTGACGATGGAAAGAACGGTCTTTTCCGGGACCTTTTGCCGTGATATAATAAGGGCAGCAAAGAAAGGAACGCCTATGAAGATAGACAGACTTATTGGAATTTTATCCATCCTGCTTCAGGAGGAAAAGGTAACAGCCGCTTATCTCGCGGAGATCTTTGAGGTTTCAAGACGGACCATAAACCGGGATGTGGAGGCCCTGTTAAGGGCAGGCATTCCCCTTACCACTTCACAGGGACAGAACGGGGGAATATCTATCATGCCGGCTTACCGGATTGACCGGACCGTGCTGACCTCCTTTGAAATGCAGTCCATTCTGACCGGACTTAGGAGCTTAGACAGTGTGGCGGGGACGAACCGGTACCAGCAGCTGATGAAAAAACTGTCATCAGACCAGGCATCGGTGCAGGTCCCGGAAAGCCATATCATGATCAACCTTTCCTCCTGGTATAAAACCTCCCTGTCTCCAAAGATCGATCTGATCCAGAAAGCCATTGAAGCAGGCCATTCGGTAAAGTTTTGCTATTATGCTCCAAGCGGTGAAACAGTGAGAATGATTGACCCTTATCTTTTGGTATTTCAATGGTCCTCCTGGTATGTGTGGGGTTATTGCAGGGGCAGGAAAGATTTCCGCATGTTTAAGCTAAACCGGATCCAGGAGCTTTCGGACACCGGGGATCATTATGAAAAGCTTCCCTTACCTCCCATCGAGTACTTTCCGGAAAATCCGTACCCCAGACAATTTCATATCACTGCGGTTTGTGAACCGGAGATAAAATGGCATCTGATCGAGGAGTTTGGAATGAACAGTTTTAGGGAACGGGAGGATGGAAAGCTATTGTTTGAGTTTGATTTTTCCAGCAAGGAGAATCTTTTTGGCTGGCTGTTAAGTATGGGTGATCAGATTGAACTAACGGAACCGGCGGAATTCAGAAGGGACATGGCAGAGCTTGCCATGGGAATTTATGAGAAATATGCCGGTAAAAGGAATGACCCGCTTCTTGCAACCCATAGAAAACAAAGCTATAATAAAACATAAATTGACAAAAGCAGGTGAAATTTATGTATATAGCAGATTTACACATCCATTCCCACTATTCCAGAGCGACCAGTAAGGAGTGTTCGCTGGAATATTTGGACTTATGGGCGAGGCGCAAAGGGATCGGGATCCTGGGGACCGGTGATTTTACCCACCCGGCTTGGCGTGAGGAGTTAAAGGAAAAGCTGATTCCTGCTGAGGAAGGGCTTTACATATTAAAAGAAGAATACCGTTTGGACAAGGGAGCCGGGCCGGAAGCCAGCACTCCCCGGTTTGTGGTCTCCGGAGAGATCAGCTCGATCTATAAGAAAAACGGGAAAGTTAGAAAGGTTCACAGCGTCATTCTGCTTCCGGGCATTGAGGATGCAGAGAGGATTTCAAAGAAGCTGGAAACCATTGGGAACCTTCATTCGGACGGCAGGCCCATATTGGGACTGGACTGTCATGACCTTCTGGAAATCACGATGGAATTATGCCCCAGGGCTATCTATATCCCGGCACATATCTGGACGCCGCATTTTTCAGTGTTTGGGGCATTTTCCGGTTTTGATACGATCGAGGAGTGCTTTGAGGATTTAACTCCCCATGTGCATGCATTGGAGACAGGACTTTCTTCCGATCCTTCTATGATATGGCGTTTGTCGGCTCTGGACCGTTTTCAGCTGGTATCCAACTCTGATGCCCACTCTCCTTCAAAGCTTGGCAGGGAAGCCAATCTTCTGGATATCGACTTGTCCTATACCGGGCTGTGGAATGCCATACAAAAGGGAGAGGGATTAGAGGGGACCGTAGAGTTTTTTCCGGAAGAGGGAAAATATCACTATGATGGCCACCGGAAATGCAATCTCTGCCTTTCTCCGTCAGAAGCGAAACGGTATTCCGGTAAATGCCCGGTATGCGGCCGAAAACTGACCACAGGCGTGTCTCACAGGATCGAACAGCTGGCTGACCGCAGTCAGGGCTTTGTTCTTCCCGGGGGAAAGCCATTTGAGAATCTGGTTCCTCTTAATGAAGTGATTGCGGCTTCTATCGGATATACTACCGCAAGCAAGAAAGTCAAGAACCAGTATGAATCCATGATAAGGGATTTAGGACCGGAATTTCATATCCTTCGGGAGCTGCCGTTGGAGGATATCAGGCATGCTTCCGGTAATATGATATCAGAGGGGATCCGGCGGCTTAGGGGGGGAAAGGTTCATTGCACTCCCGGATATGACGGGGAATACGGGATCATACGGCTGTTTGAGCCGGAGGAGATGGCAGCAGATTAATACAGTGGCGGAAGGTTGGGAAATAACGAATGAGAAAGAAAAATGTAAGTAATATCCTTGATAAATTAGACCAGGTTTACGGTGTAACGAAAGAAGGGTTTTACCATCAGCAGCCCTGGCAGCTTCTGGCGGCCATTATGCTCAGCGCCCAAAGCACTGACAAACAGGTGGAGGAGGTGCTTCCCCAGCTGTTTCAGCGTTTTCAAACCGTAGAGCAGATGGCAGAAGCGCCGCTGGAGGAAATCGAGGATTCCATACGCTCCATCGGGCTTTATAAGAATAAGGCAAAGAATTTAAAAAAGTGCTGCAGTCAAATCGCAGAGGAATATGGAGGCGAGGTTCCAAGGGATATTGACGGGGTACTGACTTTGGCCGGAGTTGGCAGAAAGACCGCCACCTTGTTTCTGGCAGATGCTTACGGTATCCCGGGGGTCACGGTGGATACGCATGTATTCCGCATTGCCAGACGACTGGGCTGGGCATTTGGGAAAAATCCGGCGGAGGTAGAAGTGGAACTGCAAAGAGTTCTCCCAAAAGACCACTGGAACCGGATCAATTTTCAACTGATTTATCATGGCAGGGCAATCTGCACGGCAAGGAAGGCCAAATGCGGGGAATGCATGCTAAGGGAATGGTGTGAACAAGTAATAGATAAAGACGAAAAAGGAGATAGAAAGATATCATGAAGCTAATGTTTAAGCAACGCTTTTTTTCCTGGTTTGACAGCTACGATATTTATGACGAAAGCGGAGCCGCCGTATATACGGTCTGCGGTAAGCCTGCCTGGGGTCACAAGCTGGAAATCTATGATAGCAATGGCAATCACCTGGCCACGTTAAGGGAACAGGTACTGACCTTTCTGCCCAGGTTTACCATCCAGATCGGCGGCCAAACGGTGGGGACCATCACCAAGGATTTTACTTTTTTCAAGCCCTCTTTTTCTGTTGACTGCAATGGCTGGCATGTGGAAGGCAGTTTCCTGGAATGGGATTACAGCATTCTTTCCCAGAACGGCAGCGTTGTGGCCCGGATTGAAAAGCAGCTTTTTCATTTTACTGACACCTACTTGATCGATGTAAGTGATGGGCAGGATAGCCTTTTAGCACTTATGGTGGTCCTTGCCATCGATGCGGTTAAATGCAGCAAAAACAAAGGCTAAATATAAATTTATAAATTAAAACAGCCTCCCCGCCGGTTTCCTGGAAGCCGGCGGGGATATTCTCTCCATATGGGACCAGACCATACAGGAGGGAACCCCGCTGGAGGGATTTACGTATGGCACCGAATACCCCAGGGAGCATATCGATGTTGCACTTAAGTCAGAAGATCCCTTATCGATCGTTCTTACAATATTTCTTTTGGTAATTGCTGGGAGTCGTCCCGGTAAATTTTCGAAACACCTTTGTGAAATAATAGGCATTTTCAAAGCTGAGCTGATATGCGATTTCATTGATCCTGTAATTCCCCTCGTGAATCAGCTGCTGTGCCTTTTCTATTTTCTTTTGATTGACAAAATCAATAAAACTCTGTCCACTCTGTTTCTTGAAAAGGGAAGAGAGATAGGCCGGAGATATCGCTGCATAGTCAGCTACCTCCTGAAGTCTGATATGTTCTTCCACATGCTCTTCAATATACTGCTTGGCCTTTTCCACTGGCTCTGAGTAGCCCAAAGGGTTTTGACACATCATTTCCTTTAAGTATTTTTTCGTTTTCTCAAGCCAGAAAAGTACCTGCTGTCTGGTCATAAGATTATCAATTTCATGAAATCCCATAGTAAATTCCTGTTCCTTGTTAATTCCTTTACCCACAGCACGAAATAATTCGCCGCAAAGCCAGATTGCCTGACTTTTTTGATGGATGGTACTCCGGATGCTTTCCTCTGCTTTTTCAAGAAGCAGAACTGCTCCAGTGACATTGTGACAATTAATCTCGGCAAAGAGACGATCGCCAATACCGGAAAGTCCCAGCGGTTTAAAATCAGGCCGTTTCGGCTGCTCTGTATCTGGCTCTATTCCCAGGTAATAACACTCGATTATGCTTAACAGTTCTTCCCGGCAGGAAAGAAGCTGTTGTTCTCCATAATACAGACCAGTATTTATAGTCAGACACTTGGCCTGCACTATTTTGCTTAGCGTTGCAGATAATTTTTTCTGAAAGAGTGCAATGGAAGCCGGTGCTTTTTCCTTCTGTCCCCAGATAAAGAGAATCAGACAGTCGGTCTGCCCGGTAGCTACAAACAGTGCTTGTTCGCCGAAGATCTGTTCTGAAATCCGCTGAGCCAGTTCCCTGATCCAGTCCTGGATCTGTCTTCTGTCTTTCTGGTTAAACAGAAGGGCATCGGGCATCTCAGACAGATCAAAGGGGAGGTATAGGAAAGAATAGCCGGAAAGCATATGATGATTTTGCAGGATGCCAGAGGCCGCCAGAAAGGCCTTCTGATCCGTCTCAAAGATCAATGTTAAACAGGCATCCTGTAACAGCTCCTTATTTTTGACATCAAGATAACGAGCGAGAGATTCCGATTTAAAAAGTTTTGCCCGGTTATCGTATTCTTTCTTTGCATTAGATAGGCTTTTTATCAGCGCATTTGCCTCTAACTGGGCTTTTAGCAGATAATCAACAGCGTGGAGGCGAAGTGCTTCTCTGGCAAGGCTGAATTCTTGAAAATTAGTAAGCATTATAAAGACCACCGATGGAAACTCTTCATTGACAATCTGCAAAAGCTCCATCCCATCCATAACAGGCATCTTAATATCACAAAATACTATATCAGGTGGATGATTCCTGATTTTTTCCAGAGCATCCCGGCCATTTCTGGCGCTCCCGGTAATATTGCAGTTTTGTTTTTCCCAGTCGATTAGAAACTTGATGCCGGATAGAATGATGGTCTCATCATCAACGAGCAGTACCTGGTACATTCCTTCTATTCCTCCTTTGGTATGTGGATAGTGACCCGGGTATAATAGCCTTCCTGGCTTTCAAAGGTGAGTCCGAATTTCGGTCCGTACACCATCTTTAACCTGGAATCTACATTTTTGATTCCCATGCTGCTTAAGGAATCCTTATGAGATGCCGCCCCCTGCTGGTAAAAAGCAGTGAATGCCGACTGAGACATGCCAGCCCCGTCATCCTCCACTATCAAAGATAAACAGTTGTCTTCTTCCCTGCCTGAAAGGACAATATTCCCATATCTGCCGGTCGGAACAATGCCATGAAAAATAGCATTTTCCACCAGCGGCTGAAGCGTAAATTTCACGATCTTACATTGCATCAGGGACTCCGGAAGCTGATTGCTGAACTGAAATACTTCCACATACCGGATGGACTGGATATGGATATAATCCTCCAGCAAAGAAACCTCCTCCTGCAGCGTGATCTTTTCCCCTGTTCCCTTGGCAACATTCCGTAACAGATGTTCAAGTGCCAATATCATATCAGAGATGGAGGTGGATTTTTGGATCACCGCCATCCAGCGGATCGAATCAAGTGTATTATAAAGAAAATGAGGATTTATCTGACTTTGCAAAAGTGCCATTTCGATGTTCTTTTTCTGCTCGTACATTTCTTCAGTCTGTTTTAAAAGATTGTTGATATTGCTAGACATGGAATTGACCACTTTTCCGATCTCACTGATTTCATCCTTAGAGGCCTCGATTTGAGGATCAACAGAGAAATCATTTTCATGAGAAATTTTCTCGATTCTGTTAATTAATATCTGTATTGGTTTTGTTATGCTGTTAGATATAATATGAGCAACCATAAATCCCACGCAGATGGTTGTAGTTAAAATAACTGCCAGCACAAAAAACATCTTTTCGTTTTCATCTCCGATAGGTTTGATATTGGATAAACTGTAGATGGATAAATCAAACTGGGAGAGTGCAAGGGCATTCACGTAATATTTGTTTTTATCTAACTGGATCGTCTCTCCATCTCTCGGAAGAGAGGAGTTAAAATCAGCCTGCGTGAGCGAGGGGGCGGCAGTAATAAAAAAGCGATTGGTAGCATCAGCCACGAAAATATTATCCAGTTGACGGGAGTTATGTAACTGAGACAAGATCATCTTCGGATCGATTTCCATATAAATATATCCCACGATTGCTCCGGTGTGAATCTGCACCGCAGTACAAAGAAAAGTGAGGACCTCTTCCTGGTGATTGGAGAGTGCGGGGGAGATTCTGTAAATTGTGTCAAATTTACCCTGCTCCAACTGCTTCATCAGGAAAGAATCACGGAGCTGTTGTTCGGTATCAAGGGAACCAGTGACCATCGCATTGGTGGATTCGATAAGAACACCATCAGGCCGGAAAGCAATCAGCCGGTTTACAAATTCCTGATTCCTGCTAGCCGATAAATAAGTGTTTAGTGATTCCTGAGCAATGCGCAACTGATGGCGATCAGAGACAGAGTCGTTGCCTGACAATGAAAGTGCCCTGGTAATATTGGGATCAAAGGCACAGTTTAGTCCCAGGTTGCTGGTCTCACTGATATATTGTTCCATTTCTTTTTGAATGATCTGAATGTACTGGCGGTCTAACTGCGCTGATTTAGAAAATATAATCCGGCTTAAATAGCTATAGAGAAATAAATTACTCACCAGGCTAAAAAGGAGAACACACAGGGAGGTGGACACCAGGATCTTCATTTTTATTTTATTTTTCCTCATCTTCACAGACCTTTCCAAACTGAATTAGTATAATAAATTATAACACAGTTCCCTTTGTAAAAAAATAAAAGAGCAAAAGAGAGTTAAATAGTATTAAATCTAAAAATAGTATAAGTCAAAGAATTCAAAATAATGATTGGTGCAAAATAGTCGGGTTTATTTGAAAAATATTCTTCTCATGAAAAACAGAACCCGATTATAATAAACTCATCACACATAGGAATATGATTAAAGGAGGATTTTATGAAAAACAGAACATTACGGTTAGCCACAGCAGCAATAGCAATGTCAGCGATATTGCTGTCAGGCTGTGGGCAGTCAAAAACTTCAGAGGGCAGCAGCGCAGAGGGCGGGCAGACTGCTGCCGCACAATCACAGGATGCCCCTGCCGGTAACGAGCAGATTACCATCAAAGCTTCGATCTGGGATCTGGATACCAGTTCTGTTTCAGCTAAAACAATAGCCGCCAGATTTATGGAAGAGTATCCTGATATTACTGTGGAGCTGATTGATATCCCATCTTCTGAGTATACAAATAAACTAAGCATTATGCTAAATGGTGGCAATGATCTTGATGTGTTCTGGATCAAAGACGGAGATACCATCAGAGGACTGGAAAACAAAGGCCAGTTAGCCGACTTAAGCAATTTTGTCACAAAGGACAACCTTGACTTAAATGTATTTAACGGGCTGGCTGATAATTTTGTAACGAATGACAATAAGATTATGGCTTTGCCGGCAAACTCCAGTTTTTATGTGTTATTTTATAATAAAGATATTTTTGACGAAGCTGGAATAAAATATCCTGGCAATGACATGACCTGGAGCCAGTTTGAAACACTGGCAGCACAGCTTACCAAAGGAGAAGGTGCTGATAAAACTTATGGCGCTCTGTTCCATACCTGGCAGGCATGTGTTGAGAACTGGGCAGTCCAAGATGGAAAACATACCATTATGGACACCGACTATTCTTTTATGAAATGGTCTTACGAGATGGTTCTCAGGATGCAGGCAGAGGGAACAATTATGGACTATTCCACACTAAAAACAGGTAATATCCATTATTCCAGTCCATTCCTGAAAGGCAATGTGGCAATGCTACCAATGGGGACCTGGTTCTGTGCGACATTAATTGAAAAAATCAATGCCGGAGAAAGTGATGTGAATTGGGGGATGGCACTGCTTCCTCATCCGGAAGGTGTCGAAGCTGGCTGGACGGTAGGATCTGTTACTCCAATTGCCATTAATGCGGCATCAAAAAAACAGGAAGCGGCATGGAAATTTGTTGATTTTGTCTGCGGCGAAGAAGGGGCTGTGATTCAGGCGGAGGCAGGGCTGATTCCTTCGAGAGTGAATCAGGAATCGATGAGCGTAGTTGCTGATACCAAAGGAATGCCGGAACATGCACTTGATATCTTAACTGCTGTAAAAAATATAACTCTGGATCGCCCTATTGACGAGAAGACCGGTGAAGTGAATCAGATGCTTGGTGAGGTGCACAGTCTGATTATGCTGGAGGAGTCAACCATAGAGGAGGGGCTTGCTGAAATGGCGGAACGCAGTAAGGAGATTCAGGGAAAGTAGAGACAATTGAGGAGTGGTATCACACAACCGCTCCTCCTTTCTTATATTGGGAAATTAAGTGTCAGGAGGAAACAACTAGATGGAACAGAAAACTAAAACAGTCAAACTAAAGCTGAGTACAAGAAATACTCTGGTCGGGCTTTCCTTTATACTGCCTAATTTTATCGGTTTTTTTATCTTCATTCTCATACCTGTAATATTTTCACTGATTCTCAGTTTTATGGAATGGGATGGTTTTAACCCAATGAAATTTATCATGTTTGAAAATTTTATTACTATTTTTAAAGACCGGGTATTTCGCGGTGCAATCTGGAAAACCGGATATTATTCTTTATTTACAGTTCTTCTTTCTCTCAGCGCCTCTTTGGGATTGGCGGTTTTGCTAAATAAAAAATTAGTGGGAAAGGGCTTTTTCAGAAGTGCTATTTTCTTTCCTTATGTAGCCTCAATTGTAGCTGTTTCAGTAGTTTGGAATGCATTATTTCAAAAGGACTTTGGACCCATCAATGGTTTTCTTAAAATGATCGGAATAGCCAAACCGCCAGGCTGGACAGCGAGTGTGGATTGGGTGATACCGGCTCTGATCATTGTCAGTGTCTGGAAGAATATGGGGTATTTTATGATTGTCTATCTGGCTGCTTTACAGGATATTCCCTATTCCTTATACGAGGCATCTACGATTGACGGTGCAAACAAAAGTCAGCAGTTTTTCAGTATTACCTTTCCGCTACTCGCTCCCAGTACATTTTTCGTGTTAATGATGCTGACCATCAATTCCTTTAAGATATTTGATTTGGTCTATATGATGACGGAAGGCGGCCCGGGTAATGCCTCTACGATGTTAAGCCAGTATATTTATAACCAGGCTTTTATTTCTTGGAATTATGGAAAAGCCAGTGCTGCAGCGATGATTCTATTTTTAATCGTTGGTACTATAACTGTGCTCCAGTTTAAGGTCGAGAAAAAATGGCTCAGTTACATGTAAGTTATGATTGTATCTATGAATCAGTGAAAGGAGGTAAGTTATGATTGTAAAAGAAAAGAAGGGCCATCAAGTGCTTACATATATAGGGCTAATGCTGATCACACTGTTAACACTTCTCCCCTTAATCTGGATGCTCAGTGCCTCCTTAAAAACAGATAGCGAAGTGTTCTCGCTACCCATCCGCTGGATTCCGGAACTGCCCCAGTGGAGCAATTATATCAAAATATGGAATAAAATTCCTTTAGGGAGGTTTACCTGGAACACTTTGAAGCTGACTGTTATGATAACCGTGATCCAGATTATCACGTCCAGCTTTGCTGCCTACGGATTTTCAAAGTGTAAATTTAAGGGCAGGGATCTTTTGTTTTTATGCTATGTGACCACCATTGCGATTCCCTGGCAGGTTTATATGCTGCCTCAGTATAGCATCATGAATAAACTTCATTTAGTGGACAGCCATATGGGGTATGTTATGCTGCAGAGCTTTGTTGCGTTTGGTGTTTTTATGATGAGGCAATTTTATCTGTCAATTCCTGATGAACTTTTAGAAGCTGCAAGAATCGATGGGTTAAATGAATACGGTATCTATTATAGGATTGTGCTGCCCTTATCGAAACCAAGTCTGGCCACTTTGACGATCTTTAGCTTTGTTACCATTTGGAATGACTTTATGGGACCGATGATATATTTTAATACCACCGGCTTAAAGACAATCCAGTTGGGGATTCGCATGTTTATCGGTCAATATTCAACAGAATATGGACTGATTATGGCAGCCAGCGTGGTTGCACTAATCCCGGTGTTTGTTATTTTTCTGGCATTTCAGCGCTTTTTTGTACAGGGGATAGCCACCAGCGGACTAAAAGGATAAAAGTTGATGAGAGGAAAAGAAAATGAAGACCAGTACAAGTGCTTATTTAGGGGAACCATTTGATTGCAGTGAAGATTTTTATTCCATCGGAAATACCTATTTTAATATTTCTGAAATGACGGAATTCGATGATCGTACTTTAAGCGGGAGAGTATCCTTTAAACGGTACACTAGAAAAAGCCGGACTGCCTTTAATGGTGGCTCTTATCCATTTGAGAAATCCTCCTCCTGGTGTTTTCCGCCGGATTACCCGGATAATCCTGATTATCCGGTGAAATTGACTTTTTACGAAGATAATATTCTAAGAATACGGATGAACTTAGGAACCAGAGAACCTGAGCAGGATTCACTTATGTTATCTGGGGAGATGAAAGAAACCGCTGTTAAAATCGAAAAAAGAAACGATGGCGTGATGTTAGCTGCTGAAAAAATAACAGCAGAGATTGCATTTGAACCATTTTCGATTAAAGTAATTGATCAGAATGGTAAATGTTTAACGAAAACGTTGAATCTGACTGATGGCGAATGCCTTTTAAACTGTAATCCGCTTCCTTTTTCTTATGTGAGAAGGACGGAAGACATGAAAAAGTATGCAGCGGCTTCCTTTTCTGTCAGTTATGACGAACATTTCTACGGTTGCGGCGAGAGTTTTACCGGACTGGATAAAAGAGGGACCAAGACCGTCTTATGGACAAAAGACCCTCATGGAGCGGAAACAAGGGAAATGTACAAACCAATTCCATTCTATCTAAGCTCAAAAGGATACGGTATTTTTACCCATACCAGCGCACCGGTAACGTTTGATTTCGGTTATAACTATCAGGAAGCCCAGACTATTTTTATCGGCGAAGATATCGTAGATTTATTTGTGATTACGGGAACGCCAAAAGAGATCTTAAAAGGATATACATCCCTGACCGGAAGAAGTACGGTTCCGCCACTTTGGAGTTTCGGCCTGTGGATGAGCCGCATTACTTATAAATCCGAGGAAGAGGTGAGAGCAACTGCCAGAAAGTTGAGGGATTTTAGAATTCCCTGTGATGTTATTCATCTGGATACCGGCTGGTTTGAACAGGACTGGCGTTGTAATTATAAGTTTTCTCAAACGCGTTTTTCTGATCCTGAAAAAATGCTTAAAGATTTAAAGGATGACGGTTTTCACATCAGCTTATGGCAGATCCCTTACTTTACTCCAGGCAATGAGTTATATCGGGAAATTATTGAAAAAAGGTATGCCGTCAGCGATGGTGCCGGAGGGTTGCCGACCGATGATGCGATCCTGGATTTTTCCAATCAGGAGGCGGTAGCATGGTATCAGAGGAAGCTTCAAAAACTGCTGGATATGGGAGTGAGCGCCATAAAGGCAGATTTCGGGGAAGCGGCACCGCTTCATGGGAGCTATGCTTCCGGCAAGCCAGGAATGCTTGAACATAATCTTTATCCTCTCCGGTATAATAAAGCGGTTTCTGATATTACCAAAGCAAGAACCGGAGCTTCCATCATCTGGGCCAGAAGTGCATGGGCAGGAAGTCAGCGTTACCCGCTTCACTGGGGCGGTGATGCAGAAAATACTAATATGGGAATGCTGTGTTCTCTGCGGGGCGGGCTTTCTCTGGGTATGTCAGGATTTAGCTTTTGGAGTCATGATGCTGGGGGATTCGTCCATAAAAGCCCGGAAGAGCTCTATCAGCGATGGATGTTTATGAGTATCTTTTCTTCCCACATCCGCTGTCACGGAGCACCGCCGAAAGAACCGTGGAATTATTCGGCAGAATTTTTATCCCGATTTCGCAGCCAGGTAAATTTCAGATACCAGCTTCTCCCATATATCTATAAGGAGAGCCAAATATCCGCTGAAAATGGTTGGCCTCTGATGCGGGCGATGTTCTTTGAATTTCCGGATGACAAAACCTGTTTGGAGCTTGAGGATCAATACATGTTTGGTGAATCAATTCTGGTGGCCCCTTTATTTGAAGACTATGCTACAGAAAGAGCGGTGTATCTGCCGGAAGGCAGCTGGGTCGACATTGAGAATAAAGAGTCCGTTTACCAGGGCGGAAGATGGCATAAAATAAGGACGGGAACCTTATCTGGAATTGCACTTGTGAAAAAGGGAAGCCGGATTCAGATGGCTGAGCTGGCACAGAATACGAAAGAACTTGACTGGAACAAGGTAAGGAATGAGGTGTTTTAGTGTGATTTGAAAAAACAACATTCTGGAATGGATACGCCGTAATAGATTGACCAATTTGGCTTCATCGATGGATGACTATGAAATCGCCAACCATTTAAATCAGGGCGGTCTGACCCGTACCAGAGAAACCATCAGGGTATTTCTGTCGCTGAAGCCGCCGGCCTGCTCGGTATATCTACCGGAAAGGTCTGATACGGCATTTTTTGTGGGCCGGATCCCCGCCAGGAAGCAGCACCCTGGGTGGCCCTGGGAGATATTGATTGATGATACCAACTTAGAATCTATAAAAACTCTATATACATAAAATCAGCTGCCTTTATGGTACTTAAAGGCAGCATTCTAAAACATCGTTGGGAGGTGTGTAGTATGAAGTCACTGTGGGGATTCCTAATGGTCTTTTCTTTCCATTACTTTTGGGTATTTATACTTTTATAATGTATCTTGTTTTACAATCTTTAAATCATATCCCAGAGCATTTACCATACTATAAAATAGTTTTAAAGATGGACTGTTTTCTTTCTTTTCTATCCTTGATATTGCCTGTTGTTTATTTCCGGTAAGTTTAGCTAAATGGTTCTGAGATATATTCTGTTCTTTTCTTAAATTAACTACTTCATCAATCAATTCCTTTTCTTTATCAGAAGCAACAAACGTAGGAGCTGGCATATTCTCTTTTTGAGCCATAGGAATATTGCCTTTTTCCATTTCTATGGCTTCTAATAAACTTTTTTCGATGTCTTCATAGAATCCCATAATTATTCCTCCTTTAAAACATCAATCAATTTTTTCAACATTTTCTTTTCTTTATCAGATAGGTCGGTTTGTTCATTCTTTGCATATACGTTTAGAAGGTAAATACATTCCTTTATTTCTATGTCTACATAGATAACTCTTGCACCACCACGCTTACCAATATTATCCATCGGTATGCGTATTTTTCTTAGTCCACCTGTTCCAGATATAGCATCTCCAGTTTTAGGGTCTTTTAATAATACATTTTCCAACGTTCGTAAATCTTCGTCTGTCAATCCTAACGATCGCCACTTCATAGTAAATGATGGTACTTCTTTGAAAGTTCTATTCATCTTCTGTAAACCCTTTCTTATCATATATACATATTACAACAAATTTGTTGTAATGTCAATGATTGTTTTTAGTGTGATTTGAAAAAACAATAAGATAGGAAAAACCCATGAACTAGATTGAACATAGATAATATAGAAGTATAGGCAGCTATCTGTTTGGGACGTTGTATTGACACGAAGGAGGGCAGCCGCAGACTATGCAGACATGTCCTTTGGAACGCTCAAGAGGGCTATGGTCTTATCAGAGTGTTATTGCAGTGAATTAAATAGTTAAGTGACTCGGCTTAGAGGTGTGTATTTTTTGCACCTCTATTTTTTATGGGTCGTGACCCTGTTGAGCCCGCAAATCGTGCGAAATATCAACGGCTGAGCGATGTATCAGCAAAAGCTTCAGCAGCAAGAAATTTAGGACAATAATCTCATGTTTTGGAACATTTAAAAAGACTTTTCAGATGAAAAATATTAATAATAAATAATAAAATTTCTGGCCTTTCTAACGAACTATCTAAACGGAAAGAAACATAGGGTTGAATTGCATGCGAAGACAGCCAATCTGGTATCTGCAATCTAGGGTATCTGTAAATCCAGGGGGAAATATTAAAATGGAAAATCAGTACATGAAACTTGTGTTTTGGAACATTATAATAGATTTTTTTCAAAAAATATAATAAAAATAAACCCCTGGTTATTTCTGCGATGCAGCTGATTGGAGAAAGATGCAGGGATGAACAAGGAAATGCACATGAATGATTTCGGTCTGATATCAGCCAATTCAGGTGAAATATCAATACAGACCATAGAAAAAGAATTAAAGGCCCGCATTACAAAGAATAAGAGGAAGCAGGTTCAAGCAATAACATGGAGAGATCAGGAAAAAAATATTATCCAAAACATGCTGCAGCAACGGATTACATCAGCCGGTCATTCTGGTTCCCTCTTATAAAAAGTGCAGTAATTGCAGCAGCGGCAGCGTTGATTTTTAATACGATGTTTGGCATTGGAGTTGTATCAGGGACTTCGATGGAACCGGCCCTTTATGATGGAGATGTAATCGTATTCTGGAAATATTCCAGTTTGTATGAAAAAGGAGACATTATTTTTATTAAGGCACATGGGCGGAAAGATTATGTCAAGCGTATCTGCGGTATACCCGGCAATGTCCTGGAATTTGATGATGATAACGGGCTTTTCCTTGTAAACGGGGAGGTACAAAAAGAACCGCATATCTATGAAAAGACTTATGGGAAGATTTATGGGAAGACGAAAATCAGTTATCCGCTCACACTTTCTGAAAATCAATATTTCGTTATGGGAGATCACCGAAGCGATTCCCTGGACTCCCGTAACTATGGCGCGATAGGCAAAGAACAGATACACGGAAAAGCGGTCTTTATTTTCCGTGGCAGGCCATAAATTTGTAAAATCATAAAAAGAAGAGGTAAAATATGGGAAAAAGAAGCAGTAGGCACATTGCCTTTTCTCTATTGCTAATAGGATTGCTGTTAGTGGGATTGCTGCCTGTTGCAGGAATCGCGCAGAATGACAGTGAAAAAGAAGTGATCGTGTCCTTTGACACGCCTGTAACGGAACTCATTGTGCCATTAGGCACAAAAATCGCAGACATTCCATTGCCTGAAACCCTGGCGGCAACGCTGGAGGGAGGCGCTGTTGCAGACATACCCGTAACCTGGGAAACTGACGGGTATGATCCGGACTTAGCAGGAACGTATCTGTTTACCGCTGATATCGGTACCTGGGTTTACGCACAAGCCCGTCCTGTGGCTGTCGTAACAGTAGTTCCTCCAGGCAGGAATATAAACGGAATGTTATGGTTGGATAAAAATGGTGATGGAATAAAGGATGTGGGTGAAACAGGCATTGCCGGATATCCCGTGACGCTCTATGCGGAAGATAACCTGACGGATGCGGTTCAGGATACCTTAACCAAAACGGATGGTACATACTTGTTTGAGGGCATGGAACCCGGTAGCTACGTGGTAAAAGTTGCATCGGAGACCATTGGCGGAACGGAATACTTACTGCCCTGGACCATTACAAATGACAACAAATTTGAGATGGATGAGGAAGCGGTGGGCTCATGGTCCGTACCTCTGGAGATTGCGGAGGATACGGCGGTTTCCGGCATTGATGCAGGTATGCGTCTGCCGGAGGGGATTAAGCCGCTTATAGAAGGGTGGATTCCTTCTGATGATCCCAAGCCTTTTGAAACTTTAGAAGATATGATTAGTTGGGGTTTTGACACAATTGTTATTGAGGAGGGTATTACGAACATTGATTTTGAGAGCCCTATAACGATTAATAAGTCTCTAACAATTAGGGCCGAAAGTCCTGTCACCTTTACTTCCAGTACCGGACGCCATTTCTATATTTCATCGGGCAAAAATGTCACTCTTACGTTTGACGGAGTCACTCTTGACGGCGACGGAACGGGCGGTGGGATTGAAATGATGATAAAAAAAGGCAGCCTGGAGCTAATAGGGGCCAACATCACAAACTGCCGCGCGGTCGATGGTGGTGGTGTCAAAGTTGACATTACTAACATTAACGATGAGACGGCCAATGTTGACACCAAAATCCTCCTTTCTGATTGTAATATCTACGGGAATATCGCAACATACTCAAGTTACAATGTTGGCGGTGGTGGCGGTGTCTACGTTGACGGAGCAACTAAAATCGTCCTTTCTAATTGTAATATTTACGAGAATAGAGCAAAAAAAAGTGGCGGCGGTGTTTTGGCACAAAGTACTCCCCTTGAGATCAAAAATTGCAAAATATTCGATAATTCGACAAATGATGGTGACGGCTGGGGTGGTGGTGGCGTGTTGGTCAATGGTTCATCGTATACCATATTGAACAGCGATATATATAATAATGGTTCGGCTTCACAGGGGGGAGGGCTTGTATCCGCTGCAAAAGGTACCATTGTTAACTGTAACATATACGGGAACAAGGCGCCAAACGGCGGCGGCATCTACGCCCTTACAGCTACAGCTAGTGGAATAACCATCGCCGTCCAAGAAAGCAAGGTTACCCATAACGAAGCGACGAATAACGGCGGTGGCATTTATGTTAATGACATTGAAAATCTGTTCATCGACAGCGACGTAATGTTCAGCGGCAATGTAGCGTCAATAGCTGCTAAGTCTCTCTTGAATATAAAGGAAAAATATAAGGACAAAATTAAAACCACCGATTGCAGTATCTATGATTATCCGCTTAATAACTACGATATCAACGTGCCTGTTGTTGTACCTGTGTATTATGTGGATGAGAGTGGGAATCTCATAGATCCCATAGGTGACAAATTGCCGGTTGGATACGTTGCGGAGACGGACTCAGGGTTTACTTTCCCACACGATGAAATCCCTAGCATCCCAGACTATGAGTATGTAGGCTGGCGGCAGGGTGCGAACGACACGCTACTAAAAACCACCCCCACCCTGCCTGTGGTGACGAGCAGTTCGTCCATTTACCTGGTGTACGCAAGGATCAACGTTACGGTATCCTCCGTGGTTAGTGGCGATTATGCAGACAAGACAAGAGATTTCACATTTACCATTAAATTTGAAGATGCCAGCGGATCCCCGTTTACTGGTGAACTTGCGTATACGGGTGGCATCCTCCCTGGTTCGGGGGCCTCGGCCCCAGGCAACAGCAGCCTGAATTTGAACCTCAGCGGCGAGGCAAACTTCACACTGCGTCACGGGCAGGTAATCACCATTGTGGGCGTCCCTGCGAACGGCAAGGTATGGATCGAAATGGAGTCCGTTATTGGGTATACGACCACATGGCAGGACGGTGCTGAATCCTCCGTCCCCGGTAACTCCACCGATGAGCTTGCCATGTCCGGCATAGACAGGACCATCGCCTTCACAAATACCTACGATGATGTCGTGCCTGCCGGCATACGGACAGACGATACAGGGGCGCTGTTGCTTGCGGGTGTTTCCATTCTCCTGCTTGCGGTCAGCCTTATACGCCGCAGGGGCCAAAAGGGGGTGATGAATTGATGAAATCACCCAAACATGCGTCAAATCCCAAGCGATTGAGCTGGGAGCTTCCACAGGAATCAGCGACAGTCCCCGAGCTGCAGCGGAGCCGGGAGCCTCCGCAGGAACCTGAGACGGATGCCCCGCCGCCCCAGCCCCCACTTTGGAAGGAGGTCCTGTTACTGCTGGGTAAGATCGCGGCAATCTGTTTGGCGTTCCTGCTGCTGTTTACATTCCTGTTCGGCCTGTACCGCAATGCCGATTCTGACATGACCCCAGCTGTCAAAGACGGTGACTTAGTGATTTTCTACAGGTTAGACAAAAGGTATATCGCCGGGGATGTTCTCGTGCTGGAGTTTGAGGGGAAAAAGCAGGTGCGCCGGGTTGTCGCCACGGCAGGCGATACCGTTGACATCACCGAGGAAGGTCTGATGATTAACGGTGCGATCCAGCAGGAGCCGGACATCTACTTTGCCACCTATCGTTATGAAAGGGGCACTGGATTCCCGGTCACTCTGGGGGAAGGGCAGGTATTCGTACTGGGTGACCATCGGATAAACGCCACGGACAGCCGCGTTTATGGCGTCGTGGATATTCAAGACACTTTGGGAAAAGTCATGGCCGTTTTCCGGCGAAGAGGCATATAGGCATAGGGGGCAGGAGCAAAAAGGCGTCCGGGACGCTTTGCAAGCGTCAGGCTGTCGGAAGTTCCACGCTCTGCCCTTTGTGTTTATAGATACAGACTACTAACAAATTTATCAATATGGAGGATTTTGGATATGAAACAAACAAAGACCACAAAGTTTCTGAGGTCATTTCTTGCGCTGGCCTTTGCCGCGGTACTGTGCCTTGGCACCATCTTACCTGCACTGGCGGCCCCTGTCACCGGCGGAGAGGAGGGCAATCACGCGAAGATCACGCTGAAGAAAACACTGAATCTGGCGGATAACCTTATTGTACCCACAGCTACGTTCAAGTACACCCTTACAGCGGTTAATATTGACGATGATCCTGCGCAGACAACCGTAATGCCGGCTATCAGCATCCAGGACATTGCGTTCGGTTCGGGGGATGCAGTGACATCCACTGCGGCCGGCGTTGCCAGCTACAGCAAGGAGTCCGCCGAGTTCCCGGCCAATTCGGTGATCTTCCCAAGGGCCGGCGTATACACCTACTCCCTGGCGGAAACGCCGGATACCTATAACGCGAGCCCAACGGAAACCATGACCTATGACAGCACTACATATGTCATCAAACTGTACGTAAAGAACGGCATGAGTGGCTGCTATGTGGACACAGTAGAAGCTTGGACCACAAATGATCAAGGCCAAACGGTTACCAAGACCGATCCTACGCCCGGCAGTTCTAACATGGCGTTTGTCAACAATTATTCTAAGACTACCGATGGTGGCGACCCAACCGGACCCCTTTTAAACAAGTTGTTTCTCACCAAGATTGTTGACGGCGGTTATGCCGATCAGTCTAAATTTTTTACGTTCACCGTGAAAGTGGCCGCCCCGTCCTCGGCGCCTTCGACAACTTATAAAGCGTACGTGATAAACAATGCCGACAACACGGTTGTCACATCGTCGGCCAACTACAACGGAACCATCAAAACCGACATTCACGGTGACTACATTGAATTCACTTCGGGCAGCAATGAGACAATCAATCTCAAGCACTCTCAGAACCTTATTTTTATTGACCTGCCTATCGGAACCTTTTATGAAATGCAGGAAGCCGCTACTACCAATTATAAAGGAAAAGTAGAACTTTTCCAGGGTTCTGGCTCTTCCACAAGCTATACGGCTCCCGCTGCTAACACGGCTGTTTCCACCAACGATGCCAATGGCAGCAGCGAGGCAAGAGTTGCCAATAGCATGAAGAACGGCGCCAACTATACTAATGAGTATACGGCAATCATCACCCCCACCGGCATAATCATCGACAACCTGCCCTTCATCCTGCTGTTAGCGGTGGCTGTGGGTGCGTTGGTTCTGTTCATCGCCGTAAAAGCCCGCAAACGCAGGGGGTACACTGCCCGATAAACAGAAACGCAACGGCAGAGATAAAAAGATCTATACATATCAAGGAACTAACACCGGAAGGAGGGTCCATATGAACGCAGTTATCGCGGAGAAAATCGGCAGGAAAATCATTCGGATCACAGACAGTATCGTTAATTTTACGGTACTGACTGTCCTCCTTCTGCTCATTGCTTTTGCGGGCTACGCCATATGGGACTCCGGTCAGGTGTATCAGGCAGCGGATTCCGCGCAGTATATGGTATATAAGCCTGCGGAGGAAGACAGCGTTTCCTTTGACGAGCTCCGTATTCTCAACCCGGAGGTGTTCGCTTGGATCACCGTTTACGGCACCCATATCGACTACCCTGTCACGCAGGGGGACGACAATGCCAAATACGTCAACACCGACGTTTACGGCGACTATTCCCTTTCGGGCGCTATTTTTTTGGATTACAGAAATGACCGGGGATTTCAGGACTTCAACCACATTTTGTATGGGCATCACATGGAGAAGAACGCCATGTTTGGCGACCTTGCCTCCTATGCCGAAAAAAGCTTTTTTGATATGCATCCTTACGCCAATCTCTATTATGACGGGAAGGATCACGGATTGGAATTTTTTGCTTTTATTAAAACAGATGCCTATGACGGAAGTGTGTTTACCCCCCGCGTCCAGGGCAAAGAGGCGCAGCAGGCGTATTTAAAGTCCCTGTTGGATAAGGCAGTATATACACGCGAGATTGGGGTAACGGAGGAGGATCATATTCTGCTTCTGACTACCTGTTCTACGGATGCGACCAATGGGAGAGATATCCTGGCTGCGAGGATTACAAAAGAATGTTATAGCAATCCATTTGATGAGGAAAAATCAAGCAATGCAAACACAGTATCAGTGGACCGGCAAGCCGGCCAGTGGGAAAGCCTTCCCCGGTGGCTGCAAATCTTACTGCCTGTTATGATGCTGATTCTGTTTATGATTGCAGTTTATTATAAATGCAGAGGAAAAAGAAGGATACACGAAAAGGAGTAATGAAAATATGAACTCAAATAATAAGGTGCAGAATAAATGGATTACTGTGTGGCGCCTGCTTCTCTTCTGCCTTTTGGTCATCGGATTCCCCTTGAATGTTTACGCAGAAGCGGATTCGGCTGCCGTTACGTTATATGTAGATCAGGTTTTTATAAAGAACAGTTCGGCTTCCGATGTGAATCATGTGTTTTCGTATGACCTCATTTCTCTGGATACGGGAAATCCTATGCCGCAGGGGAGTTTAAATAGTATCTATTCCTTTACGGCCGCTGGGACAGGTGTGAAAGATATCGGTCCCATCACCTTTTCAGACACCGGTATCTACCGTTACGAAATCAAAGGGAACCAATCAGTCCCTGCCAGGGGATATTCTTATGATACACAGGTCTATTCCGTCACGGTCTATGTGACACAGACAGGGGTGAACCTTTCGGCTGAGATCGTAGTTAAAAAAAGTGATGGCAGCAAAGCGGGAAGCATTCGATTTGTAAACATGTATACTCCCATTGCAAGCGACCCTGATATCATGGTGGACCCGCCGGTGAAAAAGACGGTTTCCGGCAATCCGTCTGCTGCTTCCAATTTTACTTTTTCGTTAACAGCCCAGGATAAGACAAATCCCATGCCGGAGGGAAGTGCAGACGGTATCAAGCACATAACCATTTACGGATCCGGAGAAGAGGATTTCGGTACATGGTCCTATACCCGGGAAGGAACTTATTATTATACGATCTCTGAAGTAGTAGCTGCAGGAACAAACTATACTTATGACCGTTCCGTATACACGATCACTGATGTGGTAAGAGACATAGACGGTCAGCTTGAAGTTACACGGACAGTGACAAATGGTGCAAATAAGCAGGTAGAGTCTTGCATTTTTATCAATAAGTACAACGGCGGAAGCGGGAGCGGTGGATCAGGCAGCGATGGCGGTGGATCAGGCAGCGGCGGCGGTCCCGGCAGGCCCGGCGTGTCAGGGAGCAGTAATGGGCCTGGAGTATCGGGAAGCAGTAATGGGCCCGGGATATCAGGAAACGGTGGCGGCCCTGATGGCGGGCTCCGGCCAAATGACGGACCTGACTTTGGAACCGGCTTCGATGGCAGCCCCGGAAGTGAAGCAGGGGGCGGCAGCAATGCTTCCGGTGTAATAGGCGTACCCAAAACCGGTGATGAAATCAACTATCAACGATATGAGGGAATGCTTTGGGTTTCTTCTGTTGTAGCGGCTGGCTCCATGATTTACCTCATTCTTGCTGCCAGACAAAGAAAAAGAAACGGAAATCTCAGGCAAAATGACAGGTGAAGCATGAAGAAAAGGCAAAAGATCATTACAACAGCAGTATGGTTCCTTCTGACCGGCTCAATCTGCGTCATCATATTTTCTGGATATCAGCTTAAGAAAAGTCTGCAGATTTATGAAGCAGGAAATCAAAGTTATGAGACTCTAAAGGAGCAGGCACATCGCCGGGAAAGCGGCAGTGAGTCCGGAGGGGAGCTGCTGTCAGGCAATATACCGCCCGTCTTTATCGATTTCGAGTGGTTAAATAAAATCAATCCTGACACTGCCGCATGGCTGTATTGCCCGGATACTGCAATTGATTATCCTGTTATGCGCGCAGATGATTATGACTGGTATCTCCATCATCTTCCGGATGGTTCCAGTAATGCAAATGGAACATTATTTCTTGATCCTAACTGCCCAGAGGACTTTCTCGGAGATTTAAGTATCATTTACGGACACCATATGAAATCCGGCAGGATGTTTGGTTCCCTGACAGGCTATAAGAAACAGGATTATTTTGATGAACACCCTTATATGTTTCTATACACAGAGAAAGGCAATTATCGGGTTGATTTAAAATATGGCTGCGTCATCAGTGCAGGGGAATGGCGTGACCGGGCGTTTATGTATGAGGTGAATTTAGATGCGTTGTTAGCTTATGCCTCAACGAAAACGACATTTAAAAGTGCCGCAGAATATGGAGATGACGACAGTTTCCTTGTGCTTTCCACATGCAGCTATGAATTTGACGATGCCCGGTATATCGTAATCGGTGTTTTGCGGCCGGAATCAGGAAGCCAGCTGGGCAGAGGAGAGGAGTGAGAAAATGATATTAACGAAAGAAACGATCGATATGGTAAAGCTGACAAAAAAGTTCGGGAAATGCTATGATGCTCAGGAAGTGGATAGCCTTCTTGATGAGATAGGGGAGGCGGCTGAAAAGCAGTGCAGGGAACTGGAACAGCTTCGCAGCATCCGCACGGAATATTACCAGATGAAGAATCAGATTTCAGAAGCTCTTTTGGCTGCCCAGCAGACAGCGAAGGAAATGCTTGAGCAGACCCAGAGTAAATGTGATGACGAACTGACGGCGCTGCAGCAGCATAAAATCACGCTGCAGCAACAGATATCCAGTCTTGAAAAGTATAAGATTCTGGAAATTGAGAAGATCAGAAGAGACTTGGAAAAACTGCTGGGGGATTCAAAATCAGATGAGGCGTCAGAGAGGGAGACGGCTATATCAAAATAAGGAGGAGTATCGAATGAAAAGGTATGCAATATTTCTTGTTTCTGCGGTACTTTGCACCAGCCTGATTACCGGGAAGATTGTTCGGGCATATGCACAACAGGAGGAAGTGCGTGTAGAAGAATCGGAACAGGAAGATCATGTAAAACAAGAAGATCATACGGAACAGGAAGATAAGATAGAACAGAAAGATAACATAGAGCAGGAAGATCATACGGAACAGGCAGACAACGCGGAGCAGGAGGATAGTGCTGGGAACGAAAAAGATACAGAAGCTTCCAATAATCCTTCAGAAACCTTGGGCGGTGATGAACAGAAAACGTCTGTGCCTGAGCCGGAGGATAGCGATGAAGAATCTTCCAAGGATTCAACTGAACAGGAACCTTCTGGCGGTTCTGATGGATCCGATGCTTCCAAACCTGAACAAAGCGATGGGACGGAAGAGGAAGAGCTGCAGACAGATACCGGCAAAGATGGGGAAAGTAAGATTCCGGAGGAAAGCCAGGCCCAGACTGAAACAAAAGTTCCAGGTGAAAGCAAAGGCAATCCTGATGTTGCAGCCGCCATGGAAGCCGCGCACACGGCTCTTTTTGATCACATTGATTATATTGCAGGTCTGCTTGATATTTCTGATGATTATACGCTCATAGAGGGAGAGGATAATTTTAGCGAAGCGCTTGCTGTCTATGCTATAAAACATAATCAGACCAGGAATTATCCGTATGAGGTGGAAATAACAGGCGAGGCCGATTTTGACGAGCTTCAATCCATCTATTGGAGCCTGAACAGGATAAGCGGAGCCAAAAACGAAGAAGAATCAATTATCCGCGTAGCACGGCTGTCAGGTGAGGATGTACATTCCATGTCCGGTTCTGAGAAAAAGGTTTTTAAAACACTCATTTCTAACGAGAACAGAGATAAGGTCAATGCACTGCTTTTGGACCGATGAAGGATACAAAGAGAGATATACTTAAAGAGGTTTGCCAGGACATTTCCAATTTATATGAAATGTCTTTAGATGAACACTCACAACATTCACAACAACAAGACGCATTCAAATGGTATTTAAGAGCTGCCTATGAAGGAAATGCTGACGCTCAATATTTAATCGGTAACTTGTATTATTATGGAGTTATGATTAATAAGAACTATTTGATGGCACGTAAATGGTATGAAAAATCAGCGGAACAAGGCAAAGATGATGCTCAGGCGAGGCTGGGCGCAATGTACCTCAATGGGAAAGGCGCTGGAAAGGACTATCACAAAGCCTTCATATACCTTATGGAGGCAGCAGAAAATAGCAATGGAAGTGCTTTAAATAATTTAGGTTGGATGTATAAAACAGGATTGGGTGTCATCCAGGATTATCAGAAAGCAAGTGAATACTTCCAAAAAGCCATTGAAAACAGCTGCTCAACTTCGCACAAGCACTTGGGCGATCTATACCTAAATGGCTGGGGCGTTAAAAAAGATATAGAGAAAGCGGTATATCATTATCAGATAGCTTCTAATGATGGTAATGAACTTTCGACGAAAGCTCTTGCGGAAATATTTGAGAACAACTTATATAACAGAAAAGATTATACCTGAACCATAAATACATAATATCAGGAGGCGGAATAGGATGGAATATTACTTAATTATGGCTGACACAGATATACCTATTGCAGTAAGCCCATTTGATATCTGGGATATAAAACAGGACCGGGCCCATAAACCTCCGGGGCGTGAATTACTGTTTTTCCACGGAAACTCCTACACGGCCTTTCATGATATTCTACTCCAGCCTTTCTTGCTGGTATCAGAGAAAATTCAAAGTGTTATTGCATTATATGAACCTGACACCGTCTTTACGGAAATTGTTTTGATGGATACGTTTAATGAACTTGCAGAATTGTACTTCTGCCCAGAGTTACATGAAGTGGATTGCCTGACCGAACAAAGCAAGTTCAATCCGGATCACAGTGTGATTAAAAAGGCAGTTATAGATGCTTCCAAAATCGGTGATAAAAAGGTATTTTCTCTGGCAGGCGTTCAAGGGTTTCATGTAGTAGGACGGAGGGATTTCATTGAAAGCGTACTATGTAGTGATGTACAGGGGCTGGTGCTCTTCCCAATTGAAACAATTAATAAAGGTTAAGAATCTGAAGCTCTGGCAGTAAGCTTCATGAATGAATTAGGCCTCAGAAAGTTATATTTCTGAGGCCGCTTTTTTATTTAAATACTCTTTATTAGATCATTTATATTTGACCTCATTTATTTCCTCTTATTATTTCAGTATGCATTTTTCTAAAGGTTATCCTCTGATTAGTTTATGTTCATTCATTCCTTTCTTTTACATGATTCAGAGGAATATATTATATAATACCAACAATGAAATTCTTTATATAATACATACAATGGAATATATTATATAATTGAAAAAGTAATTACAGAGTGTTATACTATTAATACATTTTCATGAAACCGGGGGAAGAGTATGGTGCAGGGCCAATACACAAGATTAAGGCTTTGATGAGATGGATTACCTTGGAGAAAGGTTGGTGAACAGTCATGTTGAAGATATTTTTGTGTGATGATGATCTGGATGCCCGTGCTCAATATGCCGGGTTGATTAAAAAGGCTGCAAAGAAAAACAAGGTGGAAATCACCATTTCCTATTTCAAAAGCGGAGAAGAACTTTTGTTTTTTTTAGCTGATTCACCAAACCAGGCAGACATCATCTACCTGGATATATTGATGAACAAGCTGAATGGGCTGGACACAGCGAAGAGGCTTCGGGAACTTGGCTGCAGTTCAGAAATTATCTTTTTGACTACAAGTGAAGATTATGTTTTCGATGCTTATGATATTTCTCCTATCCAATATTTAATAAAATCAAAAATTACTACTGCTAAATTTGAGGAAATATTTAACAGAGCTATTACTTTGGTCTCAAAAAAAGAAAATGATATGTTCCTTTGTGAGTCAGGGAAAAATAATATTAGAAAAGTGATTCCGTTCAGGGAAATCTCCTTCTTCGAGATCTGGAAACGAATTATATCCGTTCACTATAATGGAGGGGAAGTATTTCAATTTTATTCAACAATGGAGCAGATAGAGAATCAATTACTCCATAGAGGGTTCGTTCGCATTCACCGTTCATATATTGTGAACATGTCATATATTATGCAATTTGAACAGAATGTTTTAATTTTGAAAACAGGTGAAAAGATTCCGATCGGTGCAACTTATATGAAGCAGATGAAACAGGTTTTTGCCAATTATATCAGCCGTACCAACATTCACGATTGCGGATAGGAGAATATCATGATAAGTCTTGTTTCGCTGATTACATATGATATATTTACTCTTCTGCGTTTTAAAAAGCTGTTTCAGGTGAAAAGGGACCATTGGATTTATTTTATTATTGCAATTGCTATAAATGCTATTACAACAGCAGCAGCCTATATACTGTTGGATTCAAGGTTCGCTGTATATATGGTATTTGTTTCATTTATGATATCTTTCCGATTATTATTTAGCGGAACCACAACTCAAACACTTTATGCGGGCAGTATTTATTTGTTTTCCTTGTATTCCAGCCGGGGAATTGTCTTTTCCATCTATTCTATTGCCTTACATACAAGCATTAAAAATGTTCTACAGCAGCATGATGATATAATTTCTGTATTAGCAGTACTTCTTTCAATTTTTTACTTTTTGATGATCCGCGATGTCATCGTTCCCAGACAAAAGGCCAGGTATTTAATGAATAATCAAGGCCAGCTGAAATTTGTTGTCATTTATCTGTTTTTTCAATGGCTGTTTCTCACGCTTATTAATGATGGACGTTACTATGATGATGTCAGGCAAAATTGGTATTCTACTCTCTATATGGGCTCCTGCATCATAAGTAACTTATGGCTGCTGGTTATCCTGAATCATGCATCAAGGATATCAGAATTGTTTGAATACGAATTATTTACTCTTCAATTAAAAGAACAGCTTTCCCGCCAAATGCGTCACTATCAATCCTATCGTAAATTTACAGAAAGCTATCGGGCCTTTCGTCATGATTATGAAAAGTTGATGGGTTCTTTAAAAACTTTAATGCGCCGCCAGGAATATAAAAAGGCAATCAAATTGCTGGATGACATTCACGATACGATGCAGCGGAGCGTGCAGATTCACAAAGACTATTCCGATAATATTGTCCTGGATGCCATATTGCAGGATGCTGCCGATGTCTGTGAAGAAAAGAATATCCGTTTCCAGGCACATGCACATCTTCCTGAATCTGCGTCCATGACAGAGCTGGAAATTGTCCGAGTTTTTTCCAATATCATTAATAATGCCATAGAAGCCTGTAATAAGGTATCCGAATTCGAACGTTTTATTGAGGTAACAAGCAACAGCACTCAGGATTGGACAATCATTGAGGTAACCAATTCCTTTAACGGAGAGCTGTTAATTGCAAACGGTGAACCGAAGACTACAAAGAAAGATAAGGACTATCATGGTTTTGGATTGCAAATCATAAGAGAGACGATTGAGGGGATGGGTGGACTGGTATTTATTGAACCGGACAGTGAAAAGGGGTTATTTAAAATAAAGAGCTGCATACCTATAAATCCCCGCTCAAAAGCAAACGAAACAGTATAGAATGAGGCGGCGATTTCATCTAGATGGAAGCTGCCTTTTATTTAAAATATTTATATTCAAATTCGTTCCACGATTTTGAAAACTCGTGGTTTTGGAAGGCTTCTTTCAATCCGCTGATTTGTTTTAGCCGAATGACTTCATCCAATTCCATACCCAGATTTTTTTCTATTTTAGCATCTGACCACCCCATGGATGCCAGGCCGACAACAATCTCACTCATGGAACGGATCTGGTGGGTTCCTCTTGCCCGGTTATGGCGGATCGTAGAGCCAATGCGCTCGTCCAGAGGCTTATCTATGATGGTTAAAGGCAGGTAGCCATGGCGCTTTCTCGCAATTTCGGGATATCTGCCAATTTTGTTACGGTGAAATCCATCTGTAATCTCATAGTGATCATTGTCGATACGATAGGATACAATTGGTTGGGTAAAATCATCCAGACGGATCGATGTGTAAAGCAGTTCCATCTCATCCGGAGCAACCTTATTGGGATTATAATCATTTGCCTGTACCTTTTGTGCAGGAATCCACTCCACGAGATCTACGGGATCTTGAAACGGAGAACATTCACTTAACGCGCGTCGAATTTTATTTAGTGCCTGCACTTTTTCATGTAATCTCATTGTTTTAATGAGCTGTGTCATTTTTTCAACACAAGCCTCAAGCTCCGAATAGCAGGTTTCTGCTGTTTTCTCTTTCTTGCATATCATAGGTAACCTCCTGAATCTTTCCGGATAAAAACCAGTAATTTTTTGTTTTTCTATATACTGCAAATCCCCGCCGCATATAGTAATCTTTGACCAATTCGATGCTGGTCGAGGTGCGAACAGGCATTTTGATTTCCTGGCAATATTCGAACCGGGCATCTGTTAAGGCACTGAACAGGCCTTGTCTGCGGTATCTTATCTCCACATATTCTGTAGAAAATAAAATGTATTCCTCCTTAATTACCAGAGAGGAAAAAGCGGCGACCTGCCCCTCTTTTTCAATCAGGAACCAGACACGGTCAGGTTCATTGCGCAGGTAGGGCATCTGACGAATGTATCGCTCCTCTGCGAAAAAGCGCCCCATCTTTGAATAGAAAAGCGCCTTATCATAGTTTCCTTCAAAGCATTGTATCTGTTCCATCGTCCTCCTCCTCGGTAATGATCTTACGCATCTGCTTATCCTGGGCGTCGTCAAAATTTATAAAATTCTTATATTGCTTTCTAAGCTGCGTCAAAAGCTTTACGTCTGACTTTGATGGCGCAAAGCTGAGCCGGCGCAGCCAAAAATCGTTCTTTTCGATAGCTCTGGCAATCCTCCGCCAGGATGGAACCTGTTTTTTTGTCTCCAGCTTCCGGTCTGCTTCGTCAGGTATCTTCTCTAACGGGAATCCGCGTGTGGCCCACCACTGTATATACGTATTGATTTTACGGTAGTAGTGATCCCTCAGTTCAGGTGAATATAGGCCGAGACTTTCAAGTAATAATACAGTATACTGCTGCCAGGTCATTTCCCCGGGCTTTTCTGATGTTATGTTACCGAGCAGTGATGATCTGGCATAGATATTTCCAAAATTCACGCCATGAACTCGATTGACCACCCGCTCCCAGGTTTCCGGTTCCAATGCACGGAACTGGTTCAGCCCGTTGCGTTGGTCATCTCCATAAGGCTGGCAAAGCCGCTGCTGATGGATGCTCAGCCCGTTCTTGTACATCAGTTCATAAATTTCATTAAAGGCAAGATCCAGCTGGCTTACTGCGCCCCATATGTCTTCGGTTCGCCAATCGTATAAGGGATAGAAATGATAAATCTCGCAATTGGGATCAGAAACACGTAACTTTGTAGTCCAACCATATTCCTGAAACCGTTCCTTCTTTTTATTGATGATGGTATTAAAACGATTAAGGCTCTCATTGCTCCGGATGGCGATGCCTACGCCAACAGTACCGCCATGAATTTTTTGGAACCATTGACTGAACCGGTATGTATATTCCTCAAACTCCATGCCTTTGTAAAACCATGTCCAATCCTCTGGCAGGTTGTTTTCGTTTATCACGCATTCGTAATCAGGCATATCCCGCACCCATTTATCCTGATCATTGCGGTCCCAGCAAATCCATTTAGGCTGTATGACGGAAACCGCATTACGAAGTGACAGAGGCAGGCAGCACCAGTAAAACCTGTCTACGACATCTGCCGTCATCCTGCGCAGTTCTTCAATATGCTGAATGGTTGCCTGATATTGTGCTTCCAGGTCAATATACTGAATGCTGAATTTCATGCCCCTTTGCCGGGCTACGTACGCACAGAGCTGGAGCATAACAGATGAATCTTTGCCGCCGGATACGCAGAGGTAAAGATGGGAGAAATGTGAGAATGCGATGTTAATTCGTTCCATTGCTGCGGTTAAAACGTCTTCCGATGAATAGATCTTGGGAATACAGACCACCTCCGTTTCGTGTGCTGATAAAATTGGCAGGATGAGTGGCGGGAGCGCCGCATGTTTGCCTAATTTCACGCTTTAAATATAGCACTTTGAAAATATTTCTAGCATAATTTGTTCCAAAATGCCAGTATAATGTTCTTGATTCACAAAATATTCCAAAAGTGGTCACCGATGGTTACCAATTCTTGTTTGATACAAGATACAGCCAGTTAGGAACGATATTTACTTAGGTAAGATAAAACAACCATATAATATTGATCAAATCAGGTACCAGATTAAGGAACAGTGTGAAAAGGAGGTGATTGATGGAATGGATAAAAAATTCTTTCAATCCGAAAAGTTCAATGATATGCAAAACGATGAAATATATGGATATCTTGAAAGCAGTGATGATCTGCTCATCCGAGGTGAGGTAAATGGTGATGTTTTTTGCAGAGGGACAGTTTACTGCAGCGGTACCATCACCGGAAATATCCGGGCGAACCAAGTGCAGCTATACCATTCTCATGTTGCAGGAGATATTACATGCAGAAAAATCTATACAGACGATGTGAGCGATGTACAAGGTTTTATTATTGCGGAAAGCGGATCGGTGTGCTGCCGTGTCGGTGGAGAAATCACGATCACTGGATGGGCCTAAGGAGGAGATGACTTCATTGAAGAAAGCATTACTAATTATTGATGTTCAGAACGACTACTTTGAAGGTGGTAAATCAGAGCTATACAATTCATACAAAGCACTAATGAATATAGAAAAAGTGTTAAAGCTTTTTCGGGAAAGCAGTCAGCCTGTGATTCATGTGCAGCATATAAATACTCGTTCCGGAGCAACCTTTTTTCTCCCAGACACGGCTGGAGTTTTGATTCACAAGAATCTGACTCCATTGGACCATGAAACGCTAATCGTAAAACATGCTCCAAGCAGCTTTCTGAATACAAATCTTTCTTCTGTTTTACAGGAAAAGGGAATATCAGAGCTTGTCATATGCGGAATGATGAGTCATATGTGCGTTGATACGACTACAAGAGCTTGTATGGACTTTGGATTAAAGGTTACATTGCTGGAAGATGCCTGTGCCACGAAAGACCTGATATATAATAAGCAAACGATACCCGCCGAAACTGTTCATAATGTTTTTATGGCTTCATTGGATGGCCTTTTTGCACGTGTGATTAAGACGGATGAATTTATCAACTGATAAATAAAGATAATATAGCAACAATATATATAGCAAAAAAGTAAAGGCCGCAGTTTTAAGCTGCGGTTTTTATCATGCCTTCATGCCTGCAGATATTATTTTCAAATTTGGAACAAAAAAGTGCAGGTTAAGGACAGATTAAAGCAAAAAAGTCCTCTATTATTTTAATATAAATAGATAGTAGTCAAAAATTGATAAACTCTGATATAAAAAGAGGGTAAGATACAAATGATATATAGCGATGAAATACAAAACGTCTGTCAAGGCTTGACTGAAACAGACCGCATCAGTACAATGCTTATTTGTTTTCATGAAGAAAAAGATGGGAATTTATATGGTGAAATTCTTAACTGCTACATCGATGAACCTGTCTGGTTTTCCGGAGTAGGCGATTTGATTCTTAAGTTGGATGAAATGTGCAACTGGATTGGGACTCCCCAACCAACCACGAATCCAAGGTTTCTTAATAGAATAATGGCTGAAGAATATGCATACAGGACCCAAGGGAAAAACAGACTGCCAGTAAAGGCAAAGATTCAGCTGCAGGATAGTAAGACCCTAGGTTCCAGGGCTCATCTGGCTAAAGAAACATTGATAGTCAAGATAGAGTTTCGCCAGAATGCCAGCATGCAGGGAAGAGTGATTGGAAGGCTGACGAAGAAAAAATATGTGAATTTTCGAAGCGCTTTAGAACTGATGCGCATGTTGGAAGAAATGACTGCAAAAACAAAAAATAAAAGTTATGAAGATTTGTAAGTTTCAACTTTTTTAAAGGGAGAAATAATGCGCATTTATAAAGTTATGGTTTACTTTTTATCAATGATTGGACTGGTGGCCGTATTCACATACCTTATTTTCACACTGGCGTTTTTTAAAGAAGAATTAGAAACCGGAAGAATCATACGGATCGGGCGCCGTGTATATGGAGTTGTTGCAAGAGAATTATGATGCAGAAGGACGCTGTCCTTTTTATAATCAAGCATATGTCAGATAGCCCGGCAGAAGTTATACCGGTATCTGGCAGGAGAACGGAGTGCATATGCAAAATGCGCTCCGTTTTTTACGCAGCCGTAATGGCTTAAAATCAAGCAAAAATAAATTGACAAATTTCTCACATAATGTTAACATACTAAACATATATGTTATATAGAGTAAGGCCGGTTGAAGTCATCAATAAACCGTATCATTAAGGCTGTTCCTTGTGAATATACTTTATCAATCCGGGGGCGTTTGGGTATAGGAATATTTAAGGCCGTAACAGTTCCAAAGCCGCCGCAGAATCATCGTACCATGAAAGATTTCAGTAGTTTCACAATCACTCCCCGTCACTATGCAAACAAATGTCTGATACTGCAGTGTTCAATATGTGTGGTTTTTAAGGAGGAAAATGTATGGATTTGTTATGGACTTTGGTTATAATCGCCGTGATTCTTGTGCTGGTCGGAATTCTTTACTATATGCAGAAGAAGCATATATCGTTTGCAAAGAGAGTATTTTCTGCTTTGCTTATGGGAATTGTTATAGGCAGTATCATGCAGCTTGCTTTTGCATCTGACAGCCCAGTACTGAAAACTTCGTTGGATTGGATCTCCATTATCGGTACTGGTTATGTGAATCTCTTGAAAATGATTGTGATTCCCCTCATTATGGTCTCCATTATATCGGCCATCGTTAATCTGAAGTCCCATACAAGTTTGGGGAAAATCAGTACTTATGTGCTGGCAACATTACTGCTGACTGTGTTCATTTCCGCGTTGGTGGGGATTGCGACTGCAAATACCTTTCATCTGACAGCGGAAGAAATAACCGTGGGCCAGGCGGAGACAGACCGGGCCGAGTATCTTGAAGGAAAAGTTTCAACTGTCCAGGATCAGACGATACCGCAGCAGATATTGAGCTTTATCCCCCAAAATCCCTTCCAGGATATGACCGGTGACAGGGCTACCTCTACCATAGCAGTGGTTATCTTTTCCGCATTTCTAGGTATATCCGCATTGGGAATACAAAAGAAAAAACCGGAAGAAGCTGAAACGTTCCAGAAAATCATTAATTCCCTTTATGCGGTAGTTATGCGTATGGTAACCTTTATACTGAGATTAACGCCTTATGGCATTCTGGGACTTATGACAAAGACAATTGCGACAACGAATATAGCAGGCATTATTGCCCTGTCTAAGTTTGTAATTGCAAATTATGTGGCATTGATTGTTATGTTTGCCATACATTTTTTAATTATCCTGCTGATGAAATTGAATCCAGCAACATACATCAAGAAGGCCTTCCCAACGCTTACCATTGCTTTTACGTCAAGATCCAGTGCGGGTACGCTGCCATTAACGATTGAAACACAGACTAAGAAACTTGGTATTCCTGAAAGTATTGCCAATTTCGCCGCATCTTTCGGAACAACAATTGGCCAGAATGGCTGCGCAGGCGTTTATCCCGCTATGCTTGCTGTCATGATCGCCCCTGCGGTGGGTATTAACCCAATGAGTATTGGTTTCATTGCAAAACTGTCTATTATCGTTGCAATCAGCTCCTTTGGTATTGCCGGGGTTGGCGGCGGTGCGACATTTGCTGCTTTGATGGTTTTATCCGCCATGAATCTGCCTGTTGGCCTGGCCGGATTGTTAATATCGGTGGAACCTTTAATTGATATGGGGCGGACCGCTTTGAATGTGAACGATGCTATGCTGGCCGGCCTTGTAACAGCAAGGCTGACATCAGAGCTTGACGTGGATTTGTATAATACACCAGTAGATGAGTATTCGGCAATGTCATTATAATGCAGCTTATCTGAACTTAGCGCTGGTGAAAATAAAAGGAGAGGGTATCCCAAAAGTCGTGAAATGACTGAGGGGTGCCCTCTCTTGTCCTATTCATTTAAAGATTCAGGTATCCCATATCTTTGCCGTCTATGAAATTATGTCACTGATAATTTTAACCCCCTCTGCGATCTCTTCAGAGGACAAATGGGAATAACCCAAAATAATTTCATTGCTGTCCTCTTCATTTTCTTTCAGATAAAAACTTCCTGCTCGATAGATACGTACGCCATTATTGGCTATTGCACGAATTATTTTATCAGTAAACATTTCGTTATGGAATTGTACAACAAGGTGTAAGCCTGTAGCGTGTCCTAAGACTTCATACTGGCCGGGAAAATGTTTTGATAGTTCAGCAAGGAGTAAACTGCGGTTTCTGCCATAATGCTTTTTCATTTTCCATATGTGCTTTTCAAAACCGCCGTTTTGTATGAAGTTTGCCAATGTGTATTGCCCCAATGCATCCGTATGGACATCGGAATACATTTTCAGCTTTTTACACGGGGAGACCAGCTCCTTAGGCAAAATCATAAATCCCAACCGGAATGCGGGGGCCAGTATCTTACTGAATGAGCCGAGATAAATCACCCGTTCCGGATTTAATTCGTATAGAGAGCTCACAGGCTGTCCTTCGTATCGAAATTCGCTGTCATAATCATCTTCTACAATATAGCAATTATTTTGTTCGGCATACCGGATTAAGTCCAGCCGCCTTTGAATAGGCAGAATACTTCCCATGGGGTACTGGTGTGATGGCGTGGTATATATGAATGAGATCTGCCTTGGGATATCCAGCAATTCTGTGCGCAGTCCCTTATCATCTACAGAAATGCCTTCGATAAAGCAACCAGCCGTTGTAATTACCTTCCGCAGTCCTGCATGGGAAGGATCTTCTGTTAAGACCACCTTTTGCTTATCCTGTAGTACATGGGAAATCAACGATAATCCTTGCGTTGAACCTGAGGTGATCATGATTTGGGCAGGGTCGCATGACAGTCCCCTTGTCCGATATAAGTATTGGGCAATCGTTACCCTTAACTCCCATACTCCAGATGTACTGCAATAGCCGAAAGCACAGGTTGGGATCTGGTTGCATATTTCCCGATAGAGATTGCCCCATTCCTTGCGGGGGAAGTATTCGAGCGCAGGTATTCCGGTTCGGAAGTCAATCATTTCTTTTGGAAGCGGTACTTTATCCTGCTTTGGCGCAGGACTTTGATTGAAAGATACCCCAATATCGAAAGCGTGTAATCCTTGGGCAACAACGGTACCTGAACCTTTATAAGTAGTTAAGTACCCCTCTGCAATAAGCTGGCTATAAGCTTCAATCACAGTATTTCTTGAGACAGATAAATCAGAAGATAATTTTCTTGTAGAGGGGAGCCGGTGCCCGGATTCCAGTGTGCCGTTTAAAATCATTTGACAGATTTGTTTATAAATTTGGCGGGCAAGTGTTAGCTGGCTTTGGCGGTCAATCGTAATCCACATTCCGATCATTCCTTTCAAAAGTGGTTCTATAAAATCAGATGAAAAGTGGAACTTTTAAGACCACTTTCCAGATGATAGAATTATAGCACATACCACTGCAAAAAGGAAAGGACGGAAAGAAAATGATAAAAATATCCCCCTCTGTGAAAAGCATTTTTCCAGAAACGAAATTCGGCATGATGATTGTTAAGGGTTTATGTTCACCGATTGAACATGCTGTTATGGATAACATAATAGCAACAGAAATAGAGCAGATGAAGTTAAATAACTCCGGTTACGAACGAAAACCCGCCTTGACAAAAGAACCACTTTGTCATTATGCGGCCTACTACAAACGGTATCATAAAACCTATCATGTATTGGGGCAGTTAGAGTCGGTTTTGCTAAAGGGTAAAAGTATCCCACCTGTCGGTGTACCCGTAGAAGCCATGTTTCTGGCCGAGTTGAAAGATTTACTGCTTACTGCCGGACACGATCTAGAATTGATTGAAGGTGATCTGACAGTGAATATCGCCACAGAACCATTGAATTATAAAGGGTTATCCGGGAAAGAACAGCAGCTAATAAAAAACGATCTGTACTTATCTGATGAAAAAGGGGTACTATCAAGTATAATGAATGGACAAGATTACAGGACAAGAATAACAGAAGCTACTCAACATGCTCTCTATTTCGTATACGGAGTTGAAGGCGTGACCGAACCGTTAATCCATGCGCACTTAAAAACAATATCTTCCTATCTGTCGCAAGCGATTCCAGGAGTGGAAGTACAATCCATAAATGTTTATTGAGGCCGTTATGGGGAGATTATATTTAACGATAGCATTTATATTGGCTGGTTCTTCGGTGATTGCTGCCAGTTTTATATCCGCATATCTTCCGACTTTTACCACCACGTTTTTAAGCCTGGTATTCGCATCCTTAACTGCGGTACTGTTTTGCGGTAAGAACATGTATGATACAGCAAAGTGCCTGTCAAGAAAAACCTGGACGGTCATTTTGTTGCAGGCTATGTTTGGCAGTTTCCTTTTCCGGGTGTTTTTGACAACCGGATTGCAATATATCGGGGCTGCAGAAGCAGGGATTATTACAGGGGCCACGCCGGCAATCACTGCATTGCTCACCTGGTTGATGCTGCACGAGTATTTAAGCTTACGCACGGTGACAGGTATTCTTATAACGTTTGCCGGTGTACTGTTGGTACAAGGTTTTCCATTTGAGACAACGCTTGAAAACTTTCAGCCAATCGGAGTAATCTATGTATTATGCGCGGCAGCTTGTGAATCGCTATTTACAACGTTTTCACGAAAAATCCATGTATGTGCAAAAAGTGATGAAACACTGCCCCCATTGGTCCACGCTGGATTTGTAAGTATTTGTGCTATGGTACTGTGCCTTATTCCCGCCTTGCTGGAACAGCCTTGGGCAGCAATCGCAGCGCTGCCGGTCAGCGGCTGGATTGCCTTCTTATGGTATGGCAGTATTGTTACAATTGTCGCCTTTGCGTTTATGTTTGCAGGGGCAAAAAGGTGTAACGGTTATACCATTGCGGCATTTGCAGGTATTATTCCAATTAGTTCAACATTGTTTTCTGTCACTATATTAAAAGATTCAATCAGTAAGTATCAAGCTGCAGGTTGTGTACTTGTAGTTTTTGCAACGCTTATCATAAGCTATCAAAAGAAAGCTGCTTAAAAACTTGAGGATCATTAATGAGGGGGAAGACTCCTATCAACAAAGAAAAGGCCACAGTTAAACTGCGGCCTTTTCCATACTTATAGATGTTATCTCATTAATTTTTTTTCTGTAAATGCTATCCGCTATATTGAGGAAATATAGTAGAGTTTTATTCTTATGACTTAGGTTTAGACAGGATAGTACCAGAGAGGTACGACAGCCACTTCAACCCCTATTTTATTAATAAACGGATTTCCATTCATCAATATTGGAGCTGTCAAATTTAAATGGAGGCCCAAGGATAATCTCCGTTCCGCCATCCGATGCCCCGATCACTTCGTAATCGCCCATTTCTCCGGCAGTGAATTTGTCGCCGGTTTTCCCTGTGATAGAGCCGTCTACCAGGGCGATGGAAGTATAGGCCCCTAAGGAACCTACGTCAATAGGATTCCATAAGTACATATAAGGACAGGAGTGAGCGTCATCATTGCCGATGTATTCCGCCATTTCAGAGGGCAGTCCCAGTCCTGTCAGCTTAACTTTGGATTTCTCATCCTGAAGGACTTTTGCGGCCGCATTGATTCCAACGGTGGTTGGCGCACAGATAACCTTTAAATCAGGGTATTTGGATAAAAGCGCCTGAGTCTGGTCCGTGGATTTCTGGGGTTCGTCATCTCCATATGCTACCTCTACCAGATTAAGCTTTGAATACTTACTTTCCTTCATGACCTCTTTCATAGCTTCGATCCAGGCATTCTGGTTGGTAGCCTGTGAAGTGGCGGAAAGAATGGCCCAATCCCCCTCGCCGCCTGAGATATCATAGACAGCATCCATTAAGGCCTGGCCAATTTCCGTGGTTCCGGCCTGGTTGACAAAGGTCTGACGGCTATCCTTATTCACCTTAGAATCCAGACAGGAAACCTTGATTCCTGCTGTCATGGCTTCTTCCAAGGCTGCCTGCAGAGCATTTTCATCATTTCCCGCGATACAGAGGGCATCCACACCCTGGGAGATCAGGGACTGGATAACGGAAACCTGGGCGTCTGCCGTAGCGGACTCCGGATGTTTGATGATGCAGGTTCCGCCCTCTGCCTCAATGACCTTCTGAAAGCCCTGTGCCATTTTTTCATTATACGGATTGCCTGCTGCCTTTGTAACGATAGCAAAGGTCTTTCCGGCGGCTCCCCCAGTTCCTGCCCCATCCTTGGACGCAGCCTCAGTTTTCTGTGGGGACGCCGTACTTTCCGTTACACTGCTTTTACTGCTGCAGCCTGCAAGGATTCCTGAAATCGCAGCGGTACACAGGAATGCATAAACCAATTGTTTTCTCATGTTAGAATTACCTCCCTTTTCCATTTCTTAGTTTTTTATACTGAACACCTTCTGGTGCTGCGTATCATGCTTGCTTCCGTTTTCTGTTCTTAAATAGTTCCGGTATCATAACTGCCAGAATTAACAGGGTACCAAGAATCACCAGAATAACCTGGGGATTCATGTTTATCTGGCCTAAGCCGATCCGGAGACAGATAATGATAAATGCTGATATCATGGCTCCGGTTAATTTTCCCTTGCCTCCAGCCGTGGAAATTCCGCCGAATACTGCCATGGCAATGGCATCCAGTTCAAAGCCTGTTCCCGTAGTGGTATTTGCACCGTAGAGGACAGAAACCAGAAACATGGCGCTGATGCCCGCCATCATGCCGGTAACAGAATAAACTACCAGACGTATTTTCTGTACATGGATGCCGGAATAAAATGATGTTGTCCGGTTGCTTCCAATGGCATAGAGCCTTCGCCCAAAGGAGGTCCTGCTTAAAATAAAGATAAATATAATTGCCGCAAACAGGATTGCAAAAAAAATATAAGGTATGGGCCCGATTTTCCCAGCCAGTGCCCGAAAGCCTTCATTGTGCTTTAAAGACACGGAACCTCCGCTTCCCAGTGCAATTTCCGCTATCCCACGGAATATGATCATCGTAGCCAGTGTGACAATCATGGATGGCAGCTCTGTAAACAGGGTGACTGCAATCCCGTTAAAAAGCCCGCAGGAGGTTCCAACAAGAATACCGATCAAAATGACAACCGGAAATGGAATGCCCGCATTTCCCGCCAGGCAGGCGGTGGTTGCCGATAAGCAGACTGTGGCTCCCACTGATAAGTCGATCTCCCCTAAAATGAGGATATAAGCCATGGGAAGCAGCAGAAACACTTCGGTCAAATATTTTGGCATTTCCCGCAGCACATTGGTAAGCTTATAGCTTGGAGAGATGATCATGCATAACAGGTTTACAGCAAAAAACAGAAATACCAGCATCCCTTCCCAGCTGAGAAGGCTTTTTTTCCAGCTTTGCTCTGCCTGCGCAGATATTGTTCTTCCCGATTTTCCCGCCATGAATTACATCTCCCTTCCTTTTAAGTTTTCTTTTTGCATCATGCGCTGCGCCACTACGTTAAAAATGATGACAGCCAGTATAATACATCCCTTAACCGTATTTTGTACGATGGAGTCGATCCCTACGAGAGGAAGGGCCTTGGCAATGACTGCCAGAATAAGAGAGCCTAACAAAGCGCCTGCCACTGTTCCGCGGCCTCCCGACATGCTCACGCCTCCGATGACACAGGCCGCGATCACATCCATTTCCTTTCCGTAAAGCATGTTAGGCTGAGCGGAGGAATAGACAGCTACTGCAAGGGCACCGCACAAACCGGCCAGCATTCCCATAAGGGTATAGACTAACAGCTTGATTCTCTTGGTATTGATGCCGGATACGGCAGCAGCTTCCGGGTTGCTGCCTACCGCATAAATCTTTCTTCCTGTCTTGGTCCATTTCATGACTGCAAAGAAGATTATATAGCACACCAGGACAATGACAATAACATTATTTAATATACCAAGCCCCAGTTCCTTTTCCAATGCAAAGTTCTTAAAGCCTCCCAGATTTTCCGCACTGGCCCACTGGCTTCTGGCAATCAAATAGGCAAGTCCTCTGTATATGTACATGAATCCCATGGTGGCGATAATAGGAAGTACCTTTCCTCTTGCTACCACAAAACCAATGATTGCCCCACATATAGCGCCTACTAAAATGGCGATGAGAAACAGCAGGAGAGTATTATGAATGATGTTATATTTAAGAAGCATTCCTACGGTCATGCCGGAAAGAGCAAGGGTGGAGGTGATGGAAATGTCGATTCCTCCCACCAGCAGGACGCAAAGCATTCCCAGGGCCATAATCATGATAACCGCATTATTTTTCAGCATATCCAGAATGGATTTTGCGGTCAGAAATGATGGGCTGAATATCTGAATCACCATGCAGAGAATCACCAGTACAAGGAACAGGCTGGCCTCTCTGGAGCCTGTAATTTTCTTAAGCAATTTTTTCTCCATTACTGCGAACTCCTTTCCATGGCATGCTGGAGAATGACTTCCTGAGTCGCCTCCCCGCGATCTAACTCACCGGACAGTCTGCCATTGCACATGACCAGGATGCGGTCGCTCATGCCAAGAATTTCCGGCATTTCCGAGGATATGAGAAGGATTCCGTATCCTTTCTTCGCTAAATCCCCCATAATCTGATAAATCTCAGCCTTTGCTCCAACATCCACGCCCTTGGTTGGTTCATCCATAATGACGACTTTCATTTCCTGGCTTAAAGCCTTTGCCACCACCACTTTCTGCTGGTTCCCGCCGGATAAGGAGTTTGCAGGATCAAAGATGGAAACTGCCTTTGTATCTACTTCTTCCAAAAGCTGTTTTGCAGTCTCACATTCCTTTTTTTCATTTGTGATGCCGTATTTTGCGTATTTTCCTATGATAGGCAGGGTCACATTGCGCCCTAAGCCCCAGGTGAGGATAAGACCTGCTCTCTGGCGGTCCTCCGGAAGAAGGACAAGTCCTTCTCTCATGGCATCAGCCGGGTGTTTTATGGAGACGTGCTTTCCCTCAATATAAACATTTCCGGAATCCGGCTTTGTAATGCCGCAGATGCTTTCTGCCACCTCTGTTCTTCCTGCTCCTACAAGACCTGTAAGTCCCAGAATCTCCCCCTGGTGCAGTGTAAAGCTTATGTCTTTGAAATATCCGGTCCTTGACATGTTTTCCACTTTAAGGACCTCCGGGCCGGTCTTCACCTCCGGTTTTGGGTATAGATCCTTAATTTCACGTCCTACCATGGCTTTGATGAGCTCTCCATTGGTGATCCCCCCTGATTCATAGGTCCCGATGTACCTGGAATCCCGGAAAACGGTTACCCGGTCCGCCAGCCGGTACATATCCTCAAACCGGTGGGAGATAAAGATAATAGAAACACCGGAGGCCTTTAACTGATCCACGATCCGGTATAAGTCTTCGGATTCATTTTTGGTCAGAGCTGCTGTGGGTTCATCAAGAATGATGATTCTGGCCTGGGTAGATAGTGCCTTTGCAATTTCCACCATCTGCTGTTGGGCAACGCTCAAGGTTCCCATTTCATCGGCGGCCTTAAAGTCTGCATTCAGCTGCATTAAAAGCTTATCTGCCTCCTGATTCATCCGCTTCCACTGGATCATACGGTTTTTCACGATCTCATGGCCCATAAATATATTCTCCGTCACCGTAAGGTCCGGGTAGGAGGTAGGATGCTGGTAAACCGCAGCGATTCCTGCTGCCTGGGCATCCTTTGGCCCTTTAAATTCTGCCCGATTCCCATCCAGAAAGATTTCTCCTTCATCGGCCCTGTGAACTCCTGTTATCACTTTGATAAATGTGGATTTTCCCGCTCCGTTTTCCCCCATCAGTGCATGAACCTCGCCTTTTTTCAGACTGAAATGGACCTGATCCAAGGCTTTCACGCCGGGAAATATTTTTGTAACGCCCTTTAATTCCAGAACATATTCGGACACGGCTTCTTCCTCCCTTCTTAATCTGGGATCATCCTATCATCGGTGAGACACGGAAGAAACAGCATAATCTTTTGATAACGGGTAATATATTTTCGACTTTTTCGTTGATAATGGCAATAATAGGCCTTTTGTATTGTTTTTCTTGGTTATTTTGCTAGAATAATAATGGATAAAATGCAAGAAGGAGACCGTTATGAAATTGCTGATTGTTGATGATGAGGAGCTCACACGTACCGGACTGATTGATTCCATTGACTGGGAGTCTCTGGGCATCTTTCAGCTATTCCAGGCAGAGGACGGTATAAGCGGGCTTCGCATAGCAAAGGATGTGAAGCCTGAAATCGTTTTATGCGATGTAAGGATGCCCAGAATGGATGGAATTGAGATGGTGGAACGGCTGGAGAAGCTGCTTCCTCATTCGGCCTTTATCTTTATGAGCGGTTATTCGGATAAAGAATATTTAAAAGCAGCCATTCGCTTAAAGGCTATCAACTATGTGGAAAAGCCCTTGGACCCTATAGAGGTGAAAAACTCAATCAAAGAAGGCTACAACTGCGTCCGTCAGAATATGAGGACTGTAAAAAATGAGCTGTTTTATTCAAGGGGAACCGCCTCTTCCTTTGCCGCAGCCCTAACCCAGCCTTACAGGGACAATAAGGAAAACGTCACAGCCCTTGCAAAAGAGCTGGGCCTCAAGCTCACTTCCCATGCAAGCTTCACCTCTTTTGTTGTTAAACTGGAGCAGAGCCAGACAGACCAGAACCTTATGGATCAGGTACTGACGGATCTGGAGGTATTTCTTTCCCATTCCCATATGCAGGTTTACTATGTATCAAAATATATTCAGTACCATGTGTTTCATATCCTATCCCCTGTTTTACCTCCTCATGGTGCTGTAAACCGGATCGGTGTTTTCTTAAAGAATTGCTTTGATCCGGCCTGTACCTTCTATATCAGCAGAGGAGAAACTTGTTCGGGCATTGCAAGGGCTTACGATTCCTATGCATCTGCGGTTTCTCTCATGCAGAGCAGCTTTTTCTTTGATCCGGGAACATTCTTTACTCCTGAAGAGAATGATACGGTACATACGGAAAAAGAAGACAGGAATAAGTCCGCCGAGGAGGCTTATATCACCCTTTTATCGGAGGCCGTTTTAAATAATGACCGGAAAATCGGAAGAGAACTGCTTCGGCGCCTTTATGAGGATTTTTACCAGAGGAGAGAGGTATCTCCCCATGAGGCAAAAGATCTTTATTATAAGCTCTTTATGGTTTTGGAGGATTGCCGCCAGACTCTTAGACTAGCACCTGTCATGGAGCCGGAAAATGCCATGAAGCTTCTTGAAAGTTGCTTTAGCTTTAGGGAGCTGCATCAAAAGCTAACGCAAAAAACCGAACTGCTATTTGAAGCAGCCCGGTCCCATCTGTCGGAAGAACCCACTATTTTCTTAATTAAAGAGTACATCCACAATCATTATCACGACGAAGCCCTTTCGGTACGGGATATTGGCGGCCAGGTCTACTTATCCGCTTCTTATGTGTGCACATATTTTAAAAATGAAACAGGGCAAACCATTAACCAATATCTTACGGATTACCGGATGAAAAAAGCCAAAGAGCTCCTGGCTGATTCCCGTTATCAGATTGCCGATATTTCAAACAAGGTAGGATACAGCAACGGAAATTATTTCAGTAAGAGCTTTAAAAAGATGACCGGCTTGTCGCCGTCTGATTACCGGGAGAAAATGTTGAAATGAAAAGTCTGATACAAAGAGGAAAGTTCTTCTATAACAACATGATGCTGCAGACAAAGTTTACGATCACCCATCTGGTCATCACTACGATACCTATGCTGGTCATGTTCTTCTTTTTCCATGGAAAGCTTTATGACATGGTTTTGGCGGATACCATACGGACGGAACAAAACGCCTCTGCCATGACCATGCCGCAGATTGATCAGCTGATTGATACGTGTATGGAGGCGCAGAAAAGCCTGGAAGCCCATCCTTATTATAAAAAATTGTTCCGTCTGATTGGATACCAGCCATCTAACTGGAGTCATGATTCCTCTGAGGCAGCAGATTTTTACGGGGCAGCAGAAGACATCATTGACGGCGAATACATAACGAATATTCTTATTTATCTGGATATTCCTGAATTTCAGGAAATCTTTCACAATGAAGCTTCCAGCCAGATCTTCCGTCCCATGAGCGAGGCCAGAGGGTCTTACTGGCATGGAATTTTCCAGGGGGACCGGTCCTTAAATTCTCTCTTTTGTCCGGAATTCTATTTAAGCCCCATCGAGGTGAGGAAATCTGGGGATATGGCCTATATTACCAAAAGTACCATTTTGTATGACAGTGAGTATCGCACCTGCTATACGGCTATTTATTACTCCAAGGCACCATTTACAAAACTTTTAAAGAACAATCTAACAGAGGATACCAGCGTAGCCTATATCATCAACGATCGGGACAGTACCGTTGCAACATCTGACGACGGACTGGCGGGAATCTACCATTTCAGCTATGATAAGGTCCGGGATTTTTTTATGTCATCCAATAACTTTGTCCTCAAAAATATTCTGGATCATGATGTTTATGCCGGTTTTTATTATATCAGGAAAGCGGACTGGTTTATGGTGGCTGTAATTCCCACCAGAGCCATTATTAAAAAAAGCTTCCTCCTTATGATCGGCTTTTTCTTTATATATTTGCTTTGCATATTGATTTCCTTTTTAATTGCAAACCGGCTGTCTCATTCCATTACCAACCGGATTTCTTCTGTCATTGGGCAAATGGCAAAGGTGCGTACAGAACCGCCCACCCCTTTGCCCGCATCTCTTTACCATGATGAGATCGGGGGCCTGATCGACACCTACAATTATATGACAAGGATGATGAACAGGCTCATCGGGGAGCAGGCAAAAGCGGCAGAGGACTTACGAGCCGCTGAATTTAATTCTCTTCAAGCCCAAATCAATCCCCATTTTCTATACAATACCATGGACATGATCAACTGGCTGGCGCAGCAGGGGCGGACGGAAGAGGTTTCGGAGGCTGTCGTGGATCTTTCCCGTTTTTACAAGCTGACTTTAAGCCATAAGGGAATCTTAAGCACTATTGCAGATGAGCTGGAACATGTGAAAACCTATGTCAGGCTTCAAAATATGCGATACCATCAGATCATTGACTTTGTGGATGATATCCCGGATCATATGATGGATTTGCCAATACCAAAGCTGACCTTTCAGCCAGTGGTGGAAAATTCCATCCTTCATGGGCTTTTGGAAAAGGTTCCAAAAGGAGGAACCATTGTAATTACCGGCTGGATGGAGGATAACACAGCCGTCATACTGATTTCCGATGACGGGGTTGGAATGGACACCGGAAAGCTTTCCGGTATTCTCTCAGGCAAGGGGACCAGTAAAATTGGGACAAACATTGCCGTATTCAATACCCACCGACGGCTGGAGATTCTTTACGGTCCCGGGTACGGCCTGACCTATAACAGTCTGCCGGGAAAGGGGACAGAGGTAGAGATCAGGATTTCCTCTTTTTATGACCGCAATTGATGCTTTCATTCAACCCATAATGCTCATAAAACAATTAATAACAACAGAACTGAGTAGTTACCTATATTGAATGAACCTCAATGTAAAATATCTTTCCCATTAGAAAGGGAAAGATGCAAATGTTTGAAAATAGTATAGAGAAATTCAAGTTACAAAAAGGCAGGGCGCAGTCCCTGCCTTTTTGTAACTTGAATTAGCCAGAAGCTCGGATTGCAATTGATCTTTCATTCAACTCAGTTCATACAGAAAATAAATTGGGAACATAATTATATACATTGATTACAATTAACAACAGCAACTTAGTTAAAGCTATTATATTAAATAGGAAAATAGTGACCTAAGGTGTGGAGAGCCATATTTAAAGCGTCACTGCCGTTAGTTCCCGCATACCTGAAGGAGGAATTCATAAAAATAATGCATACGTTTGATACACTTATATCTAAGCTGGCAAACCAGCAGATGATCCGAATACTCCGTAGAGGACTGCTATACTTAATGCCGTTTGTTTTAATCGGTTCCTTTGTGCTGGCATTGCTGAATCTGCCCATTCCGGCATACCAATCATTTATGTCATATATTTTTGGAGAAGGCTGGTGGGAAATTGGCCTGCTCATATATGGAGGGACACTTCAAATCATGGCGATAATCACGATGATTACCGTCAGCCATGCGATTGCAAGCGAGAAAGAGTTCGTAAAGTCCGGAGAGGTCAGTACAGCTGTCTTACAGGCAGTAGCACTGATCGTTTTCATCATATGGATAAAAAATTCAGATGGCACGGTAATAAGCACAGAATATGCCGGTTCATCCGGGATGTTCGGAGCCATAATCATATCATTTCTTGCATGTAATTTATACTGTTTTTTCTATAAATTACGAGATCGTATCCGGTCTAAGAATCTTATCAGTTATTATAGCAGTTCCCTGACCCGGGAAGCCTTCCGGACGGTAACTCCGGCTCTGCTCACGGTTCTCACCTTTTGCATGGCAAAGGTGATACTTGATTTTATCGGATTAAACAGCAGTCAAATTTTACATACAATCAACGAAATATGGGTGCCGGGACAAAGTTTTTTCTCCGCAGTCATTGTTATTCTCATTACACAAATCTTATGGCTGTTTGGCGTACACGGTGGAAATGTCATTATGGATGCCATGCCTACTGTGGTTTCGTCAGTACCGTCAACCATGGGTGAAGTGATTTTTAACAAAGAATTTTTTGACACCTATGTCTATTTAGGAGGTGCAGGAGCAACCTCTGGGCTGCTGATTGCCCTGTTGCTGGTAGGAAAAAACAGCAGCGAAACTCGTTTGGCAAAGATTTCGATACTGCCTGGTATATTTAATATAAATGAAATCATGATATTTGGTTTACCCATTATATTTAATCCGTATTTTTTTGCTCCATTTGTGTTAGCGCCTGTTTTTTTATGCCTTACCGCCTGGATATCCGTAAGCGTGGGCCTGGTTCCTCCGGTTACGCAGGTGGTAACATGGACTACTCCCATATTTCTGTCTGGCTATCTCAGTACGGGATCTTTTGCCGGAGCCGTGATGCAAGCGGTTAATCTGGCGTTGGCTGTGCTGATCTATATTCCTTTCGTCAGGCTGCAGGAAAAGCATCAGCAGTGTGCGCGCATGGAAGTGTTTAAGGGACTGGCTAATGAAATTCAATATATTCAGGAACGGCAGAATAAAACCATCCTTAACCGTCACGATGAAACGGGTTCTCTTGCCCGCGCTTTGGCGGCAGAGATCCGGGAAGGCTTTAAGAGCCAGGAGCAAACGCTTCATATGGAATATCAGCCGAAAGTAAATTATAAAGGTCAGGTCGTGGGTGCAGAAGCTCTTCTGCGATGGAATCATCCCATATATGGTTATGTATCCCCTATCGTTATATTGAGTATCTGTGATGAGGCAAATTTGACGAATGAGCTGGGCCAATGGATTATGAACCGGTCATTTGGAGATATGAAACGCTGGCATGAACAAGGTTTTAAAGTCCCCCTTTCCGTAAACTTAAGTCCGCGGCAGCTGAAAGAGGATGGCTCCCTTGTTCGATCTGTGCAGGAGTGCATCAATCGGTTGGGCATCGAGCCTCAGTATATGGAACTGGAGCTTACCGAAAATGCTACAATTGATGCGACTGACGCCATATGCAATAAATTAGGGCAGATTACAGCGATGGGGCTTAATCTTTCCATTGATGACTTTGGAATGGGTCACAGCTCGCTTCTTTACATATGCGATTTCTACGCTAATATCATAAAAATAGATGCCTCCCTGGTAGGATTGATAACCAGCGACGTACAGCGCCGGCAGATTGTAAAATCAATCCTTTCTCTTTGCGGCCAGTTGAATGTCAAGGCTGTGGCGGAAGGTGTGGAAACCAGGGAACAGGTCGAATTACTGCATGAACTTGGCTGTGAGTGCTATCAGGGCTTTTATTTCAGCAGGTCCTTAAATCATGATAGTTTTATGGAATATGTCAGTCAGCATGGTACGGCGGAGGAGGAGAAACAAAAATTTAAAGCAAGGGAGTGATGGGAAGGTGAGCCATTGGGAACGATACAGACAATATTAATACTGCTTATTTTAATAGTTTTATCCAGCGTGCTTCAAAAATATATGCCCAGTATTTCTTTACCCCTGTTTCAAATTTATTAGGAGTTTTAGCCGGTATACTGCCTTTTGGCATTACCATTCATTTGGATACTGAAGTTTTCATGCTTCTCTTTATCGCTCCCATTTTATTCGTGGATGGCAAACAAATCTCAAACCGGGAGTTATGGAATTTTAGAAATCCCATTCTGCTGATGGCATTGGGGCTTGTTTTTTCAACCGTTCTTATTTGCGGTCCCATTATAACCAGGCTCATACCCGGACTGCCTCTTGCCACGGCTTTTGCTCTTGCGGCGGTACTGTCACCAACGGATGCAGTAGCTGTCAAGGCGATTTCAAATAAAATCAAGCTGCCACACAATATTATTACAATTGTAGAAGGCGAATCCTTATTAAATGACGCTTCCGGCCTCGTTGCTTTTAATTTTGCCATTGCGGCACAGCTTACAGGTTATTTTTCTATAAAAGACGCGGCATTGAGCTTTCTTTATATCGCAATCGGCGGCGCTCTGTTTGGTGCCGTAGCAACCTATATCATTAATCTATTTACAAGCAAACTCAAGGCCATGGGAATTGAGGATGCGACCGTTTATACGCTGATCCAGATCATCACACCTTTTGCCGTGTTTTTGATTGCAGAAGAGCTTGGTCTTTCCGGGATATTGGCCGTTGTAGTTTGCGGTATCATAATTTCCATTAGCAGGCCCAAAAGGTTTACCACTCAGGAAGCAAATATAAACTATATCTCCGAAGGTGCCTGGTCAACGCTTCTTTTTGTCTTAAATGGATTGGTATTTTTACTGCTTGGAATGGAGTTGTCAAACGCATTTAGTAAGGAAGTTATGAATACACAGATCAGCACAATTACGGATATCAGCTACGTATTGGATATATCCGCCCTATTGATACTGATTCGTTATATCTGGGCGTACTTTTTTATCGGAAAGGATCAAGGCAGTCGTATGCGAAATTCCCTGTTGATTTCCCTGTCCGGTGTAAGAGGTGCTTTGACGCTTGCCGCATGTCTGTCAATTCCGTTAACCTTGCATAACGGTTCGCCTTTTCCACAGAGAGATTTGCTGCTGTTTATCAGCGGCGGAGTCATTATTGTCACGCTGTTAATCGCAAATATTGTCCTGCCTCTGATTTGTCCAAAAACGGAAACCGACAGCAGGCAATTAGAGCTGGCTGCTACAAGAAAGGTTATTCAGGCCGCAATTGATTCGATAAAAAGTGAGATGAATGACGATAACAGTCAGGCCGCTTTTTCTATCATTACCCACTATGAGCGGTTGCTCTCTGAAAATTCAAACAACAGGACTTTAAAGTTTGCATCGGATGAATGGAGAAAAGAAATCGAGATTTTCATGACTGGGCTTGTTGCCGAGAAAGAGGAAATCAAACGGTTACTCGAAAACAATACATATAATAAGGAAGCTTTGCTTCGGATCGAGCACACTCTTATCGTTGTCCAGAGACGATTGGAGAGAAGAGGACCGGTAAAGGGCATTTTACCGGTCTTTCGCCATATGCTGGAGCCGGGTTCTTTCCTGAAAAGACATAAGTATTTAAACCAGGATGAGATGGTTCGTGTGAAAAGGCACACGACGAAGGTTGCGATCGAAGCGATATGGGATACCGTTACTCCGGAGAATGAAAACGCTGCTAAAAGAGCAATTGATCATTATTTATCCATCCTGGAGGTGTTTAATAAGAGGTTCTTAGGTGAAGAAGGAAAGGCTTATGCCGATAAAAAAAGACAGCTGCAATTTAGCGCAATACAAACTCAAAAGGTAAAGGTGCAGGAATTGCTGGAGCTTGGTGAAATTTCTTACACGACAGCAGGACAGTTGAGAAAAAATATTGGATTGGAAGAGGCTGCGCTTTTTGAGGAGGATGTAAGTTAAGTAGTAAAGTGTATGGAATAGAAGTCCCAATCACTGTGTTAGAAATCAATGATAAAAGCCTGCAGGTATTATCTCGTAATTGTGATAATACCTGCAGGCTTTTGCGTGGATCTTGATAAAAAGTTCTTATAATAACTCACCATACCTTCTAATAAAAATCTTCTTGAACACTGTAGCGAGCACCATATACAGGAAAATAGTCAATGCCAGCCATGCAAAATATACAGGCGGCAGAGCGGCCAGGCCGATGGTTGCTCCAAGTTTGGTAAAGGGAATGATGGTCAGGGCCGCAATACCGGTGAAGGTGAGCAGTGTCACCGACAGGGAAGCATGGCTCTGAATAAAAGGAATCTTAGGTGTTCTAATCATATGAATGACAAGCGTCTGGCTCCACATGGATTCCACAAACCAGCCGGCCTGGAACAGTGCGATAAAGTATGCCTGTGTTGCCGGGTCCGTAAGCTGATGGAACATAAGTCCGCCGGTCATGGCCGGGCAGATGATGAAATACATCAGCATGTAGGTGGTGATATCAAACACCGAGCTGGTCGGTCCGATCCATATCATGAATTTTCCGATAGAGGAAGCGTCCCATTTCCTTGGTACAGCAAGGTACTCTTTGTCTACATTATCCCACGGAATTGCCGTACAGCTTAAATCGTAAATCAGATTCAACAGAATCAGATGGATGGGCAGCATAGGAAGGAAGGGAAGGAAAGCGCTGGCAGCCAATACTGAGAACATATTTCCGAAGTTGGAGCTTGCCGTCATCTTGATATATTTGATCATGTTGGCGTAGGTCTTGCGGCCCTCGATGATGCCCTTTTCCAATACCATTAAGTCCTTTTCCAGAAGAATGACGTCAGCGGACTCTTTGGCAATGTCTACTGCTGTGTCCACGGAAATGCCCACATCGGAAGCCTTCATCGCTGCCGCGTCGTTGATGCCGTCACCCATGTAGCCCACGCTGTGCCCATTATCCCGCAGGACTGTAATGACAC
>Ga0213824_1000139_pt1 | contig 61503 bp, 47 predicted proteins | sample MC6MC0906MG_FD_179892 | JGI IMG/M metagenome (GOLD analysis project Ga0213824, IMG submission 179892) | Enriched soil aggregate microbial communities from Iowa State University, Ames, United States - MC6-MC0906-MG | ecosystem: Environmental > Terrestrial > Soil > Unclassified | place: USA: Iowa...
GCCGCGCGGGTCGGTTGAGCCTATTTCACATGGATGGGCATGTGGTCAGGCACGGACTCTGTCGTTGCTGCCGGTTGCCACCGTTCAAGGCGACGGGCGAAAAGGAGGCGCGATTCTACGGCCTTCGCGGGGTTTGCCCAAGGGGGTGTTGAGTGCGACGGGACGCCGCAGGTCGGAATAAGACGGCTTTGTCCCTGGAGCCGATATCGAGCAGGGCTGCAAAGCAGCCCCGGACTGTTGAAGCCTGCGGCATACTGTCGCCCAACGCTCCAAGGAAGGCCCATCCCCATGCTCGCCTCACTGTTCGCCATCCTGGCCCCGGTCTTCATCGTCGCCGGCATCGGTTACGCCTGGGCACGCAAAGGCCTGGACTATCCCACCGCATTCGTCGCCAGGATGGTCATGACCGTCGGTACGCCCTCGCTGGTGCTGTCGACCCTCAGCCGCACCGAGCTCGACCCGGCGGCGTTCACCAGCATGGCCATGGCCTGCCTGCTGTGCACGCTGGGCATGGCGCTGGCCGGGTGGCTGGTGTGTCGCGCCTCGGGCCAGCACTGGCGCGTGTTGTTGCCGGCCTTCATGTTCCCCAATACCGGCAACATGGGCCTGCCGATCAGCCTGTATGCCTTCGGTGAACATGGCCTGGCGCTGGCCGTGGCGTTCTTCCTGACCCTGTCGATCGTGCAGTTCACGATCGGCATGGCCATTTCCGGGACAGCGGCTTCATTCAAGGCGCTGCTGCGCAACCCCATCGTCATCAGCCTGGCTGGCGCCATGCCGATCATCTTTCTCGACTTCGAGTTGCCGCGCTGGCTGGCCAACACGGCAGACCTGCTGGGCGGCATGTCGATCCCACTGATGCTGCTGACACTCGGTGTGTCGCTGGCGAGCATTCGCCCGCAGCACATTGGCAGTGGCCTGCTGTTGGGCGGCCTGCGCATTGTGCTGGGGGCAGCGGTGGGGTGGGCGGTGGGTGCCGCGCTGGGGCTTGAGCAGATGGAGCGGGCGGTGCTGGTGCTGCAGTCGGCAATGCCGGTGGCGGTGTTCAATTACCTGATGGCGGTGCGGGCCAACCGCGAGCCGGAACAGGTGGCGAACCTGGTGATGTGCTCCACCGTGCTGTCGTTTGCCTGGTTGCCGCTGGTATTGGCCTTGTGGATGTGACTGCCCCGGCCGCTTCGCGCCGAACCGCCGCAAAGAGGCCGGGACAGACAACATCATTTATCGAACAAGCGCTCGTGCACCCAACCCTTGTTGGTCAGCACCATCACCCGCGTTTCTTTGGCCGGCGTGTCGTTGGTGGCCACGGCCTCGCCTAGCTTGCGAATGTTGGCCTTCACTTCCTGGCTAGCCGCCCAGCCCGGCAATCCTGTGATCTTGTAGGCATAGGTCACGTCGGAAATGGTCTGCCCCATCGTCTCGCCTGGCTCGGTGAAGCGCTCGATCGCTGTCACCTGAGCCTTGCCGAAGCACAGCCCGCCACGGGTGGTGCCGTTGAGCATCTTCTGTGCGTCGGCCTTGTAGTATTTGCGGCCTTCGTCGGTCAGGTCGTAGGCGTAGTAGATGTCCGTGCGGGCCTTTTGCCACAGGCGTTCCGGCACTTCGGTGCGGGAGATTTCCTTTTCACTCACCACCCCGACCTGGGCCAGGGCATGCAGCGCCTTGTTGGTGCCGTTGGTGTCGAAGTCCTGGGTCTGGGTGGGAAAAGAACTGACCACGAAGCATTGCGGGTACTGGGTGTCGAGGTAGGCTTGCGCGGCCTTCTTGAAACTGGCTTCGCTGGTGTCCACGGTGTCCGAGCAGCCTGCCACGGTGGCCAGCAGCGCCAGCGGTACGATCTTCCTGTACATGATCAAGCGTCCTTGGATTGCGAAGATAAAACCGGTGGGTCGGAATTAGAACCCACGGGTTAGAGCGGCGCAATCGTGGCAGGACGGCATCTCGACACGGTTCTCAAAAACGCATCGCCGTGAATGCAAGCCTTATTGGGGCTCAGCACGGGTATCGATGCTGACCACCACCGACATCCCGGGCCGCAAACGCTTGGCTTGCTGCTGGTCGGCATCCACGGTGATCCGCACCGGTATGCGCTGGGCGATCTTGACGAAGTTGCCGGTGGCGTTGTCGGCCTGCAGCAAGGCGAATTCGGAGCCGGTGGCCGGCGAAATCTGCTGCACATGGCCGCGCAACTTCAGGTGGTTGAGCGCATCGACGGTGAAGGTTGCCTGCTGGCCGATGCGCACATCGGCCATCTGGGTTTCCTTCATGTTGGCGATCACCCACAGGGTGTCCGGTACCAGTGCCATCAGTTGCGCCCCGGAGTTGACGTAGGCGCCCAGACGCGTGCCGATCTGCCCCAGCTGGCCATCGCGTGGCGCCGTCACCCGGGTGTTGTCCAGGTCGATGCGGGCCAGCTCTACCGCCGCCTTGGCGTTTTCCACCGCCGCCTCCAGCGCCGCGCGGTTGACGATCACCGTCTCGCGGTCCTGGCGGGCGATGGCTAGCGCGGCCTTGGCCTGGGCCAGGGTGGCGATGGCGGCAGCCTGGCTGGCGCGCGCAAGGTCAAAATCGCTGCGGGACACCGAACCATCACTGACCAACGCCTGGCTACGGCGCAAGTCGGTGCGGGCTTTGTCGGCCTGGGCCGCGGCATCGCCAATGGCCGCCTGGCGCTGGGCGATGGTGGCCTCGGCGCTGTTGCGCTGCTGCAGGTTGTTGGCCAGCGCCGCCTGCTGCTGCTGCAGCTGGGCGATGGCCTGGGCCAGGCGCTGCTTGTAGATGCGGTCGTCAAGCTGCACCAAGAGGTCGCCGGCCTTGACGAACTGGAAGTCATGCACCGGCACATCAACGATATAGCCGCTCAGTTGCGGCCCGATGATCGTCACCTGGCCGCGTACCAGGGCGTTCTCGGTGCTCTCGATGGCACTGCTGAACGGCGGCAGGCGCCAGGCATAGAGCACCAGCAGGATGCCGGCCAGGGCAACGCTGGCGAACATGACCGATGACAGGATGCGCACCCGCCGCGAGCGCACCGGGCTGGTCGGCTCGCTGGGTGGGGTGGCGCCTTCCGGGGTTTCGGCAATGGCGGTGGTGGTCGTGGTGCGGGCTTCGTCGGTCATCGGCTGGCAGTACCGCGGGTGGCGTCAGGTGAAGCGGCCTGGCGGGCGCTGTACCACAGCCAGGAACCGCGTATGCAAATCCAGATCATGGTGAGCACGGCAATGCTGCCGATCAGCACGAACACATCGTTGTAGGCCATCACGTTGGCCTCGCGTGTGGCCGCGCTGGCCAGCACACGCATGCCGGCCTCGCTGCGAAGGGCCGGGTCGGCAAGAATGCCGGCGTAACTACCGCCGCCGCTTTGCACGCGGGCGTTGACCAACGGTTCAAGGAAGCTCAGGCGGTCCATCAGGTGGCTGGAATGAAACTTTTCGCGCCAGGTCTGGAAGGTGCCCAGTAGCGCGGCGCCAATCAGCCCGCCGAGGTTGTTGCAGATGCCGAACAGCACCGAAAAGCTCACCAGGTTGCGCGGGTTGGCACGCACGTGGCTGATTCCCAGGGCCATGGACGGGCCGAGGAAGAAGGTGCTGCCGAAGGCCAGCAGAAACTGGCTGAGGTACATCTGCGCCGGGCGGGTCAGGTTGCTCGAGCTGCTGTCCATGAACGCCCCGGTGGCCATGGCCAACAGCGAGATGAACAGCGGGATCACCAGGTGGTTGGGGTTGATGGTCAGGGCGCTGCTGGCCAGGCCCGCCACCGCGCCCAGCAGCATGATCCAATACAACGTGCGCATCTGCTCGCTGCCCATGTTCAGCACTTGCAGAAAACCCACGGCACCGGTGGATTGCTCGGAGGTGACCATGCGGATGAGGATCACGCACAGGCCCAGGCGGATGATCGCGCCGCTGCCCAGCCAGCGCGTCATCAGCAGCGGGTTCTGGCGGTTGTGCTCGATGGCCAAGCCACTGAACACCAGGGCGATGGAGGCCGCCAGGGCAATGCCGATCCACGGCGCTTCCAGCCACCAGTCGATGCGCCCCAGCGACAGCGCGGCGCAGAGCAGGGCGGTGCCGCTGGCCATCAGGGTAAAGGTCAGAAAGTCCAGCGGCTCGAAGGTTTTGAAGCGATCGCCCGGGGGCAGCTTGAGCATCAATACGCAGCCCAGCGCGGCCAGCGCCAGGCCCAGTTCGAACAGGTACAAGCCGCGCCACTCGGCGATCTGCAGCAGGTCTTCAGAGAAGATCCGCGCCAGTGGCAAGGCCAACTGCGAGGCGCCCAGCCCGAGCACCATGGCCTTTAGCCGCCACTGTGCCGGGAATGCCTGGATCATGTAGTACAAGCCCAGCGAACTCAGCGCCGCGCCTACCATGCCGTGGGCTGCCCTTACAGCGATGGCCGAGTTGAGGTCGTTGACGAACAGGTGGGCAAAGGTGACCAGCGCGTAGAGCACCAGGAACACCTCGGTGAACGCGCGCAGGCCGAACTGCTGGCGGAATTTGACCAGCAGCAGGTTGATCGACACGTTGGTCATCACGTAGGCGGCGGGCAGCCAGGCCATTTCTGCGGTGGTCGCGCCAAGGGCACCCTGCAGGAACACCAGGTTGGCGGTGACCAGCGCGTTGCCCAAGCCGCCAGTGATCGCCACCAGCAGGCCGACCACGCCGAACGCCAGGCGCTTGGCCGGGGCGTGCAGGGGCGTGGAAGGGGAGCCGGGCAGGCTGGGCTGTTCGTGCGGGAGCCACTGGCGGGGGGCGTATTTGTCCATGGGGCAGACTGTACGTGGCAGCCCTATCGCCGGCAAGCCGGCTCGCACAGGTACTGCGCAGGTTCAAGAACCAAGGCGTACCTGTGGGAGCCGGCGTGCCGGCAAAGGGGCCAGTGTTGGCTCAGCGAATCAACCACCCACCACCATCGACGTGAACGGCGCCACATAAGCCTGCAAGGTCACCAGGCAACCTACCAGAATCGCCAGAATGATCGAGTGGAAGAACACATAGCGCAGGATTTCCCCCTCATGCCCGTACCAGCGAGTGGCCGTCGAGGCCACGACGATGGACTGCGCATCGACCATCTTGCCCATCACCCCGCCCGAGCTGTTGGCCGCCGCCATCAGTACCGGGCTCAGCCCCAGTTGCTCGGCGGTAACGCGCTGCAAACCGCCGAACAGCACGTTGGAGGCCGTGTCCGAGCCGGTCAGCGCCACGCCCAGCCAGCCGAGCAGGGTGCCGAACATCGGGTAGAAGATGCCGGTGGCAGCGAATGCCAGCCCCATGGTCGCGTCCAGGCCCGAATAACGCGTGAGGAACCCCAGCGCGAGCATGGCGACGATGGTGATCAGCGAGTAACGCACCACCCACAACGTGCGCAGGTACTGGCGGGCCAGCTCCAGCGGCGAGTAGCCCATCAACAGGCCGCCGAGGATCGCGGCCAGGAAGATGCCGCTGCCGGTGGCGGTGAACCAGGTGAACTTGTACTGGGCGTCCTCTTTTTTTGGCGTGGCCACCACCGGCGGGACTTTTTCGATCTGCTGGTGGATGGCGTCGAAGGTGAACACCGGCGCGAACACCGGGTTGGCCTCGCGCAGTGGCTTGCCCTGCGGGTCGAGCATGGCTACACCGCTGGCCGGGTCGAATGCCGCGCGGGTGTCGAAGAGGTTCTTGAAGCTCGCGGTGCCCCAGGCGAACACGAACACCGTCAGGATGATCCACGGCATCCAGGCCTTGAGCACGCTACGTTGGTCGGCCTGGGAAAAGGTGGTACTGGCGCCTGGCCGGTCGTCCGGCTCGACCTTGGAGTTGTCGACACGCCCGGTCAGCGCCGCCGAGGTGTGCACGGTGGCTGGCTTCCATACCCGCAGGAAGCCGGTCAGGCAGGCCATGGAAATCAGCGCGGCGATCACGTCCACCAGCATCGGCCCGTGGTAGTTGGAGACCACGAATTGCGGCACCGCAAAGCTCACCCCGGCCACCAGAATCGCCGGCCACACTTCGAGCATCTTGCGCCAGCCGGCGAAGGCCCAGATCAACCAGAACGGTACGATCACCGAGAAGAACGGCAGTTGTCGGCCGACCATGGCTGACAGCTCCATTTCATCCAGCCCGGTGACCTTGGCCAGGGTGATGATCGGTGTGCCCAGCGCGCCGAAGGCCACCGGCGCGGTGTTGGCGATCAGTGCCAGGCCCGAAGCCGCCAGCGGCGAGAAACCCAGGCCGATCAGGATCGCCCCGGTCACCGCCACCGGCGTGCCGAAGCCCGCCGCGCCCTCGAAGAAGGCGCCGAAGCAGAAGGCGATCAGCAGCAGTTGCAGGCGGCGGTCGTCGGTGATGCGTGCCAGCGAGTCCTGCAGCACCTTGAACGAGCCGTTCTCGGTGGTGAGCCGGTGCAGGAAGATGATGTTGAGGACAATCCAACCGATCGGTAGCAGCCCGTTGGCCGCGCCGTACAGCGCCGCAGAACCCGCCATGCTGGCGGGCATGCCGAAGGCGACGATCGAGATCAACAGCGCCGACCCCAGGGCGAGCAGGGCGGCGATGTGGGCTTTTATATGGAAGAAGGCCAGTGCTGCCAACATGACCACTACCGGGACAGCGGCCATGAGGGTGGAGAGCACGGGGCTAGAGAACGGATCGTAGATTTGCTGCCAGACCATTTGCCACCTCGGTTGTTGTTTTGTGAGGTTTTGCTAGCTATTGGGCAGGTGGCATTAGGGGATGCCTTTGGCAGTATAGAAAGGATTTTGCCTGCAGCAGGTGTTGTGCTATCACCGGCCCTATTGTCGGCAAGCCGGCTCCGATAGAGACGGCACAGGTTTGAAGTTTTGCGCAGTACCTGTGGGAGCCGGCTTGCCGGCGAGGGCCGCTGCAGGCGTTAAAGGGCCCGGGCCAGAAACTCGGCGGTTCGGCTGTCACTGCACTGGGCAACCACCTCGGGCGTACCACTCACCACCACCGTTCCCCCCGCATCGCCAGCCCCCGGCCCGATGTCGATCACCCAGTCGCTCTGCGCCACCACACGCATGTCATGCTCGACCACCACCACGCTGTGCCCGCCCTCGACCAGGCGGTTCAGCTGCACCAGCAACCGGTCAATGTCTTGCGGGTGCAGCCCATTGGTAGGCTCATCCAGCACATACAGCGTGGCGCCACGGGCCATGCGTTGCAGCTCGGTGGCCAGCTTGATGCGCTGCGCCTCGCCGCCAGACAGCTCGGTGGCGGGCTGGCCCAGGCGCAGGTAACCCAGGCCGATGTCCTGCAGCACCTGCAGGCAGCGCCGCACCGGTGGCTGTTCGGTAAACACTTCAAGCGCCTGGTCGACGGTCAGCTGCAGCACCTGGGCGATGGTCATGCCTTGCCAGGTAACAGCCAGCGTCTCGGGGTTGTAGCGCGCACCGTGGCAGGTCGGGCAGGGCGCATAGACGCTGGGCATGAACAGCAATTCGACACTGACGAACCCTTCGCCCTCGCAGTTTTCGCAGCGCCCCTTTGCAACGTTGAACGAGAACCGCCCGGCATCGAAGCCCAAGGCCTTGGCCTGTTCGGTGGCGGCGAACAGTTTGCGTACAGGGTCGAACAAACCGGTGTAGGTGGCCAGGTTGGAGCGTGGCGTGCGGCCGATGGGTTTCTGGTCGACCTGCACCAGCCGCGTGATGTGCTCCAAACCTGCGCTCACACGCCCGCTGCTGGCCTGCTCGGGTTCATCCTCAAGGCTCTGCGCCTCGGGCTCGGCCCGCTGTTCGGCATGGCCCAGGTGAGCGCCCACCAGCTCCAGCAAGGCCTGGCTGACCAGGCTCGACTTGCCCGAGCCAGAAACGCCGGTCACTGAGGTGAAGCAACCAAGCGGGAATTGTGTACTGAGGTTATCGAGGTTGTTGCGCGTGATGCCCTCAAGCTTCAGCCATTGCTTTGCCGGGCGTGCTACCCGTGCGGCCGTCACCTGCGCGGCGAACAGGTAGGCGCGGGTGCGTGACGCTTCTACTTGCGCCAGGCCAGCGGGCGGGCCGCTGTACAGCACTTGCCCGCCATGCTCGCCGGCTGCCGGGCCGACATCCACCAGCCAGTCGGCACGGCGCATGGTGTCCATGTCGTGCTCCACCACGTACACCGAGTTGCCGGCCTGCTTGAGTTGTTGCAGCGCGACGAACAACGCTTCGCTGTCGGCCGGGTGCAGCCCGGCGGAGGGTTCGTCGAGCACGTAGATCACGCCGAACAGCTGCGAGTTGAGCTGAGTGGCCAGGCGCAGGCGCTGCAGTTCACCAGAGGACAGCGTCGGCGTGCTGCGCTCTAGTGCCAGGTAACCCAGGCCCAGGTCGATCAGCGGCGCGATGCGTTCGAGCAGTTCGTGGGCGATGCGCTGGGCGGCCAGGCGCTTTTCCAGGGTCAGGGTGTCTTCGTGTTGCTCCAGGTAACCGGGCGCCGCCACCCTGCGCAGCACCTCGGCCAGCGCCTGCAAAGGCAGGCGTGACAGCTCGCCGATATCGCGACCGGCGAACGTTACCGCCAGCGCCTCGCGCTTCAGGCGCTTGCCCTGGCACAGCGGGCACGGGCTGGGGCGCATGAACTGCGAAACGCGCTTGCGCATCTGTGCGCTCTGCGAATGCATGAAGGTGTGCATCACATAGCGCCGGGCACCGCTGAAGGTGCCCTGGTAGCTGGGTTCGAGCTTGCGCTTGAGCGCAGCGCGGGTCTGCGCCGGGGTAAGGCCAGCGTACACCGGCACGGTGGGCGTTTCTTCGGTATAGAGGATCCAGTCGCGCTGTTCCTGCGGCAGGTCACGCCAGGGCACATCGACGTCATAGCCCATCGTCACCAGGATGTCGCGCAGGTTCTGGCCCTGCCAGGCCATCGGCCAGGCCGCCACCGCCCGTTCACGGATGGTCAGCGATGGGTCGGGGACCATGGTCGCCTCGGTCACTTCGTACACCCGGCCCAAGCCGTGGCATTCGGGGCAGGCGCCCTGCGGCGTGTTGGGTGAAAAGTCCTCGGCATACAGCATCGTTTGCCCGGCCGGGTAGCTGCCGGCGCGGGAATACAGCATGCGGATCGAACTGGACAGCGTGGTAACGCTGCCCACCGACGAGCGCGCGCTGGGCGTACCGCGTTGCTGTTGCAAAGCGACGGCCGGTGGCAGGCCTTCGATGGCATCCACGTCGGGGACGCCGACCTGGTCGATCAGGCGCCGGGCATAGGGTGCGACGGATTCGAAGTAACGGCGCTGAGCTTCGGCGTAGAGCGTGGAAAAGGCCAGCGAGGATTTGCCCGACCCGGAGACCCCGGTGAACACCACCAGCGCGTCGCGAGGGATGTCGACGTCGATGTTCTTGAGGTTGTGCTCGCGGGCGCCACGGACGCGGATGAAGCCGTTAAGGGTTGGGGATCGTGGCGACATGGGGCGTTCCTTGGCAGTGAGAATCTTAAGGTATCAGCATTTATGTTGGCCGTGCCGGGCTCCTCGCGGGCTTGCCCGCGAAAAAGGCTGCACTGTCCAGCAGGTTCCACCCTACGGAACCACATTCAATTGTGCTCCCAACCCACTCGCGCTTATCTGTCCTCAAGCACGACCTGCCTTCCCCGTCGTGATCTCAAAGCGAACAACAAGAACGGGACCCACCCGCGCGAGGAGATTCCCCATGCAGCAACATCAGCACATCCTGGCCTGGCTCAACGACGTGGCCAGCGACCTGCACGCCATCCGCCACGATATCCACGCCCACCCGGAACTCGGCTTCGAAGAAAGCCGCACCTCGGCCCTGGTCGCCACGTTGTTACAGCAGTGGGGCTATGAGGTGCACACCGGCATCGGCAAGACCGGTGTGGTTGGTGTGCTGCGCAACGGCAGCAGCCCGCGCAGGCTTGGCCTGCGTGCCGACATGGACGCGCTGCCGATCCATGAGGCCACCGGCGCTGCGTACAGCAGCCGCCACCAGGGCTGCATGCACGCCTGCGGCCACGACGGGCACACCACCATGTTGCTGGGCGCGGCGCGTTATCTGGCGGCGACCCGGCAGTTCGATGGCACGTTGACACTGATCTTCCAGCCGGCCGAGGAGGGCCAGGGCGGGGCCGAGGCGATGCTGGCCGATGGGCTGCTGGAGCGCTTCCCGTGTGATGCGCTGTTCGGCATGCACAACATGCCGGGGCTGCCGGCGGGGCACCTGGGGTTTCGTGAGGGGCCGATGATGGCCTCGCAGGATTTGCTCACGGTCACCCTCGAGGGTGTCGGTGGCCATGGGTCGATGCCGCACCTGACCGTCGACCCGTTGGTGGCGGCGGCCAGTGTGGTGATGGCGCTGCAAACGGTGGTGGCGCGCAATATCGATGCACAGGAGGCGGCCGTGGTGACCGTCGGCGCGCTGCAGGCGGGCGAGGCGGCCAACGTGATCCCGCAGCAGGCGTTGCTGCGTTTGAGCCTGCGTGCGCTCAACGCCGAGGTGCGGGCGCAGACCCTGGAGCGTGTGCAGGCGATCATCACCCACCAGGCCGAAAGCTACGGCTGCAGCGCCAGCATCGAGCACCGCCCGGCGTACCCGGTGCTGGTCAATCATGCCGCCGAGAACGCCTTTGCCCACCAGGTCGGGGTCGAGTTGCTCGGCGCCGAGGCGGTGGACGGCAATACCCGCAAGCTGATGGGCAGCGAGGACTTCGCCTGGATGCTGCAGCGCTGCCCGGGCGCCTACCTGTTCATCGGCAACGGCATCAAGCGGCCGATGGTGCACAACCCGGCCTACGACTTCAACGACGACATCCTGCTGACCGGCGCCGCCTACTGGGGTGCGCTGACCGAGCGCTGGCTCAAGCCTGCCTGACTGCCTTCATTGACAACTGCCGCTGGAACCTGGGCGCGACCGCGCCTGGGCGATCACTTGAACCGTTTCTGGCCAACAGATTGATGGAGTGTTCCGCATGCAGACTTCAAACACAGGCGCGTCGCGTACCCGGCAAGTGGTCGCGGCGGTCATCGGTAACGCCCTGGAGTGGTATGACTTTATCGTGTACGGCTTTCTGGCGAGCATCATTGCCCGCCAGTTCTTCCCCTCCGACGACGAGTACGCCTCGCTGCTGATGGCCCTGGCCACCTTCGGCGTGGGCTTTTTCATGCGCCCGGTGGGGGGCGTGCTGCTGGGTATCTATTCCGACCGCAAGGGGCGCAAGGCGGCGATGCAGCTGATCATCCGCCTGATGACCGTGTCGATCGCGATGATCGCCTTTGCCCCCAGCTACCTGGCCATCGGCATGGGCGCGCCGCTGCTGATCGTGGTCGCGCGCATGCTGCAGGGCTTTGCCACAGGCGGTGAGTACGCCAGCGCCACGGCGTTTCTGGTAGAGAGTGCGCCGGCGCATCGCAAGGGGCTGTATGGCTCGTGGCAGCTGGTGGGGCAGTGCCTGGCGGTGTTTTCGGGGGCGGCGATGGTCGCGCTGGTGACTCACCTGTGCACGCCTGAGCAACTGGACAGCTGGGGCTGGCGGATCCCGTTCGTGCTGGGCCTGCTGATTGGCCCGGTGGGCTTGTGGATTCGCAAGCACATGGAAGAACCCGAAGAATTCCTCGAAGCCCGCAAGCAGGCCAAGGGCCAGGCGCCGAGCCTGTGGCAGGTGCTGCGTGAGCATCGGCGCAGTTTGCTGGTGTCGATGGGGCTGGCCTGTGGGGCGACGGTGTCGTTCTACGTGGTGCTGGTGAACATGCCCACCTTCGCCCACAAGAACCTGGGCCTGCCACTGGACCAGGTGCTGCTGGTGCAGATGCTTGCCGTCGGCCTGATGACGGTGGTCATTCCGCTGGCCGGCGCGCTGTCGGACCGGCTCGGTCGCCGGCCGGTGTTGATGGCCTTCACCCTGACGTTTTTCGTGATGGTCTACCCGCTGTACGTGTGGGTGGCCGCGGCGCCGTCGATCGAGCGCCTGCTGGTGATGCAGCTGCTGCTGTGCACCGCCATCGGCGGCTTCTTCGGCCCGGCGCCGACTGCCCTGGCCGAGCAGTTCCCGATCGAAGTGCGCTCCACTGGCGTGTCGGTGGCCTACAACGTGGCGGTGATGGTATTCGGCGGCTTTGCTCCGCTGATCGTCACTTGGCTGAGCAAGGTGCTCGGCACCCCGGTGGCGCCGTCGTTCTACGTGCTGTTCGCCTGCCTGCTGACGTTGCTGGGCACTTACTGCCTGAAAGAGGCGCCGCGCGCCGGCAAGCCTGTCGCCTTCAACCTTGGAGTGAAACCGTGAACCTGTTAGCCATCGACCCGATCGTCGCCCTCGATGCCGAGGCGCTGTCCCAGGCGATCCACACCCGCCAGCTGTCGTGCCGTGAGGTGATGTGGGCGTACCTGGGCCATATCGAGCGCTTCAACCCGCAGGTGAACGCGCTGGTGTCGCTGCGTGAGGGCGAGGCGCTGCTGGCTGAGGCGGATGAACGCGACCGCGAGTTGGCGTGCGGCCAGTCGCACGGCTGGATGCATGGCATGCCGCAGGCAATCAAGGACCTGGCGGCCACCGCGGGGTTGCGCACCACGCTGGGCTCGCCGCTGTTCGCCGAGCAGGTGCCGGCGCACGATGCCGTCAGCGTGGCGCGGGTGCGGGCAAGCGGGGCGATCATCGTCGGCAAGAGCAACGTGCCGGAGTTCGGCCTGGGCTCGCAGAGCTACAACACGTTGTTCGGCACCACCACCAATGCCTACGACCACCGCCGTGTGGCGGGCGGCAGCAGCGGGGGCGCGGCGGCGGCGCTGGCCATGCGGCTGCTGCCGGTGGCCGATGGCAGCGACATGATGGGCTCGCTGCGCAACCCGGCGGCGTTCAACAACGTGTTCGGCCTGCGCCCCTCGCAAGGGCGGGTGCCCTATGGGCCAACGCCGGAGCTGTTCATGCAGCAGCTGGCCACCGAGGGGCCGATGGGGCGCACGGTGAAGGACGTGGCGCGGTTGCTGTCGGTGCAGGCGGGGCGTGACCCTTGCGCACCGTTGTCGCTGAGTGACGGCCCGCGCGACTTTGCGGCCGGGCTGCAGCGCAATTTCAAGGGTGTGCGGGTCGGATGGCTGGGCAACTTCGATGGCTACCTGCCGATGGATGACGGTGTGCTGAGCCTGTGCGAGGCGGCGCTGGCCGACTTTGCCGAGCTGGGCTGCGAGGTCGAGGCGTGCCAGCCAGGCTTCGACCTCGCGCGTTTGTGGCAATGCTGGCTCACCCATCGCCACTTCCTGGTGCACGGCAACCTGGGCGCGACCTACGCCGACCCCAGCAAGCGCGCACTGCTCAAGCCTGAGGCGCAGTGGGAAGTGGAAGGGGGCCTGTGCCTGACTGCGGCGCAGGTCTACAAGGCCTCGCTCGACCGCAGCGCCTGGTACCAGGCGTTGCACGCACTGTTCGAACGTTACGATTTCCTGCTGTTGCCGTCTGCCCAGGTGTTCCCTTTCGACGCAGCCGAGCCATGGCCGAAGGTGGTCGGCGGGCAGGTCATGGACACGTACCACCGTTGGATGGAGGTCGTCATCGGGCCGACCCTGGCCGGCCTGCCGAGCATGAGCGTACCGGTGGGATTCAATGCTGCCGGGCTGCCGATGGGCCTACAGATCATAGGCCCGGCGCAGGCCGACCAGGCGGTGTTGCAGCTGGCCTTTGCCCACGAACAGCTGACCCGCTGGGTCGAGCGGCGGCCGCCGGTGTGCCTGCAGTCGCGCTGAAAGCCCTGGGCAGGCCCGTATCTTGCTGTGCATGATGACCATCCACGCACAGACAGGGAGGTCGAACCCATGGGTACTACGGCAGAAAGCGGTGGCGTGCGCTCAGTGGAGCGCGCGCTGGCCATCGTCGACTTGCTCGGAGAACACCAGGCGCTGGGGATGGAACAACTGCACTACCTGACCGCACTGCCCAAGGCCACGGTGTCGCGCATGCTGGCCACCTTGCAGGAACAGGGCTGGGTCTACCGCGGCCTGAGCGACCGGCGTTATCGCCTGTGTGCCCGGCGCCTGTTCGGCGACCGCCAGCAGCGCTTCAAGCGCCAGTTGGTGGAAAGCGCCGCGCCGCTGCTGCTGGAGCTGAGCGAGCGCACCGGCCTGGTGGCGGACCTTTCGTGTTTCGACGGCGAGTGCCTGGAGGTGATGGAAAGCGCCATCCCGCAGGTGCTGCGCAAGCGTTATCCGGTCAACTGCCAGATTGTCGGGCACCATGCCAGCCTGTTTCATTCGGCGATGGGCCGGGCGTGTTTGAAAGAGCTGGCAGCAGATGAGGTGCAGCGCCTGGCGGCGCATGAGCGGGTGGGTGGTGAGGCGTTGTTGCGCGATCTCGAGGCGGATGTGCACAAAGGCTTTGGCCAGCGTACTGAAGGTTATTGGGAATATCCGGTGCGCTTGCCGTTTCTGATCCGGGCGATTGCCCTGCCGTTGCGTGTGCAGGGGCGGCTGGCGGGGAGCATTGCGTTGCATTGGCCGCTGGACCAGGCACCGGTGGAGCGGGTGTTGAGTTTGCACCTGAACAGCTTGGCGGCGACGGTGGGTGAGGTGCAGCACGCCTTGATGAACTGAGGCGCCGGTCCCGGCCTTATCGCCGGCAGGCCGGCTTCCACAGCAATTCCATAGCACTCAAGAGCGGTGGAGTACCTGTGGGAGCCGTCTTGCCGGCGATAAGGCCCGTGAAAACAGCACAAGAGAGTTGCCCCAAAGCGGCGATTGCAGCTATGCCTACTGTCTGACCCGCAAAAAAAGGTACCCCCCATGCTGGTCGTCGAACACCTGCGCAAGTCGTTCGCCACCGCCCAAGGCCCGCTGGAAGTGCTGCGTGGGGTCGACCTGACCCTGGCGCGCGGCAGCAGCCTGGCCCTGATGGGCGAGTCCGGCAGCGGCAAGAGCACCTTGCTGCACCTGCTGGCCGGCCTCGACCGCGCCGACGGGGGGCGCATCCTGATCGATGGCGAGCCACTCGACAGCCGTGGCGAAGGCGCCCTGGCACGCTGGCGGCGCGAGGGCATCGGCCTGGTGTTCCAGCAATACAACCTGATCAGCAGCCTGGATGTCGCCGCCAACCTGGCCTTCCAGGCGCGCCTGGCAGGGCGCCATGACCCGAAGTGGGTCACGCACCTGGCCTCGCGCCTGGGGTTGACGGCACTGCTGCAGCGCTACCCGGAACAATTGTCTGGCGGCCAGCAGCAGCGGGTCGCCATCGGCCGGGCGCTGGCGAGCAGGCCGCTATTGCTGCTCGCCGACGAGCCCACCGGCAGCCTGGACGAGGCGAGCAGTGACGAGGTCCTGGCGCTGTTGCTGCAACTGGTGGACGAGGCCGGCAGCAGCGTGCTGATGGTGACCCACAGCCAGCGCCTGGCCGCCCGCCTGCAACGCCGCTGTGTCCTGCAGATGGGCCGGGTACGAGCCTGATGAACAACCTGCTGATCACCTTGCAGGCACTGTGCAGCCATTGGTGGCGCCACCGCCTGCAGTGCATCAGCATTTTCACCGGTTTGTGGCTGGCCACTGCGTTGTGGACTGGCGTGCAAGCACTCAATACTCAGGCGCGTAACGACTACGCATTGGCCAGTGCCGTGCTTGCCGGGCCCGCGCGCGCGCAGTTGCTGGCGCGGAGCGGGGAACGTTTCGACCAGGCGCTGTATGTGCAGTTGCGCAAGCTGGGCTGGCAGGTAACCCCGGTATTGGAAGGGCGTTTACGGCTGGCGGGCGAGCCCCAGGTCGCGTTGCGGCTGATCGGCATTGAGCCTCTGAGCCTGTTACCCGGCATGGCGGTCGCCGGTGCCGATGTGCAAGGTTTCGACCTGCAGGCATTTATCGGCACACCTGGGCAGGCCTGGATCGGCCCGGACACGCTGCGCCAACTGGGCCGGCAGCCCGGCGAGCAGGTCAGCACCGCAGACGGGCAGTTGCTGGCACCGCTGACGTTGCATGCGCAGTTGGCGCCCGGCGTTATCGTGGTCGATATCGGCCAGGCGCAGGCGTTGCTCAAGGCGCCAGGGCAACTGTCGCGGCTGCTCAGCGACAGTGACCGACCCCTGCCTGGCGATATCGCGGCAAGCCTGATACCACAGCCAGCGGGCGATGACGCCGACCTGCAACGCCTGACGATGAGCTTCCATCTCAACCTCACCGCGCTGGGCCTGCTGGCTTTCGTGGTCGGGCTGTTCATCGCCCATGCGGCCATCGGCCTGGCGTTGGAACAGCGGCGCGGGCTGATCCGCACCTTGCGTGCGTGCGGCGTGAGCGTGCGGGTGATGCTTGCGGCCCTTGCAGTGGAGCTGGGCGTTTTTGCCGTGGTGGGCGGCGTGGTGGGCGTGGCCGCAGGTTACCTGCTGGCGGCACTGATGCTGCCCGACTTCGCCTCAAGCCTGCGTGGGTTGTATGGGGCGCAAGTGGCAGGGCACCTGCACTTGCCGTTGCAGTGGTGGTTGCTGGGCATTGCTGTCAGCCTGCTGGGCGCGCTGCTGGCCGGGCTCGACAGCCTGCTGCGTGCAGCCCGATTACCGTTGCTGGCACTGGCGCAGCCTCAGGCCTGGCGCCTGGCGCAAGTGCCATGGTTACGGCGCCAGGCGGCGATCGCTGTGGTGCTACTGATGGTTGCTGTGGGGTGCGGTTATTTCGGCCGCGGGCTGCCCAGTGCGTTCGGCATGTTGGCGGCGTTGCTGCTGGCGGCGGCACTGCTGCTGCCGGGGTTGCTGGCGAGCTTGCTCAGCGGCCTGGCACGTTACAGCCAGCGCCCGCTGGCGCAATGGTTCATTGCCGACAGCCGTCAGCAATTGCCGGCCTTGAGCCTGGCGTTGATGGCACTGCTGCTGGCGTTGGCCGCCAGTGTTGGCGTCGGTGGCATGACCGAGGGTTTTCGCCGCACCTTCATCGGCTGGCTCGATCAGCGCCTGGCTGCGGACCTGTATGTCACACCGCGTGACAGCGCCCAGGCGCAGCAGATATACCAGCGGATGGTCTCAGAACCTGCGGTCCATGCGGCGCTGCCGAGTTGGCGGGTGGACTGGCGCTTGCAGCAATGGCCCGTGCAGGTACAGGGTGTGATCGACCACCGCTTCTACCGTCAGCATTGGCCTTTGCTTGAGCAGGCACCGGGGGCCTGGCAGACGCTGGCCGCTGGCAATGGCGCCATGCTCAGCGAGCAGCTGGCCCGCCGCCTGGGGCTGGGCCTGGGCGATACCGTGCAGCTGCCTGGCGAGCCGGCGCAGGCGATGACGGTGGTGGGCATCCATGCCGACTACGGCAACCCCAAGGGCCATGTGCTGGTCAACGCCGACTGGCTGCGCCGCCACGCCCCAGGCGCCAGTTTGTCCGGCCTTGGCCTGTTGGTACGGCCAGGCCAAGTCGCCGCACTCAAGGGCGATGTGCAGCGACGCTTTGCCCTGGATGACAACCAGGTCGTCGAGCAAACCCGCCTGAAAGCCTGGTCGACCGACGTATTCAGCCGCACCTTCGCGGTCACGGCCGCATTGAACAGCCTGACTCTTGGGGTGGCCGGCGTGGCGCTGTTCATCAGCCAGCTGACCCTGGGCCAGCGCCGATTGGGGCAATTGGCACCGCTGTGGGCGCTGGGCGTGCCGCGTCGCTGGCTGGCCTGGCTTAGCCTGGGGCAAACGCTGATGCTCAGTTGCTTCACCGTGCTGCTGGCGATCCCATTGGGGCTGCTGCTGGCGTGGTGCCTGGTGGCGGTGGTGAACGTGCAGGCCTTCGGCTGGCGCCTGCCGTGGCACGTGTTTCCCGGGCAACTGGTGCAACTGGCCGTACTGGGCCTGTTGACCAGCCTGCTGGCCAGCGCCTGGCCGCTGTGGCAACTGGCGCGCAGCCAGCCAAGCGCGTTGTTGAGGCAGTTCGCCGATGAAAACTGAAGCCTGCGTGTTGATCGCCTGCCTGTTGTTGACCGGGTGCGACCCGCTTGCGCCTGAGCCAAAAAGCTTTGCCGGCCTGGGCGCCGATGCGGCTGATTTCAAGCAGGTGGTGCCGGGCGTGCCGCTGGTCTTTCCCCGTGACCATGGTGCGCATGAGGGCTTTCGTATCGAATGGTGGTATATCACCGCCAACCTCAAGGATGAACAGGGCCGCGACTGGGGCGTGCAGTGGACGCTGTTCCGCTCGGCGCTGCGGCCAGGGCCGGAGACAATGAACTGGAACAGCCCCAACCTGTGGATGGGGCACGCCGCCTTGACCGGCCCGGGCGGCCATCAGGCCAGTGAGACCCTGGCACGCGGTGGCATCGGCCAGGCCGGTGTCGAGGCGCAACCGTTTCGTGCGTGGATCAATGACTGGTCGCTGCAAGGCAATCCAGGTGTCGACCGGATACAGATGCGTGCCAATGGCCAAGGGTTTGGCTACGACCTGGCCCTCACCAGCGATCAGCCAGTAGTGCTGCACGGGTTGCACGGCTACAGCGAGAAATCAGGCAAGGGCCAGGCGTCGTACTATTACAGCCAGCCGTTTTACAAGGTCAGTGGTGAGGTCGAGCGGGAAGGACAGCGCGTTGCCGTGACAGGACAGGCGTGGCTGGACCGCGAATGGAGCAGCCAACCCTTGGCGGCCGGGCAGAGCGGGTGGGACTGGTTCTCGCTGCATCTGCGCAGCGGTGCGAAGTTGATGCTGTTTCAGGTGCGTGAAGCACGGGGGGCCCCTTACCGGGCGGGCACCTGGGTCGATGCACAGGGGCAGGCGCAGGCCTTGCAGGGTGAGCAGATCGAATTGACGCCGTTAGCCTGGACGAAGCTGGACAATGGCAAGCAGCTGCCGACGCGCTGGCGGGTGCAGGTGCCTTCTTTGCAAGTGGATGTCGAGGTTGAAGCGCTGGAGCCCAAGGCCTGGATGGGGACGCGGTTTCCGTACTGGGAAGGGCCGGTGCGAGTCGGTGGGGATGGACGGGGGTACCTGGAGTTGACCGGTTATTGAAACAGCCTTGTGTCGCTGCTGGCCCGCGAACGGGCCAGTGCGGTCACCGCAGGTTACTTGAACCCTGTCACTGCATGCGGCACATACGGCGCCTCCAGCCGTGCAAGCTCATCGGCACTAAGCTGCAGCTCCAGCGCCGCAATCGCATCATCCAGCTGCGCCACCTTCGAAGCCCCCACAATCGGCGCCGAAACCCCACGCTTGCCCAGCACCCAGGCCAGCGCCACCTGCGCCATCGGCACACCGCGTTTGCCGGCAATCTGCTCGACCACGTCGATCACGCGGCCGTCTTCCACCTCCGTGTTGGCATAGAACGACTGCCCGGAAATATCAGTACGCGTACGCGCGGTCTGCTGCCCATGCGGGCGGGTCAGGCGGCCGCGGGCCATCGGGCTCCAGGGCATCAGGCCGACGCCCTGATCGAGGCACAGCGGGATCATCTCGCGCTCTTCTTCGCGGTAAATCAGGTTGAGGTAGTTCTGCATCGAGACGAAGCGGCTCCAGCCGTTGCCCGCGGCTACCTGCTGGGCCTTGGCGAACTGCCAGGCGTACATCGACGACGCGCCGATGTAACGGGCCTTGCCGGCCTTGACCACGTCGTGCAGGGCTTCCATGGTTTCTTCGATGGGGGTGTGGTAGTCCCAGCGGTGGATCTGGTACAGGTCGACGTAGTCGGTGCCCAGGCGGCTGAGGCTGGCGTCGATGTTGGCCATGATCGCCTTGCGTGACAGGCCTTGCTCGTTGGGGCGGGTGCTGCCTTCCCACATGTTGGCCGGGAAGAACACCTTGGTGGCGATGACGGTTTCGTCACGGCGGGTGAATTCCTTCAGCAGTTTGCCGAGGATGAGCTCCGAAGTGCCAGCGGAGTAGCTGTTGGCGGTGTCGAAGAAATTGATGCCTTGCTCGACGGCGTGGCGGATGATCGGGCGGCTGTCGGCTTCGCCGAGGGTCCAGGGGTGGGTGCCGGCGTCGGGTTCGCCGAAGGTCATGCAGCCCAGGCACAGTTTGGAAATATCCAGGCCGGTGTTGCCCAACTTGACGTACTGCATCCGCTTCTCCTGAGTGATCGTTTGCGATGGGGGAAGCTTAGCGGGGCTGTAGGGTTGCGGAAATTCCGCATGGGTGCAGGCGACCTCTGCAAAAATTCACAAGCGCAGCAGCGGTTTGACCTGTTGCTGCAGGAAGTCGGTAACCGCTTTGATGCGCGGCGTGTTGCGCACGTCCTCGTGCACTGCCAGCCAGATCTCGATGCTCAGGGTCTGTTCATCATTCCCGGCGGCTTGCAGGCCATGCTCTTCGGCCATGAACGCCGGCAGGCAGGCGATGCCGATGCCGCCAGCTGCCGCCTGGGCCTGGATGCGCAGGTCGTTGCTTTGCAGCACGAAGGGTTGGTGGTGGGTCTGCTCAAGCAACCATTGCTGCTGCGGCGTCTTGGCCTGGGACTGGTCGTAGCCGATGTAGCGCGGCGTGCGGGGGCTTTGCAGGTACTCGGCGGCGGCGTACAGGCGGTAATCCAGGTAGCCGAGTAGGCTGGCCACCAGCGTCGGCTCGGTGGGCCTTGCCAGGGCGATGCTGATATCGGCCTCGCGGCGCGCGAGCGAGGCGCGGGACTTGCTGCCGACCAGCTTCAGGCGCAGCTGCGGGTAGCGGCTGCACAACGCGCCCAGGCGTCGCGCGACGATGCTGCCGAGCAACGCAGGCGGTGCGGCCAGCACCACTTCACCTTCGACCTGTTGCTGGCCCGCGCTGGCGAAGTGTTCGAGCGCAAAGGAGGACTGGGTCATCTGCTCGGCATACTGGCCGACCCGGCGGCCTTCTTCGGTCAGTACGTAGGCCCGGGGCCGGCGGTCGACCAGCTTGAGGTTGAGCGCAGCCTCCAGCGCGGCGATGCGCCGGGCAACCGTGGCATGGTCGACGCCCAGCTGCTTGGCCGCAGCCGAGAGCGAGCCGGCACTGATGAAGGCGGAGAAATGGCGCAGATCTTCCCAATCGAACATGGCGGGCCTCTGGTAGGGATCACCATGATAAGGCCGACGGGTCCTCCTGTGGGAGCGGGATTGTCTGGCGAAGTAGGCGAGGCGTTGAATGACACCGGCTTCGCCAGTGTTCGCGCGACACGCCCGCGCATCCGTTTTTACAAAGGGAGCGAGACAGTTGATCCCACAAAGTGCGCTTGAATCGATGCTAGCATGGCGGCCATTTCCAGCCCGGACACCGCCATGCAACCGCTCGATCACCTGTCCCTGCACCTGTTCATCGTGGTCTGCGAAGAGGGCACCATCGCCCGCGCCGGTGAGCGGGCATTCATGGCGCCGTCGGCAGTCAGCAAGCGTATTTCGGACATCGAGGCGCGCTTCGGCACCGCGTTGTTCAAACGCAGCAAACGTGGGGTCGAGCCCACACCGGCAGGGCTTGCGCTGTTGCGCCATGCACGCGGCCTGACTCGGGCCATGGAGCGCCTCGACAGCGAGTTGAGCGAGTACGCCGAGGGCGCGCGCGGGCATGTGCGGGTGTTGGCCAATGTGTCGGCGATCATGGAGTTTCTGCCCGAGGAGTTGTCGGCGTTCATGCTGGACAACCCGCTGATCCAGGCTGACATCGAAGAGCGCTTCAGCCCCGACGTGGTCCGTGGCGTGGCGGAGGGCAATGCCGACCTGGGTATCTGCAGGCAGTCCGCCGCCGTCGGCGACCTGGAGTTCGTGCCGTATCGGCAGGACCACCTGGCCGTGGTGGTCAGCGCCAATCACCCGCTTGCCGGGCGCAGCAGCATCGCCTTTGCCGAAACGCTGGGCTATGAGCACCTGGGCCTGTCGGCGTTCGCCACCCTGAACAATTTCATGCGCAAGAGCGCCGAGACGGCCGGCAAGGAGCTGCGGTTTCGCTCCTATGTGTCGTCGTTTGACGCCGCCTACCGGCTGGTGCAGTTCGGCCTGGGCCTGGCAGTGTTCCCGCAGGAGGCGGTGGCGCGCTATGCGCCATTGTTCGATTTGCGGGTGATCCCGCTGACCGACGCCTGGGCGCTAGGCGAATTCGTCATCTGCATGCGTGACCGGCACTCGCTGTCGCTGTCGGCACGGCGCCTGCTGGACCACCTGTTGCTGCGTGCCCCCGCCTGGCAACGCACGCACTGACATCCATCGTGGCTGACGATGGATCAGCCCGTGAAAGACGTCTTTTCTGCCTGTCGTGCTGCTTTTAGTCTGGCCGCACGCTCAGACAGAGAGACCCTGATGACGACAATAACAATCAACGAAGTCGGCCTGCGCGATGGCTTGCAAAGCCTGCAAACGGTCATGCCGACCGCCGCCAAGTTGCGCTGGATCGACAGCGCCTACGCTGCAGGCGTGCGCCATATGGAAGTCGCCTCGTTCGTGCCGGCGAGGCTGCTGCCGCAGATGGCCGACGCCAGGCAGGTGGTCGCCCACGCCCTGACCTACCCGGATATGCGGGTCACGGTACTGGCCCCCAACCTGCGCGGTGCCCAGGATGCGCTTGAGTCCGGCGCGCATCGCATTGTTGCGCCGGTGTCGGTGAGCACCGCCCACAGCCTGGCCAACGTACGCCGCACGCCGCTGGACATGGTCGAAGAGCTGGGGCGCATGTGCCAGCTGCGCAACGAGATGGGCCGGCATGAGGTGCAGATGATTGCCGGCATGTCGGTGGCCTTCGGCTGCACCCGCCAGGGTGATGTGCCGCTGAGCGACCTGTGCGCATTGACCCGCCAGGTGATCGAGGCCGGTTGCGACCTGGTTTCGCTGGGCGATACCACCGGCTACGCCAACCCCGGCCAGGTGGCCACGGTGATCCAGGCCGTGCGCGGCATCGCCGGCGAGCGGCTTTGCGCCGCGCACTTCCATGACACCCGTGGCCTGGCCCTGGCCAACAGCCTGGTCGCCGTGCAGCAGGGCATCCGCGAGCTGGATGCTTCGCTGGCGGGGCTTGGCGGTTGCCCATTCGCACCGGGCGCCTCCGGCAATACCGTGACCGAGGACCTGGTGTTCATGCTGCAAAGCATGGGCCTGGACACCGGCATCGACCTGCAGGCGCTGATCGCGTCGCGCCAGGTGCTGCGTGACGCCTTGCCCGATGAACCGCTGTACGGCGCCATCGCCCGTGCCGGCCTGCCGCTCAACTATTAAGGGATAGAACGATGTCCAGACTCCCCTTGGACGGCATCCGTGTCGTCGAGATTTCGCACATGGTCATGGGCCCCACCTGCGGCATGATCCTCGGTGACCTGGGTGCTGAAGTGATCAAGATCGAGCCCACGCGCGGTGACGGCACGCGCCGCTTGTTGGGCGCAGGGGCAGGGTTCTTCCGCACCTTCAACCGCAACAAGCAATGCATCGCCGTCGACGTCGAAACGCCCCAGGGCCGCCAGGCAGTGCTTGAACTGATCGACACGGCCGACGTATTCATCGAGAACTTCAAACCCGGGCGCATGCATAAACTCGGTTTCGACTACCCCGCGCTGCGCCAGCGCAACCCGCGGCTCATCTACGCCTCGCACAAGGGGTTCCTCAGTGGCCCCTATGACAACCGCCTGGCGCTGGACGAAGTGGTGCAGATGATGGCCGGCCTGGCCTACATGACCGGCCCGGTTGGCCGGCCGTTGCGCGCGGGCAGTTCGGTGAACGACATCATGGGTGGCATGTTCGGTGCCATCGGCGTGCTCGCCGCGCTCAACGAACGCAACAGCACCGGCTGCGGCCGCGAGGTGCAAAGCGCGCTGTACGAAAACTGCGTACTGCTGGCCGCCCAGCACATGCAGCAGTATGTGGTGACCGGTGAGGCCGCAGCGCCAATGCCCAACCGCATCAGTGCCTGGGCCATCTACGACGTGTTCACCTTTGCCGGGGGCGAGCAGATGTTTGTGGCCGCCACGGGTGAGGGCCAGTGGAACGCGCTATGCCACGTGCTGGGCCAGGCGGCCTTGCTGGATGACCCAGCGCTGGCCACCAACAATGACCGGGTGCTGCAGCGCCCGCGTTTGCTGGCGCACTTGGCTGAAGTGTTCGCCTATCTCGACGCTCAACAACTGGCAGTCGAGCTTGAAGCCAATGGCATCCCGTTCGCGCCGATCCGGCGCCCCGAAGAACTGTTCGAGGACCCCCACCTGGTGCAGAGCGGCGGTATGGCCGACCTCACCCTGGAAGACGGCAGCAGCACACCGATGCCATTGCTGCCGCTGTCGCTGGATGGCCAGCGCCTGCAACCGCGACGGCCGATCCCACGCATTGGCGAGCACACCCACAAGGTCATGCGCGCGCTTGGCTACAGCGACGCACACATCGCCGAGCTGTGCGCGGCGGGCGTGCTCAAGACCGACGAGCAGGGGCGCTGAACATGGCTATCTATCGCTACGACACACTTACCCCCACCCTGCACCCTGAAACCTTCGTCGCCGAGCAAGCCACCGTGATTGGCAACGTTACCCTGGAGCAGGGCGTCAGCGTCTGGCCGCAGGCGGTGCTGCGCGGCGACAACGCAGCGATCCGCGTCGGCCAGCACAGCAATGTTCAGGAGGGCGCGGTGCTGCATGCCGACCCTGGTTTTGCGCTGACCGTGGGCAGCGGTGTGACCATCGGCCACCAGGCCATGCTGCACGGCTGCACGGTCGGTGACGGTGCGCTGATCGGCATCCAGGCTGTGGTGCTCAATGGCGCGGTCATTGGCCGCAACTGCCTGGTGGGCGCGGGCGCCATCGTCACCGAAGGCAAGGTGTACCCCGACAATTCCCTGATCCTCGGCGCGCCGGCCAAGGTGGTGCGAGAGCTGACACCTGAAGCCATCGCACACATGCACGCCAATGCCGCCGACTATGTACGCAAAGGCCAGGCCTACCAGGAGAAGCTCGTGCGTATTGCCTAATAGCCCATTAACGGTGCCCACAACGGGCGCCGCCGCTCTCCAATAATTACAAGAACGGAGATCTACCATGGTTGCCTTGACCGGTGTACTGGCGCGTGAGCGCAACGACAGCCACATCAATGAACTGCTGCTGTACCGCCGTGTGGCCTGGCGCATCATGCCGCTGGCCATCATCTGCTTCCTGTTCTCCTATTTCGACCGCATCAACATCAGCTTCGCCAAGACCCAGATGCAGGCCGAGCTTGGCCTGAGCGACGCGGCCTACGGCCTGGCCGCGAGCATGTTCTTCATCGGCTACGTGCTGTTCGAGGTGCCGAGCAGCCTGGGGCTCAAACGCTATGGGGCGCCGGCGTGGATCTGCCGGATCATGGTGTCGTGGGGGCTGGCCACGGCGGCGCTGGTATTTGCCTATACCCAGTACACGCTGTACTTCCTGCGTTTTCTGATCGGGGTGATGGAGGCCGGTTTCGGGCCTGCAATCCTGTTCTACCTGGCATGCTGGTTCCCACGTAAACACCTGGCGAAAATGAATGGCCTGTGGTTCCTCGCCGTGCCTTTGGCCGGTGCGCTCGGTGGGCCTGCGGCGGGCTTCCTGCTGGGGACCATGGACGGGGTGCTGGGCCTGGCCGGCTGGCACTGGCTGTTCCTGATGTCGGGGCTGCCCTGCGTGGTGCTGGGCGTGCTGGTGCTGTGGAAGCTCGACCGTGACATCGAGTCGGCCAAGTGGCTCAGCCGCGAGGAAAAAGACCTGCTGGTGGAGAACCTGGCGCAGGACAAACGCGCCGAGAAGCCGGTGCTGGGGTCGTTGTGGCGGGTGTTGCTGACCCGTGAAGTGGCGATCATGGCGTTCATTTATTACGTGGTGAAAACCGCGTCCTACGGCCTGAATTTCTGGATGCCGCACCTGATCAAGTCGTCGGGCGTGCAGGACATGCTGTGGGTGGGGGTGCTGTCGGCACTGCCTTACGCGGTGGCCTGCGTCGGCATGGTGCTGCTGACCCGGCACTCGGACCGCACCGGTGAGCGCAAGCGCTACCTGGTGTATTGCCTGCTGGCCGCAGCGGTCGGCTACTTGCTGGCGTGCCTGTTCTCGGATTCGTCCTGGGCGATGATGGCAGCCCTGGTGCTGGCAACGGCGGGTACCTTCATTGCCATCCCGATCTTCTGGACCATTCCGCAGTCCACGTTCTCTGGCCTGGCGATTGCCACCGGCACGGCAGCGATCAACTCGGTGGGCCAGCTCAGCGGCATCGTGGCGCCGGTGATGGTAGGGCAGATCAATGACCTCACGGGCAGTAGCTACATGGGCATGCTATCGATTGCGCCGCTGATCCTGCTCGCTTGCCTGGTGGTGATGCGCTACGTCAAAAACCCCAAGGCCTGAAGCCGCCTGACAACAACAATAACAAGGCATACCCATGACCACTTCCACCTCCCGGCGGGCATCGCTGATGCTCGCGGCGTTCTGCTGCACGTGGCAATCGGCGCAGGCAGCTTTTGTCGAAGACAGCAAAGGCAGCTTGGCGCTGCGCAACTTCTACTTCGACCGCGACTTTCACGGTGATGCCGTTAGCCAGTCCCGGCGCGGCGAATGGGCCCAGGGCTTCATGCTCAAATGGCAGTCCGGCTACACCGGCGGGGTGCTGGGGGTTGGCCTGGACGCGACCGGCATGCTTGGCTTGAAGCTCGATTCATCGCCTGACCGTAGCGGCACCGGGCTGTTGCCACGGGGCGGCGACAAGCGCGCGGCGGATGACTACGGCAAGGCGGTCGCCACGTTCAAGGCGAAGCTGTCGCAAACCGAATTGCGGGTGGGTGGGCTGAGCCCGCAGTTGCCGTTGCTTGCGTCGAACTACAGCCGGCTGTTCCCACAGTGGTTCAACGGCGCGCAACTGGTGAGCAAGGAAATCGACAACATGACCTTGACCCTGCTGCAGATGGATGCCACCAAGCTGCGCGACTCCACCGATTTCGAAGACCTGACGGCGATGGCGCAGCAGGGCGCCTATAGCGCAACGGTGACCAGCGACCGGCTGTATTACCTGGGGGCGGATTACCAGCCCGTGAATAACCTGACCCTGAGCGTGCATGGCAGCCGCCTGGAAGGCTTGTTCCGCCGCGATTTTGTCGGGTTCAAGTACAGGGCCGGCCTGGGGCCAGGCGAGGCCTTCACCGAGTGGCGCTGGTTCAACGCGCAGGAACAGGGCAGGGCGCTGCTGGGTGAGGTGGATAACCGGACCCTGAGCAGTAACTTCGGTTACAGCCTCAAGGGCCACACATTCAGCGGTGGTTATCAGAAAGTCAGTGGCGATACGGCCTACGCGTATGTGGGCGGGACTGACACCTACCTGTTCAGCGAACAACAGGTGAGCACCTTCGCCCTGGCCAACGAACGCGCCTGGATGCTGCGCTATGACTACAACTTTGCGGCGCTGGGCATCCCCGGGCTTACGTTCAATGTGCGCTATGTGAAGGGTGACCAGGTCGACCCGCAGCGGATCGCCAGCGTCAAGGGCAGGGCATTGGCAGCGCACGGCGGTGAGGGCGAGGAGTGGGAGCGGACCACGGACATCACCTATGTGGTGCAGTCAGGGGCATTGAAGAACCTGTCGCTGCGTTGGCGCAACGCGAGCCTGCGCTCGAATTTTGCCGATGCGGCGGATGAAAACCGGGTGATTGTGGGGTATGAGGTCGAATTCTGAGGGTGGAGTACAAATGTACTCATGACGACGCGCCCCTTGTGGCAGCAAGCTTGCCTGTGAAAAAACCACCACCGTTCATGGCCAAGGCTGCGCCCTGGTTCGCGGGCTGGCCGCCGCCCACAGGTTCATCGGTGCTGTTGCCAATAGCGATGAAACCGGTTTCAAAAGATTTCCGAACCAGCTAGATTACGCGGCTTTCTCAGGGGCCAGTCCCTGATCGAAACCCAGATGGCGCAACCCAAGGCCGCCCTATGCTGATGAGGACTCGATATGCCTGAGCATGCCCCCGATAACCCGCGCCGGGAGTTCCTGCGCAAAACCCTGACGCTGATCCCCGTCGTCACCGTGGCCAGCACCGGCCTTGGCGCTGGGCAGTTGCTGGCCGAGCCGGTACGTGAACCCAAGGTGCCGGCCACACCACCCGCCGGCGATTACCAGCCGACGTTCTTCACCGTTGAAGAGTGGGCCTTCGTGCAAGCGGCCGTGTCGCGCATCATCCCCGCCGACGAACTCGGGCCGGGTGCGCTGGAAGCGGGCGCCGCAGAGTTCATCGATCGCCAGATGAATACCCCCTATGCCACAGGCGCGCAGTGGTACATGCAAGGCCCCTTCAAGGCCGACGCCGCCCCGGAGCTTGGTTACCAGCTGCAACTCAGCCCGCAACAGATCTACCGCCTGGGCATTGCTGCCGCGGACGCGTGGTGCAAAAACGCCAGCGGTAAAACCTTTGCCGAGCAAGACAGCGCTACCCGAGACAAGGTTCTCGGCAAGATCGAAGCCGGGGAGATCATTTTCGAGCAGCTGCCCGCCAAGGTGTTCTTCAGCCTGCTGGTGCAAAACACCCGCGAAGGGTTCTTCTGCGACCCGATCCACGGCGGCAACAAAGGCATGGTCGGCTGGACGCAAATCGGCTTCCCAGGTGCCCGGGCAGATTTCATGGACTGGGTCGAGCGCAACGAGCCGTACCCGTTCCCGGCAGTTTCGATTCGCGGCGAGAGGGCGTAAGGCATGGCCAATGCAATGAAGAAGGTCGATGCAGTCATCGTCGGTTTCGGCTGGGCGGGCGCCATCATGGCCAAGGAACTCACCGAAGCCGGGCTGCAGGTGGTCGCGCTGGAGCGTGGGCCGATGCAGGACACCTACCCCGAGGGCAGCTACCCACAGGTGATCGACGAGCTGACCTACAGCGTGCGCAAGAAGCTGTTCGTCGACGTGTCGAAAGAAACCGTCACCATCCGCCACAGTGGCAACGACGTGGCACTGCCCAACCGCCAGTTGGGCGCCTTCTTGCCCGGCAAGGGCGTCGGCGGCGCCGGCCTGCACTGGTCTGGCGTGCACTTTCGCGTGGACCCGATGGAGCTGCGCATGCGCAGCCACTACGAGGAACGCTACGGCAAGCGCTTCATCCCTGAAGACATGACCATCCAGGACTTCGGCGTCAGCTACGAAGAGCTGGAGCCGCATTTCGATTTCGCCGAGAAAGTGTTCGGAACCTCCGGCCAGGCGTGGACCGTGAATGGCAAGGTGGTCGGTGAAGGGAAGGGTGGCAACCCCTACGCGCCGGACCGTTCCAACCCGTTCCCGCTGGTGTCGCAGAAGAACGTGGTCTCGGCCAAGCTGTTCGAGAAAGCCACTGCCAGCCTGGGCTACAAGCCCTACAACCTGCCATCGGCGAACACTTCCGGGCCGTACACCAACCCCTATGGTGCGCAGATGGGGCCGTGCAACTTCTGCGGTTTCTGCAGTGGGTACGTGTGCTACATGTACTCCAAGGCATCGCCCAACGTGAACATCTTGCCGGCGCTGCGCCAGGTGCCCAACTTCGAGCTGCGCGCCAACGCCCATGTGCTGCGGGTCAACCTCGACGACAGCAAGCGCAAGGCCACCGGCGTGACCTACATCGATGCCCAAGGGCGGGAAGTCGAGCAGCCGGCGGACATCGTCATCCTCGCCGCCTTCCAGTTCAACAACGTGCGCCTGATGCTGCTGTCCGGCATCGGCAAACCCTACGACCCGATCAACAACGAAGGGGTGGTGGGGCGCAACTTCGCCTACCAGAACATGGGCACGGTGAAAGCGTTCTTCGACAAGGACACCTACACCAACAACTTCATCGGCGCCGGCGGCAATGGCGTGGCGATCGACGACTTCAACGCCGACAACTTCGACCACGGGCCGCACGGCTTTGTCGGCGGCTCGCCGATGTGGGTCAACCAGGCCGGCAGCCGGCCGATCGCAGGTGTCGCCAACCCGCCAGGCACCCCCGCCTGGGGTAGCGCCTGGAAAAAGGCCACCGCCGATTACTACACCCACCAGCTGTCGATGGACGCCCACGGCGCGCACCAGTCGTACCGGGGCAACTACCTCGACCTCGACCCGACCTACCGCGATGCCTACGGCCAGCCGCTGCTGCGCATGACCTTCGACTGGCAGGAAAACGACATCAAGATGAACCAGTTCATGGTCGACAAGCTCAGCAAGATCGCCCAGGCGATGAACCCCAAGGCCATTGCCGTGCTCGGCAAGAAGGTCAAGGAGCACTTCAACACCGCCAGCTACCAGACCACCCACCTCAATGGCGGCGCGATCATGGGCACCGACCCCAAGACCAGTGCCCTGAACCGCTACCTGCAGAGCTGGGACGTGCACAACGTGTTTGTCCCAGGTGCCTCGGCGTTCCCGCAGGGGCTGGGCTACAACCCGACCGGCCTGGTGGCGGCACTGACCTACTGGTCGGCCAAGGCCATCCGCGAGCAGTACCTGAAAAGCCCCGGCCCGCTGGTACAGGTTTAAGGAGCGATAGACATGAAGACACTGTTGATCGCAACCCTGGTGCTGAGCACAAGCCTCGTAGCCCAGGCTGATGACGCGTTGGTGAAGAAGGGCGAGTACCTGGCCCGTGCCGGCGACTGCGTGGCCTGCCACACCGCCAAAGGTGGCAAGCCGTTCGCCGGCGGGCTGCCGATGGAAACCCCCATCGGCACCGTGTACTCCACCAACATCACGCCCGACGCCACGGGCATCGGCCAGTACAGTTTCGAAGACTTCGACCTGGCTGTGCGCAAAGGCGTGGGCAAGGACGGCAGCACGCTGTATCCCGCCATGCCGTACCCCTCCTATGCGCGGGTCAATGACGATGACATGCGCGCGCTGTACGCCTACTTCATGCAGGGCGTGCAGCCCGTGGCACAGGCGAACAAGGCTACCGATATCCCCTGGCCTTTGAGCATGCGTTGGCCGCTGGCGATCTGGCGTGGCTTGTTCGCGCCTGACGTGAAAGCCTGGCAAGCACCGGCTGAAGCCGACCCAGTGGTAAGCCGTGGCGCCTACCTGGTCGAGGGGCTGGGCCACTGTGGTGCCTGCCATACCCCGCGTGCGCTGACCATGCAGGAACAGGCGCTGAGCCCGGCGGACGGCGCGCAGTTCCTGGCCGGCAGTGCGCCGCTGGAAGGTTGGATCGCCAAGAACCTGCGCGGTGATCACAAGGATGGCCTTGGCAGCTGGAGCGAGGAACAGCTGGTGCAGTTCCTCAAGACCGGGCGCAGTGACCGCAGTGCCGTATTCGGCGGCATGAGCGATGTGGTCGAGCACAGCATGCAGCACCTGAGCGATGCCGACCTGACCGCCATTGCCCGTTACCTGAAGACGCTGCCACCGAGCAATCCGGATGACCAGCCGCATGTCTACGACAAGCAGGTGGCAGAGGCGCTATGGAAGGGTGACGACAGCAAGCCGGGCGCGGCGGTGTACATCGACAATTGCGCGGCCTGCCACCGTACCGATGGCCAGGGTTATACCCGGGTGTTTCCGGCGCTTGCTGGCAACCCGGTGGTGCAGACGGCCGATGCCACCTCGCTGATCCACGTGGTGCTGGCCGGCGGCACGGTGCCGGCGACCCATGCCGCGCCGTCGAAGCTCACCATGCCGGCGTTTGGCTGGCGCTTGAGCGACCAGGAGGTGGCTGAAGTGGTGAATTTCATTCGCAGCAGCTGGGGCAACCAGGGCGACACGGTTTCGGCCAATGATGTGAAAGCCCTGCGTTGATGCTTGTGGGAGCGGCTTGTCCTGCGAAGTGGCAAGCCCCTCCCACAAAGCAGGGCTAATGGCTGCTATCTGGTAGAATCCCGACGAACGGTAGATGACGAGAAGCCTTGATTTTGATGTATTGAAACCGGTTTCATTCACCGTCACCGACAATAATCACAAGGGACCTCAATGACCGACCTGCCTGCCCATAGCCGCGAGCGCGTGACCATCAGCGAGGTCGCGCGTGTTGCGGGCGTCTCCAAGGCCACCGTGTCGCGCTACATCGGCGGTGACCGCCAGTTGCTCGCCGAGGCCACCGCCAAGCGCCTGGCAGAGGTCATCGAGCGCCTGGGGTACCGGCCCAACCAGATGGCCCGGGGCCTCAAGCGCGGCCAGACGCGGCTGATCGGCATGCTGGTGGCAGATATCCTCAACCCTTATTCGGTCGCGGTAATGCACGGTGTAGAAACCGCCTGCCGTCAGCACGGCTACAGCCTGGTGGTGTGCAACACCAACCGCGACGACGAGCAGGAGCGCCATCACCTGGTGGCCCTGCAGTCCTATAACGTCGAGGGCCTGATCGTGAATACCCTCGGGCGTCACCCTGGCGAACTGCTCAACCTGCAGCGCGACATCCCCATGGTGCTGGTCGACCGGCAATGCCCGGAACTTGAGGTCGACCTGGTCGGCCTGGACAACGCCGATGCCATCGAACAGGCGCTCGACCACCTGCAAGCACGTGGCTACCGCGATATCCTGGCGGTCACCGAACCGCTGGATGGCACCAGCTCCCGGCTTGAGCGGGTGCAGGCATTCAGCGCCTCGATCAGCCGCCGTGCCGGCATGCGCCAGCAGCTGCTGGAAATCGACGCGACCCTGCAGGCCCGGCTCGGCACCTTCCTTGACAGCAAGGGGCATGGCCCACAAGCCATCTTCACCTTCAACGGCGTGGCCACCCTGGCGGTGACCCGCGTGCTCCACGACGCCGGCTGCAAGCTGTTCCAGGACGTTGGCCTGATCGCCCTGGATGAGCTGGACTGGTACCCCTTGGTCGGCAGCGGCATCACCGCGCTGGCTCAACCGACCGAACGCATCGGCGTGGCTGCCTTCGAGTGCCTGCTCGACCGCCTGCGCGGCGAGAGCGGGGCGCCGAGGCGTATCGACTTCAAGCCCGACCTGATCATCCGAGGTTCCACCCACCCACGCGAATAACCCGCGGGCAGCCACGCTGCCCATGGCTGAACCTAAAAATGAAACCGGTTTCATAAGGACAACAACAATGCACGCGAACCCCGTTTCCATCAGCCTCTCCAGCTACGGTGCCAGCTTGGTTCGGCAGCAAGGCCAGGAGAGCTTCCTTGAACTGCTGGCGGCTGCCGGCGTAATGCGAGTCGAACTGCGTGAAGAGCTGTTCGACGAAGCCCCGGACGCTGCCGCGCTGTCTGCGGCAATCGAAGCCCTGCGCCTGGAGTGCCTGTATTCCTCGCCGCTTGAACTGTGGACGCCCGATGGCCAGCTCGACCCGCGCCTGCCGGCCAAACTGGCATTGGCGCGTGAGCTCGGCGCGGTGGCACTGAAGGTGTCCTTGGGCCACTGCCCTCCTCAGCGCGACCTGACTGCGTTACAGGCACTGCTGCACCCGGAAGGGCCTCTACTGCTGGTGGAAAACGACCAGACCGCGCAAGGCGGGCGTATCGAGCCGCTGCTGCAATTCTTCGAGCGCAGCGAGGCAATGGGGCTGGCGCTGGGTATGACCTTCGACATCGGCAACTGGCAGTGGCAGGGCGAATCCGCCGCGCAGGCAGCGCAGCAACTCGGGCGCTGGGTGCGTTATGTGCACTGCAAGGCGGTGCAGCGCGACGCCAACGGCCGACTGGTCGCAGTGGTGCCGCAGGCGGCCGACCTGGTGGCCTGGGAAGCCCTGTTCGATGAGTTCACCCCCGGCCTGGTGCGCGCCGTGGAATACCCGCTGGCCGGCGATGACCTGCTGGCGCTGACCCGCGCCCAGGTGAACAACCTGGCGCGCATCGGCCTGGGCGCGGAGGTGAGCCATGCCTGAGCATGACGTGCTGTGTTTTGGCGAAACCATGGCGATGTTCGTTGCCGAGCACGCCGGCGACCTGGCCAGTGTGGGTGTGTTTACCAAGCGCATCGCCGGTGCCGACAGCAACGTGGCTATCGGCCTTGCCCGGCTGGGCTTCCGGGTGCGCTGGCTGAGCCGGGTTGGCGATGACTCGCTGGGCCGCTTCGTGCTCGACAGCCTGGCCAGGGAAGGGCTCGATTGCCGCAGTGTCGAGGTCGATGCCAGCCACCCCACGGGTTTCCAGCTCAAGGGGCGTTGTGACGATGGCAGTGACCCGGTGGTGGAGTATTTTCGTCGCAACTCCGCTGCCAGTCACCTGTCGCCCGCGCAGCTCAACCCGGCGCTGCTGCAGGCCCGCCACCTGCACGCCACCGGCATTCCGCTGGCGCTGTCAGCCGGCTGCAGGGCGCTGGCCCATGAACTGGTGGAGCGCATGCGCGCAGAGGGCCGCAGCATTTCGTTCGACCCCAACCTGCGCCCGTCGCTGTGGCCCGACCGCGCGACCATGGTGCGTGAAGTCAACGCGTTGGCGGTGAAGGCGCATTGGCTGCTGCCGGGGCTTGAAGAAGGGCGTCTGCTGACCGGCCTGGAAACACCGGCAGACATCGCCGCGTTTTACCTCGACCGCGGCGTCGAGCAGGTGGTGATCAAGCTGGGCGGTGAGGGTGCCTACTACCGCAACGCCCAGTGCGAGGGGCGCGTAGCCCCGGTGCCGGTGGCCAACGTGGTGGACACCGTCGGTGCCGGCGATGCCTTCGCCGTTGGCGTGGTCAGCGGCTTGCTCGAAGGCCGCCCAGTGGCCGAAGCCGTGGCGCGCGGCAACTGGTGCGGCAGCCGCGCCGTGCAATCGCGCGGCGACATGGAAGGGTTGCCATTGCGCCGCGAACTGGAGGCGTACACGTTAGCCAAGAGTGCCTGAAACTATGATCGCCGGTACGCCGGCCCTGTTGCGACAAAAACAACAAGCTCAGGAGCAAGCATCATGCAATCGACAAGCCTCGCCCCACGCCGTTGGTGGTACATCATCCCGATCGTGTTCATCACCTACAGCCTGGCCTACCTGGACCGCGCCAACTACGGTTTTGCCGCGGCCTCCGGCATGGCCGACGACCTGAAAATCACCCCGGTGCTGTCGTCCTTGCTGGGCGCGCTGTTCTTCCTCGGTTACTTCTTCTTCCAAGTGCCCGGCGCCATCTACGCCGAAAAACGCAGCGTGAAGAAACTGATCTTCGTCAGCCTGATCCTCTGGGGCAGCCTGGCGACCCTGACCGGGATGATCAGCAACGTCTACCTGCTGATCGGCATCCGCTTCCTGCTCGGCGTGGTCGAGGCGGCCGTGATGCCGGCAATGCTGGTGTACCTGTGCCACTGGTTCACCCGCGCCGAGCGCTCGCGCGCCAACACCTTCCTGATGCTCGGCAACCCGGTGACCATCCTGTGGATGTCGGTGGTGTCGGGGTACCTGATCAAGCATTTCGACTGGCGTTGGATGTTCATCATCGAGGGCTTGCCAGCGGTGCTGTGGGCGTTCATCTGGTGGCGCCTGGCGGCCGACCGGCCGGCCCAGGTGGGCTGGCTGAGCGAGCAGGAAAAAGCCGCACTGCAACAGGCGCTGGCCGCTGAACAGGAAGGCATAAAACCGGTGAAAAACTACCGCGAGGCGTTCCGCTCGCCGCAGGTGATCGTGCTGTCGCTGCAGTATTTCTGCTGGAGCATCGGCGTGTACGGCTTCGTGCTGTGGCTGCCGTCGATCCTCAAGCAAGCGGCCAACGTCGATATCGTCGTGGCCGGGTGGCTGGCGTCGGTGCCTTACATGGCGGCGGTGTTGGCGATGATCGGGGTGTCCTGGGCCTCGGACCGCCTGCAGAAACGCAAGCGTTTCGTCTGGCCGCCGCTGCTGGTGGCCGCGCTGGCCTTTTATGGCTCGTATGCGCTGGGCAGCGAGCACTTCTGGGTGTCCTATGCGCTGCTGGTGGTGGCCGGGGCCTGCATGTACGCACCCTATGGCCCGTTCTTCGCCATCGTCCCGGAAATCCTGCCCAGCAACGTGGCCGGCGGGGCCATGGCGCTGATCAACAGCATGGGCGCACTGGGCTCGTTCGGTGGCTCGTGGCTGGTCGGCTACCTCAATGGCGCGACCGGTGGGCCGGGCGCCTCGTACCTGTTCATGTCCGGTGCGCTGCTCACAGCGGTGGCGCTCACGGCCGTGCTGAAAACCTCACAGACCTCTGGCCAGGCCAAGCCCCGTGGCCAGCGCCTGGCAATGAGCCAATAGGAAAACGACCATGAAAAAGCGAATCGTCCTTTACAAGCGCCTGCCCGATGCCTTGCTGGAGCGGCTGCAACAACAGGTCGAGGTGACCTGGGTGGATGCCACTGGCAAAGACGGCCTGGCGCGGCTGCGTGATGCCTTGCCCGGCGCCCATGGCCTGTTGGGTGCCAGCCTGCGGCTGGACAGCAGCCTGTTGGACCTGGCGCCGCAGTTGCAAGTGGTTGCCAGCGTGTCGGTCGGGGTGGACAACTACGATATTGCCGACTTGACCCGCCGTGGCGTCATGCTGACCAACACGCCGGATGTGCTGACCGAGACCACCGCCGACACCGGTTTCGTCTTGATCCTGGCCAGCGCCCGGCGTGTGGTGGAGCTGGCCGGCTGGGTGCGTGATGGCCATTGGCAGGCCAACCTGGGGCCTGCGCACTTTGGCACTGACGTGCACGGCAAGACCCTGGGCATCGTCGGCATGGGGCGCATTGGCGAGGCGTTGGCCCGCCGCGGCGCGGCAGGCTTCGGCATGCGTGTGCTTTACCACAGCTCGCGGCCCAAGCCCGAAGTCGAGGCCCGTTATGCTGCCCATTATCGCAGCCTCGACGCGCTGTTGGGCGAGGCGGATTTCGTCTGTTTGACGGTGCCGCTCAGCACCAGCACCGAAAACTTGATTGGGGCGCGCGAGTTGGCACTGATGAAGGCCGAGGCGATCCTGATCAACATTGCCCGCGGGCGTGTGGTGGATGAAGCGGCGCTGATCGAAGCGTTGCAGCAAAAGCGCATCCGCGCTGCCGGGCTGGATGTGTTCGTGCAGGAGCCATTGCCGGCCAGCTCGCCGCTGCTGCAGCTCGATAACGTGGTGGCGACTCCGCATATCGGTTCGGCAACCCAAGAGACGCGTGAGGCCATGGCGCGTTGTGCGGTGGAGAACCTGCTGAGCGCGCTGGCCGGCCAGCGGCCGGCGAACCTGGTGAATGAGCCGGCCTGGGAAGCGCCCGGGCACCATCAATAGCCTGTTCTGGTGCCCTGTGGAAGCGGGTACTTGCTAGCGGACACTTGGCTGCTCGCGGCGCAGGCGCCAGAAAAGTGATTGGGGCCAGCGTGGCTGGGATTGGTAGTAGTGCTGCACGCGCAACAGGTACTGTTGACGTACCTGCTGCAGGCATTCGGTATAGGCCTGTGCGTGTTGCAGATCGCCATCGCAATGCGCGACCACCGCCTGGGCGCCACGCATTGACGTGTACAGTGCGTTGAAAATCCCCTGGGAGGAAAGCGGGTCGAAGGCCAGTGCCGCGTCACCTACCGCCAACCAGCCGGCGCCTTGTGGCATGCGCAGGGCGCAACCGCCAGCACCCGTGGCGCGCACTGGGCCCCAGGCTTCGGCGGTGTTGCACAGGCGACGCAAGTGTCGAGTCTCGCCCAAGTGCTGGTACCACAGCTGCGGTGCGCGGACCAGTTGCGACGCATGCGCGGTATCGGCATGGAGCACGGCGATGCGCCGGCCACCCGGGAGGGGCGCGCTGTACCACCAGCCGTGGGGTGTCGCTTCCAACAGGGTGCGGCGATCTTCATGGTCGTCCCGGCCGCAGGCATACACCGCCACCAGTGGTATGTCGCGGACTGTTGCAAGCCCCAAGCGCCGGCGCAACACACCGTGGCGGCCACTGGCGTCGACCAGGTAATGGGCACTGAATTCGCCGGCATCGGTGCCTACACGCCAAGCTTGCCCCGCGCGTTCTACGTGATTGACCTGGGCCACGATCAGCGGCACTCCGCTGCTGCGCGCAAGGTCAAGCAGGCAGGCATCGAACCGCGGCCGGTCCAGGTGCCAGCCGAGACCCTGGGGATCATGGATGAAGTCGGTGGGTATCAGGGCATCGCCTTCCCAACTGGCCAGGTTGCCCAAATTGGGGAGCGGGGCGCTGCATTCAAGTGCTGTCAGCAGGTCGAGATCGCGCAGCAACGGCCGCGCCGCACCCGGCAGGCTTTCTCCCGGTTTGAAGCCTGCCGCTGGCCGGCCTACCAGCAACGTGCACAGGCCGGCGCGCTGCAGTTGCCGTGCAGTGACCGCGCCGGCAGTACCGGCGCCAATCACCAAGGCATCGAACTTCAATGGCGGAACCGGCTCATGGCCTGGCGATAGTGCTCCAGGCTTTCCCAGCCGGCCTCGCGCAGCGAGCGGTCGAGCACCACGTTGCCTGTGCTTTGCGCGGCCTGCAGGCGCGGGTCGCGGGTCAGTGCAGCGTTGCGGGTTTCTACCTGCATCACCTCGGGCATCTCCGCATCGCCTGTAACCCCCGGGCGCTCGGCGACAATACCGATATCGCCGAAATGATCGGCCATGCTTTGCGCTTTGTCGGCAAACTCACGCCCCGTAAGGTTGCGGTCCCAGTGTTCGCGACGGTGGAAGGCGGTCAAGCGTTCTTCACGTGGCCGGCTGGTATCGATGGCAATGTGATAATCCTCCTCGGTCAACACCTGGTTAGGTACCCGCGCTGGCCAGAAGGTGGGTAGGTAAGGGTCGTACTGATGGTCGTAGCCTGACCGGCAACCCGCCGCATCGACCTGCCAGGGCAGGGCCATCCAGCGGCTGAGGCCGCCCGGCAACTGAGCAGTGAGCGGGCCTTCCGAGGACAGCGCTTCGGCCTGCGACAACGTTGGCCCGTAGTCGCGCTGCTGGGTGCAGGCAACCGCGTGCCTGATGCGCCAAGGCGCGCTGTACAGCGTCAAGTGGCGCATCGGCCAACTCATCTCGATACCAGGGTGGAAGGCATCGGCCACGCAATGGTCGAGTGCCGCCTGGTCAAGCATTGCCGGCTGATCGGCGAGCGTCACCGTGTGCAGTGGCTGATGTTTGGGAGGCGTACGGTCCCAATCGTCGACGAACTCACCAGCCATCCAGTTGGCCATGAACTGTTCACGTACGCCGGACGGGCTGAGCATGTCGGAAGGCGAGGGTAAGTCCTCACCGAAGGTGTCACCGTAGATCCACGGCCAGGCGCGCTTTTCGTACACCGGGTTGCTACTGCTGCGAAACGCGTTGTACACCGTACGCCGTAATTGCCCGTACGTATCGTGCGCGCCGTTCTGCGGGCGTGTTGCCAGCTTGCCGAGCAATGACAGATCGTTGAAATCGAACGGGCCACCGCTGCCGAACATCGCTGCAAAGCCTTTGTTGACCCACTGCAGGCCGCTCATGCGCAGCAGTACCGGCAGAATGTGCTGGCGGAACGAAACCTGCACAGGCGCCTTGAGCCAGCCATAGTGCACATAGGTGTCGAACAGCAGGTCGTACAGGGTCCGCCAGCTGAGCGTGTTGGGGGCGTAGTTGGGCTGGGCACACACCACCCAGGCGCCTTCGACCGGGATATCGCGGCTGCCGATGCGCACCTCGGCGGTCACCGGGCCGTCCGCCGTGTCGTCATGCCAACCGGGAGCGTTGGCGAAAGTCGAAGGGTTGTGCTTGTCGAAGATCGGCATGCCTTGGGGCGAGCCGGACTTACCAAACCCGCCAAGTACCAGCAGGCGACCGGCGTCGTCAGTGCGCAACTCGCCCAAGGGCACGCGGGTGCCGAGGAACCGGCCGGTGTCGAAGTGGTATTGCTGCCCTTGTTGTTCGAAACCTGTGATAGCGCGCGGGCCGGGGTCGATCACCAACCCCTGGCGCTGTTCGCCGATGATGCCGGGGTTGCGCAATGGCACCTGCAGGTCGCGGGCAGCGGGCACGTCCAGCGCCAGTACAAACGAGTACCACTGGGCCTTGCAGTTGGCCAGGTGCACATTCCATTCGACGGTTGCGTTCTGGGCGTTGAGTTCGGCTACCACCTTGCCATCGGCGTCATAGCCGTACACGCGAAAACGTGCGGCCTGACGCTTGATGGCACCTCTCGTGTCACGCATGGAAGCGGCGTCGATGGCAGTCGGGCCCGTGGTTTCAGGGCCGATGAAATAACCGTTCGCACTGTTGCCCAAGCGCGCGATGCCGATGGCTGGATGGATAGCTGCACGTACGATGGTGCTGAGGTCGACGCTGTGATGACTGGACATGGGAATGCTCCTTCGAGGGGGTTAGCGGGGCTGCAATGGTTTCGGGCTAGCCGGCAGTTCATTGGGGCGTGGTGCCTGGGGCTCGCCGATGGTCTGCCCATTGACGTTGCGCCGAAGGTCCGCCGAAACCCGATAGATGTGCCGGCGAGCATCGGCAATGCTGCCTACCGCTTCAAAACCCTTGAGGGTGCGGGCTGGGTTGAAGGCCAGGTTTTCGCCGTAGTCCGCCTGGGAGTGGATGCTGATGTCCTGGGCCGGAATCTCCAGCGTGGCGACATGCACGGGCACTGACAGCGATTCGTCCCAGCGCACGGTGGCACGATCGAGCGGCATGTCTTCGTCGCCTACGCGCAGTTGCAGTAGCAGACGAAAACGGTACGGCTGGGCCGCCAGGCGCTGGTGCAGATCCTTGGCCAGGTAGTTGGGGTCGTTGTAATCAGGGGTGCCTGGTGTGACGACCTGGTCGGGTTCCAGGATGTACTTGCACCAGCTATCGCCGTACTTGAACGGGATGACGCTCCAGGTTTTCTCGCCCAGCGCAGTCGGCACGACCTTTTGCATTTCGTTGAGCAGTTCACCCGTCTCTGGATGCCTTTTTATGTAGGCCTTGTCGTCTTGCAGGAAGCTGCAGAAGCCGGCCGCGTCATCGACGAAGAACACGGGAAAGTTCTGCGACACGAAGTCCACGGTGGGCGCGTGGCCGTCAGGCTCCAGGCTTTTGTCGCCAGGCACGTCGAACAGTTTGAAGGCGATGCCTACGGTACTGTTCAAGTCGGGCTTGCCATCGGGGATATCGCTGGAGAAGCGTACCCAGGCCGGGTAGCGCGCAGGCTTGGCGAACAGCCCAATGGGCGCGATGCCTGAAGGTGAGGGCAATACCTCGAGCGTCGCGTGGGCGACCCCGTGCAAACGCAGAAACACGGGGCGCCGGGCCGGGCATTGACCGGCGTTGATGCGTCCTTTCTGGACTTGTTCGATGAATACGTTTTCGATGCGGGCGATGGCCGAATCACAGTCGGTACGGTTCATGGCACTATCCTTGTCTGCTTGTGAAGCCTCCATCCTATAGGGGGGCTGCAGGTTTTCACTGAGGGAGCTGTTTCACCCGCGATCTGCAGTCTAGTTAACCTCAGGGAGGGACGAGTGCCGGTCGTCGTCGCCCAAGTGAGCATTTTGGCATCGGCGCATCGCTGCTTATGCCGTACTCACCACACGCCCCTTTTTTTGCGTTGCCAAAAAAAGCCCCGCGCGAGCAAGGCTCGGGCAGGGCTTAGGAGGGGCTGGCAGTTGCTCAGTCGCCGCCTTTCATTCGCCGAGCCACCAGGTAGATACCCAGGCCGGCCAACGCGGTGGCGGCGCCGATGTAGCCGGTGCTGGTCCAGCCCAGCCCGGCGCTGATCGCCATGCCGCCAAACCAGGGGCCAAGGGCGTTGGCGAGGTTGAACGCGGCATGGTTGGAGGCTGCGGCGAGGCTCGGGGCCTTGTGGGCGATGTCCATCAGGCGGATCTGCAGCGGTGCGGCCAGGGCGATCATGGTGCCGACCAGGCCGATGCCCAGCAGCAGCGTCCACAGTGAATGCGCGGCAAAGGTAAAGAACAGCAGCACGGCGGTCGACCACAGCAGCACGATACCGACGGCGCGGAATTGCAACCGGTCGAACAGTTTGCCGCCGGCAATGTTGCCGATGATGCCGCCAGCGCCGAACGCGGCCAGGCCGAAGGGGATCCACTCCGGCGACACCTGGGTCACGTGCAGCATGGTCGGTGCCAGGTAGCTGAACACACAGAACATGCCGGCAAAACCGATCGAGGCGATGGCCAGCGCCATCCACACCTGGGGCAGGGTGAAGGCTTGCAGCTCTTTGCGCGGGTCGCTGCGCACCTCATCGTGCGGTTGGGGCACATAGCGCCAGACCAGCGCGAGGGTGCACAACGCGATCGCCCCTACCAGAATAAATGCCGAGCGCCAGCCGAAGAACTGGCCAAGGAAGGTCGCCACCGGGTTGCCCAGCAGCATGGCCAGGGTCAGGCCCATCATCACCCTGGCCACGGCCCCTGCACGTTGATGGGTGGGCACCATGCTCGACGCCACCACGGCGGCAATGCCGAAATACGCGCCATGGGGCAGGCCGCTGATGAAGCGAAAGGCGACCATGCTGGTGAACGAGGGGGCGAACGCGGTGGCCAGGTTGCCGATGGCGTACAGGGCCATCAACAGCAGCAGCATGTGCTTGCGCAGCAGCTTGGCACCCAGAATCGCCAGCGCCGGTGCACCGACCACCACGCCCAGCGCATAGGCGCTGATGGCGTGGCCCACCTGCGGCTCGCTCAATTGCAGGTTGCTGGCGATGTCCGGCATCAGCCCCATGATCGCAAATTCGCCGGTACCAATGGCAAAGCTGCCCAATGCCATGGCGGCTTCCATCTTGCCTACGGTGCTTTTCGAATAGGCCTGCGGGGGTACTTCATGAACAGACATTAGGATCCTTATTGAAACATGCTGAAACGTTCAACGCTGGATCATAGACAATCGAGGTGTGGCTCGTCGAGGTTGCGCGCCGCACGGGATGCGGCGCGCACCTGCTCATTCGGCCATTTGAAGCTCGGGTAACTTCACCCGAAACGCGCGCGTCAGCCCAAGCAGGCAGAAGAAGCCTGCGCCCATCCAGCACAGGCCGATGGTGAACGACAGGCTCGACAGGCTGCTCCACAGCCACAGCGTGCTGAGAAAGCCCAGCGCCGGTATGGCGCCATACAGCAGGTAGTTGCGGGCGCCGTTGAGCTTGCTGTCGACCAGGTAATGCTTGACCACCGCCAAGTTGACCGCCGAGAAGGCGAACAGCGCGCCAAAGCTGATCATGTTGGCGACCGTGTCGAGGGTGATGAACAGGGCGACCAGCGACAGGGTGCTGACCAGCATGATCGCCGTGGCGGGCACGCGCTTGCTCGTCACCAGGCGGCCAAACACCCGCGGCAATGCGCCGTCGCGGCCCATGGCGAACAGCACCCGCGACACGCTGGCCTGGGACACCATGGCCGAAGCGAAGCAGCCGGCTACATAGGTGGCGGTAAAACCGGTCACCAGCAGCTCGCCACCTACCCGGCGCATCACATCCACGGAGGCCGAATCCGGGTCGGCGAACGTGGCCCACTCCGGGAAAACCCTCTGGGCGAAGTACGACACCAGCAGGAACAGCAAGCCACCGATCACCGACACCGCCATGATCGCCTGCGGAATGCGCCGTTGCGGGTTGCTGGTTTCCTCGGCCATGGTCGACACCGCATCAAAGCCCAGGAACGACAGGCACAGCACCGCGGCACCGGTCATGATCAGCGGCACGCTGAAACCTTCATGGTAGAACGGCGCCAGCAACGACACCGGCGCGGCCTGATCGGCCAGGTTGCGCACCGACAACGCGACGAAGACAACGATGAACACCAGCTGCGCCACCACCAGGATCCAATTGACCCGGGTGATCGACTCGATGCCGATCAGGTTGAGGAAGGTAACCAGTGCAATGGAGCCCAACACCCACACCCAGGCGTGCACCGCCGGGAAGTATTCCGACATGTAGATGCCGATCAACAGGTAGCTGAGCAGCGGCAGGAAAATGTAGTCCAGCAGCAGGGTCCAGCCGGCAATGAAGCCGAAGTGGCTGCCAAAGGCCTTGCGCGTGTAGGTATAGACCGAGCCCGAGTAGGGGTGGGCCTGTACCATGCGGCCATAACTGTAGGCGGTGAGCAGCATGGCGGCGAGGGTCAGCAGGTAGGCGGTGGGCAGGTGGCCTTTGGTCATCTGGGTGACCAGCCCGTAAGTGGTGAAGACGGCGAGGGGGACCATGTAGGCGAGGCCGAACAGCACCAGTGCGCTCATGCCCATGGATTTTCTGAAACGGCCGGAGGTGTTGGGTGGCGACGCAGGGTGGGGTGGATGGGCTGTCGTTGTTGTTGTATGCATTGCTGACTCCTGGTTTTGGATGCAGGACGCCGCACTATGCGAGCAGGCTCGATACTGTGGGGGGCGTTCGATCAGGGGCAAAGCTTGGGGGTGGGGCTGGGGAATGCTCCCACACTCGCGGTACAGCCGAAATCACCCTTTGGGGGGAGTGCGCCGGCCTTGAAGGCGGGCCATGAGGCCCCAGCCACTGAAGTCGCATGGCCAGGGCTTTGCCCTGGTTCGCGGGGCAACCGCTCCCACAGGCCCCTGCTAACCCACTGGCAGTGGGACAGGCCAGCAGGCCCGGTTCTTCACGCTAGGCGATCAGCTTTTCCAGGTTGACCAGGATCGAAACCGCATCGTAAGGCTTGCGTACCACCGGTACGTGCTTCAAATGCCCAGGGATGCTGACGCTGTCGCCGTAGCCGGTGGCGAACAGGAACGGGATGTCCAGGCGCGTGAGTTCTTCGGCCACGGCGATGGATGTGCCGGTGCCCAGGTTGATGTCCAGCACCGCCACATCCGGTTTACGGCCAAGCAGCAGTTTCATCGTCTCGGCCTCGGAGCTTGCCGTGATGACATCCTCGACCTGCGCATCGGCCAGGATCTGCTCAAGGCCGACGGCAATGACCAGCTGATCTTCAAGTATCAGCACACAGGCGTCGACCAGGCGCGCGCAGTCCACTGGCGCCGGCGCCGGCGTCGTCGATGGCGCGTCGGTATCGGGATCCTCGATCAAGGTCAGGTGTTTGGCGGGGATTCTGAACAACCCCAGCAGCCCCTCTGGCCGGTATTCGAGGGCGCTGGTGCCGCCGAGGTCGAACGGGATGCTGCGCTCGATCAGCACCGAGCCGAAGCCGCTGCGCGTTGGCGGGCACACCGCTGGCCCACCGTGTTCGCACCAGCTGATGTCGCAGGCCCCGCCAGCATCGACGGCCCACGTGACCGAGAGCTTGCCGCCTGCCCGCGACAGTGCGCCGTACTTGGCGGCGTTGGTCGCCAGTTCGTGCAGCACCAACGCCAGCACGGAAAAGGCCCGGGCATCGAGGAGCAGGTTGGGGCCCCGCAGTTCGAGCGCCTCGGCCGAGGTACGGTAAGGCGACAGCTCGGCCTCAAGCAGCGCAGAGAAGCGCCCGCCACCGTCACCGCGCACGACCTGATCGTGCGCCAGCGCCAATGCCTGGATGCGCCCTTTGAGTGTGGCCACGTAGCCGTAGAGGGTCTGGTTCTCCGAAGTGGGGTGGGCCACCAGCGCACCGATCAGCGAAAGGATGTTCTTCACCCGGTGGTTGAGCTCTTCGTTGAGCATCCGCTGACGCACGTCCGACCTGGAGCGCTCATCGGCCAGCAGCTCGCTGTTGTGCAGGGCCACTTCGACGATCGCGGCGCGGATGGCCTCGCCAAACTGGCGATCCTGTTCGGACCAGGGCAAGCAGTGCTGGTGCACCGTCTGCTTCCACACGGCGAAACTCTTGCGTGGGGTCAGGCGTTCGCCCAGCGGGCCGCTTTGGTAGGTCTTGTTGGGGTCGCCGGCCCAATCCAGGGTTTCGATCACCTCCTTGCGGAACAGCATGAGGTAGTCCCGCGGGTGTTGCGACATCGGGATGATCAGAGCGCCAGAGACGTCGGTGGCGTAGTCCTGGGCGGCGGGGTGGGCCATCGACAGGCAGTTCGACGCCCAGGTGCGGCCTTCGGCGACGCTCTCGGCGAAGCTCAGCAGCCCGGGCACGGCTGCTTTTGGCGGCGTCAGCCCGTCGGTGGTCCAGCGCCCCTGCAGCGACATGCCGATGCCGTCGCAGGGGATGAGCGCCTGGAAGTCGGCCATGCGCGCGCGCAGCAGCGCTTCGAAGTCGTCGGTGCGGTGCGCCTCGCGCAGCAGGTTGTCGAGTACCCGGCGGGCATGCGCGGCGGCTTCCAGGGTTTGCCGGGCGCGCAGGGTCTGGATATGCAGCGAGAAAAACTCGCCGAACATCTCCGCCGCGACCCTCTGGCCCATGGATAACGTGCGCGGCGCGTAGTGGTGGCAGGCAATCAGCCCCCACAAGGCACCGTCGACGATCACCGAGATCGACATCGAGGCGCCCACGCCCATGTTGCTCAGGTATTCGCAGTGGATCGGCGAGACACTGCGCAGGTGGGCGTAGGACAGGTCGAGGGGTTCGCCCGACAGGTCCAGCACCGGCTCGATGGGCACCGTGCGGAATTTTGCGTCGGAGATGATCCGTACCGGGTTGCGCAGGTACAGCGCACGGGCTTGTTGAGGGATATCCGATGCCGGGAAGTACTGCCCGAGGAAGCTTTCCAGGCCGCTGCGCTTGGCTTCGGCAATGACCTTGCCGGCGCCATCGGTGCCCAGTTGATAGATCATCACCCGGTCGTAACCGAGCAGCGCGCGTACCCGCCGTGCGGTGTCGGGGAACAGCTTGTCAGACCGGTCGATCTCACGCAGTTGGGCGATGACCGTACGCACCAGTTCGATCGGCTCGGCGATGCTGGCACCGGATGGCTCGAACTCGATGATCACCGTGCCTTTGAAAATATGCGCGGAGACATCGAAGGTCTCACCGGACGCCACACGCACGGCAAACGACAGCGCTGGCCGCGACGCCTCCTTGACCCGTGCCAGCGAGTTGCGCAGGGTGTGGGCCGCCTCGGCGCCGATGATCGCTTCGAGACGCTGCCCGTTGATCTCGCCCGATACCCCCAGCATGCCAGGGGTGTTGGCCGAGTGGCGCAGGACGATGGCGGCCGAGGCATTGCAGGCGAGCAGGCACCCGTGGGGCTGGATGCTGCCGGGGATCTGAATCGGTTCGCGATCACAGTTGGTCAAGTTGACGCGCGGTTGCAAAGTCATGGGCACCTGCCGGTATAGCGAATACCGGCTGCGCTGTGGCCGCCGAATATTGTCAAGTAAACGAAGTGGTTACAGCCATATTCATGCTCCGAGTCTAGCTGGCGGATTTCGCTTAGTCATCCGGGGGCAAGGTGATAGGGCGCGTGCTTGCACTTATGGCAAACCCTGCGCCTCGGGTTCAATCGCCAAAAGGGCCTGCTGCGGTGAAGGCACCCCCTTGGAAACGGGCATTGGGGTCGTCTGCCGCAGGCTTGGGCAGTTGCTCCATCTGCGCGCGAAAACGCTCGGAGCTGTCTTGCGGGTTGAAGCCCAGGTGGGCGGCATGGCGGTTGCTCCACCACAGCTCGCGGTTGGCCGAGACGCCGTACACCACGGTGTGGCCGACGTTCTCGGCGAGCAACGCGCGCTCCAGCAGGTGCACCAGGTCGGGGTAGCTCAGCCAGGTCGAGAGCATGCGCAGGTTGCGCGGCTCGGGGAATGATGAGCCGATGCGCAGGCTGACGGTTTCTATGCCATAGCGGTGGTAGTAGAAGGTCGCCAGGTCTTCACCGTACGACTTGGACAGCCCGTAGTAGCAGTCGGGGCGGCGCGGTGTATGGGCATCGAGCTGTTGCGCCTGCGGGTAGAAGCCGGTGACATGGTTGGAACTGGCGAACACCACTCGCTTGATTCCGTGTTTGCGCGCCGCCTCATAGATATGAAAGGTGCCGCAGATGTTGGCTTCCAGAATCTCCTCGAATGCCCGCTCGGTCGAAATTCCGCCCATGTGCACGATCGCATCCACGTCCTGGGCCAGCGCCAGGACGGCGGCCTTGTCGGCAAGGTTGCAGCTGGTCACTTCTTCATGCTCGCCGGCGGCCGGCGCCATTGCGCTGATGTCCGAAGCGCGTACGACCTGGGCGTGGGCTTGCAAGGCTTCGCGCAAGATTTGCCCGAGGCCGCCGGCGGCACCGGTCAGCAGGATGCGATTGAAGGGTTTGCTCAAGGGTGTGGTCATGGCGGGCGCCTGTTGTTGAGGGATGGGTGAATGACGTCGTCCTGCCGCCAGGCAAGCCGGTAACTGCCCGGCGGCAGGGCATTACAGGAAGTTGTACTGGACCCCCACACGCCAGCGGGCCTGGCGGTCGTCGGTATAGGAATTGACCTTGATGTCCCCAACCTCCATGAACGGCGCCCACTGCTTGTCGATCTTGTACTTGATGATCATGTTCTGTTCGTAGTCGCTCTTTTTGTTGTCGTAGCGGATGTAGTCGGTCTGGAAGTGGATGTACTGGTACTCGAATGCCCAAGGGCCTTTGGGGGTATAGCCGAGCCAGCCTTCAAGGCGGGTGGTGTTCTGGTTGTCCTTGGCGCGGTCGGGCCAGTCATGGTCGACCTGGTCGCGGTCCAGGCTGCGCGCATCCTGGCGCACGCGGCCGGCTACGTACCAGGTGTCCGAGATTTTGTAGCTGTACTTGAGGCCGAACTTGTAGGTGGTGGAGTCCTTGGAACTGTCCATCTGGAACGCCGGCGTCAGGGTCGACTTGGCGCTGAGCTTGTAGTTGTAGTCGACGGTGAACTCATGGCCGTTGTTGACCATGTTGTCGTAGGCGACGTCTTCGCGATCGCCAGCGGTCTTGTATTTGATCTCGGCGGCGAAACCCAGGCCGCTGTCCTTCCTGTAACTGAGCTTGATCCGGTCGGAGTGGATGCTGTCGTCTTCGGTGTAGCCGTGGCGGTAGTTGATGCTGGCCGAGTCTGCGCAGGCATGGAACGACAGGCCGAGGGTACTGACAGCAACGAGCAGGCGGAGTGTGGTGTTCATGCGATCTTCTTTTGTTGTTTTTGTCGAGGTCGTTATGAGGTGAGGCGTCAGTGGCGGGTTGGTCGAGGGCAGGGCTCCAAGGCAATTTTTGCGTAAGTTATCGTACGACCTCAGGGTTGTCTACGATTTATTCAAATGTTGTCGGATGACTATTGATGACAGCTCTGGGTGGCTGTTCTAGAGCTGTATAGACCGTATTGTCTATAGGTTGAGGGAAGGCTGCGGCTTAAAATGTGAACCGATCTGGCACTTTGCGAAAGTTTTCGAGGGGTGCTTTTCAAAAGTTGTATGATGACGTAGGATCGCTGCCAGAGCGTGACTCACCCGCCACAAATCCAATAAGAAGGCTCAGACGTCCATGATCATCACCGCCGTAAACGTCCAGGTTTTTTCCTACCCCACACGCCGCGCCGTCGACAGCGCGGGCCATGCCCACCCGGGCGACGTCACCCAGGCCCAGATGGCCTTGCTGCGCATTCGCACCGAATGCGGCAACGAAGGTTATGCGCTGGGCGCTCCTGAACTGATCCGCCCGTATGTGCTCGACGGTTTCGTGCGCAAGGTGCTGGTAGGCGCCAACGCCTTCGACCGCGAAAAGATCTGGCACGACCTCGCGCACTGGCAGCGCGGCAGTGCCAGCCAGCTGACCGACCGGGCCCTGGCGCTGGTCGAGCAGGCCCTGTGGGACTGGGCCGGGCGCAAGCTGAACCTGCCGGTGCACAAGCTGATTGGTGGCTACCGCGACAAGGTGCCGGCGTACGGCTCGACCATGTGTGGCGATGAGCTCGCGGGCGGGTTGTCGACCCCTGAAGAGTACGGGCGCTTTGCCGAGACCCTGGTCAAGCGTGGCTACAAGGCCATCAAGTTGCACACCTGGATGCCGCCGGTCTCGTTTGCACCCAGCGTGAGCATGGACATCAAGGCCTGCGCCGCGGTGCGCGAGGCCGTCGGGCCCGATATCGCGCTGATGATCGACGGCTATCACTGGTACAGCCGCACCGAAGCCCTGACCATCGGCCGTGCCCTTGAAAAGCTCGATTTCGCCTGGTTCGAGGAGCCGATGATGGAGGACTCTGCCGAGTCCTACGCCTGGCTGGCCGGCCAGCTGGACATCCCGGTGCTGGGCCCGGAGAGCCTGGGTGGCAAGCACCTCAGCCGGGCCAGCTGGGTGAAGAACGGTGTCTGTGACATCCTGCGCGCCGGTGTCGCGGGCGTGGGCGGCATTGCACCGTGCTTGAAGGTGGCGCACATGGCCGAGTCATTCGGCATGGATTGCGAAATCCATGGCAACGGCGCAGCCAACCTGACGGTGGTCGGCGCGATCAAGAACTGCACTTGGTACGAACGCGGCCTGCTGCACCCGTTCCTCAACTATGACGAGGTGCCGGCCTACCTCAAGCGCCTGGTCGACCCGATGGACGAGGACGGCTTCGTGCACCTGTCCGACCTGCCCGGCCTGGGCGAGGAGATCGACTTCGACTACGTCGAAACCAACACGCTGCACAGCTTCTGATTCGTGCATGGCGGCACGCGCCACCGCGTGCCGCCCGAGAGTCCAATAACTATAAAAAGGCAATCTCACATGAGCGTTCTCCCCAAATTCTGGGCGGGGGTCCTGGCAGCGTCGCTGGCGATGACCTCAGTGCCTGCTGCTTTCGCCAAAACCCCTGCCGACCAGTTGATCGTCGGCATGAGCATGATCAACCTGCTGTCGCTCGACCCGGCTGCTGCCACCGGGCTGGATGTTTCGGAGGTCAATGCCAACCTCTATGACATGCTGCTGGTCCAGGATGCGCACAGCCCCGACCAACTGGTGCCGGCGCTGGCCGAGCGCTGGCAGGTCAGCGACGACCGCAAGACCCTCACGTTCAACCTGCGCCAGGGCGTCAAGTTCCAGTCCGGCAACGCGCTGAGCGCCGAGGATGTCGCCTGGTCGCTGCAACGCGTGCTCAAGCTCAACCTGGCCCTGGCCTCGACCTGGAAGGCATACGGTTTCACTGCCGGCAATGTCGACCAGCACATGCGCGCGGTCGATGAGCACACCTTCGTGGTCGAACTGCCGCGCCCAACCGACCCGATGCTGGTGCTCAATACCCTGGCAACCTCGCCAAGCGCCTTCATTCTCGACCGCAAAGTGGTCCAGCAGCACCAGAAGGGCAATGACATGGGGGGCGCCTGGCTGACCACCCACGCGGCAGGCAGTGGCCCGTACATCCTCAATGACTGGCGCGCCAACGACGTGATCCTGATGAGCCGCTTCGACGGCTACTGGGGTGGCCCGGCCAAGCTCAAGCGGGTGGTCATGCGCAACATGACCGAGTCGCAGTCGTTGCGCCTGATGGTCGAGCGCGGCGACCTGGACCTGGCCAAGGGCATGTCCGCCCCCGACATCGAGGCGCTGGAAAAGTCTGACCAGGTGCGTACCCAGACGGTGCAGCGCGGGACCCTCTACTACGTGGCGCTGAGCGTCAAAAACAAGCCTTACGACGACGCCCGCGTGCGCCAGGCCGTACGGTCACTGATCGATTATCAAGGCATCAACCAGACCGTCATGCCGCACTACGGCCAGCTTAATCAGCGCCCGCTGCCGCTGGGCTTGCCGGCGCGCCTGGATGACCCAGGCTACACGCTGAACGTGGCGCAGGCGAAACAGCTGCTGGCCGAAGCGGGTTACCCCGACGGCTTCAAGACCACCATCCGCGTGCTCACCGAGCCGCCGTTCATCAACATCGCTTCGAGCTTGCAGGCGACACTGGCCCAAGCTGGCATCCAGGCCACCATCGTCACTGGCACCGGCAACCAGATTTACGGCGCCATGCGTGAACGCAGCTTCGACATCCTGGTTGGCCGTGGCGGTGGCGGTGCCGAGCGGCACCCGCATTCAAGCTTGCGCACCCTGGTGTACAACCCCGACAACCGCGACGAAGCCAAGCTCAGCAACTTCCAGGGCTGGCGCACGTCGTTCTACAGCCCGGAGCTCAACAGCCTGATCGAGCAGGCCGAAGTCGAACCCGACAAGGCTCGCCAGCAAGCCCAGTACCAGCAGATCCAGCAAACCCTGGATGCGCAGGTGGGGGCGATCCTGCCGATTTCGCAGATGACCGACACCGTGGTGCTGTACCACGATGTGCAGAACTATCAGGCCCACAGCGCGGCCACCACCCGTTACAAAGACGTCTACAAGTCGCGATGAGCGGGACCGCGGCGCGCGCCGCGCACGCCTCGGTGTTTGCTGAATGCTTTTTCAGGAGCCTGTTATGTTGCTTTCGACTGCCTCTGTGATGGGCACCCGTGTGTCCGCCACTGCCCGCCGCGCCAGCACGGTGCTGGTGACCTTGCTTGGCCTGCTGGCGCTGACCTTCTTCATTGGCCGGGTGATGCCGCTGGACCCGGTACTGGCCGTGGTCGGGCCGGATGCCGACAGCTCCACCTACGACCAGGTGTACCGGGCCATGGGCCTGGACCAACCGATCTGGACCCAGTTCGGGCTTTACCTGAACGACCTGCTGCACGGTGATTTCGGCAATGCGCTGCTCACCGGCCACCCGGTGCTGGAAGACATCAAGCGGGTGTTCCCGGCAACCATCGAACTGGCCACCCTGGCGATCCTGTTCGGCATCCTCATCGGCTTGCCGCTGGGGGTGGTCGCAGCCAGCAACCAGGGCCGGGTGGGCGACCATGTGGCGCGGGTCATCACCTTGTTCGGCTATTCCACGCCGATTTTCTGGGTTGGCATGATGGGCCTGCTGGTGTTCTACGCCTGGCTCGGCTGGGCTGGCGGGGCAGGGCGGATCGACCTGGCCTACGACGGCATGGTGCCGGATGTCACCGGCCTGTTGCTGATCGACACCGCCTTGGCCGGCGACTGGGAAGCCTTTAGCAGCGCTGTGCGGCACATCGTCCTGCCGGGGCTGATTCTTGGCCTCAACTCGGTGGCCTACATCAGCCGCATGACCCGCAGCTTCATGCTCGAACAGCTGTCCCAGGAATACATCATCACCGCGCGGGTCAAGGGCCTGTCGCGGCGCCAGGTGGTCTGGGGCCACGCGTTTCGCAACATCCTCGTGCAATTGCTGACGGTAGTGGCCCTGGCCTACGGCTCGCTGCTCGAAGGTGCGGTACTGATTGAAACCGTGTTCGCCTGGCCCGGTTTCGGCCAGTACCTCACCAGCAGCCTGATGCTCGGCGACATGAACGCGGTGATGGGCTGCGTGCTGGTGATCGGCCTGATCTTCGTCGCCCTCAACCTGATCAGTGATGCTCTCTACAAGGTGTTCGACCCAAGGACCCGCTAAGCCCTGCGGGGTTGGCGTGAACAACTATAAAAAGAAGGACGCTCAATGAACACTCTACGTTCCCCACTGCACATGAGCCTGCTGGCTGTGGCCTTGGCGCTGGCGCCGATGGCTGCGGTGCAGGCCAAGACCCCGGCCGACCAGCTGATCGTCGGCATGAGCATGGTCAACCTGTTTTCCATCGACCCGGCCAACGCCCCGGGCCTGGACGCCTCGGGGGTCAATGCCAACCTCTACGACACGCTGGTCAAGCGCGACCAGGGCAACCCGGAGCAACACCTGCCGCAACTGGCTGAACGCTGGGATATCAGCGATGACGGCAGGCAGATCACTTTCTACTTGCGCAGCGACGTCAAGTTCCACTCCGGTAACCCGCTGACGGCAGAGGACGTGGCCTGGTCGCTGTACCGCGTGATGAAACTCAACTATGGCCTGGCCACCACCTGGAAGGCCTATGGGTACAACGCCGAGAACATGCAGGGGCTGATCCGCGCCACCGACGCGCACACCCTGGTGGTCGACCTGCCGCAGCCGGCAGACCCGCTGCTGCTGATCGACTCGCTGGCGACTTCGCCCAGTGCGGTCGTCGTCGACCGCCTGGCCGTATTGAAGCACGAGAAAAATGGCGACCTCGGCGCTGCCTGGCTGGTGACCAACGAAGCGGGCAGCGGGCCTTTCAGCCTGACCAAATGGACCGCCAACGATACGTTGGTGATGACCCGCTTCGATGGCTATTGGGGCGGGCCGGCAAAAATGAAACGGGTGCTGGTGCGGCACATGACCGAGTCGCAATCACTGCGCCTGATGCTCGAACGCGGTGACCTCGACCTGGCGTACGGCATGGCTGCGCCCGACATCAAGGCCATCGAGAGCGCCGCCACGCTGCAGGTGCAGCCACTGCAACGCGGCACGATGTACTACGTGGCGTTGAGCATGAAGCAGCCCGAGTTCGCCAACCTCAAAGTCCGCGAAGCGGTGCGCAACCTGATCGACTACCAGGGCATCGACCAGCAGGTGATGCCGCATTACGGCACGCTCAACCAGCAGCCGATGCAACTGGGCCTGCAAGCCCGCCTGCCGGACCCAGGCTACAAACTCGACGTGGCCAAGGCCAAGGCGTTGCTGACCGAAGCCGGCTATCCGCAAGGCTTCAGCACCACCATTCGCACGCTCTCCGAGCCACCCTTCATTGACATTGCCGCGCGCATGCAGGCCACCCTGGCCGAAGGCGGCATCACCGCCAACATCGTCACCGGCACCGGCAACCAGGTGTACGGCGCCATGCGCGCACGCAACTTCGAGATGATCGTGGCCCGCGGCGCCGAACGTTACCCGCACCCGTACTTCAGCCTGCGCACCTTTGCCTACAACCCGGACAACAGCGACAGCGCCGGCCTGCCCAACTTCCAGGGCTGGCGAGCATCGTTCTTCGATCAGCAGCTCAACACGCTGATTGAGCGGGCAGGGGTCGAGCGCGACGCAGGCAAGCGTCTGAGCCTGTACCACCAGGCGCAGCAGCGTTACGACGAAGAGGCAGGGCCGATCATGATGATCTCGCAGATGACCGACACCGCCGTCAGCGCACTGGATGTCCGCGGTTTTACCGGTGATGACGCCGAAGCGACCCGCTACCTGGGCGTCTACAAGCAACGTTGAACCTTTCACTTCGAGAGCATGCCGATGATTGCCAATATTTCTTCTTCCGGTTCAAGCGCCAAGCCGCAGGCCGACCATTCGCCTGCTTCAAGCGTCGATGCGCTGTACAAGAGCAGCCTGCGGGTGCTGCGCCACCTGCTGCGCAACCCGATGACCCTGGCCGGCCTGCTGGTGGCCTTGCTGCTGGTGGTGGTAGCCGCCTTTGCACCCTGGATCGCCACTCACGACCCGGTCGTGCAGAACCTTGCCAATGCCCTGCAGGCCCCCAGCGCCGCGCACTGGTTCGGCACCGACGAGTACGGCCGCGATATCTTCAGCCGGTTGGTCTACGGCTCACGCATCACCCTCTACATCATTACCCTGGTGACCGTCATCGTCGGCCCCATCGGGTTGTTCATCGGCACGGTGTCGGGCTACTTCGGCGGCCTCGTCGACACGGTGTTCATGCGCATCACCGACATCTTCATCTCGTTCCCCAGCCTGGTCCTGGCGCTGGCCTTCATCGCAGCACTCGGCCCTGGCCTTGAGCATGCGGTTGTCGCCATCGCGCTGACCTCGTGGCCACCGATCGCACGCCTGGCGCGGGCCGAAACACTGTCGCTGCGCAAGGCTGACTTCGTGGTAGCGGTAGAGCTGCAGGGGGCGTCGTCGACGCGGATCATCCTGCGCCACATCGTGCCGATGTGCCTGTCGTCGGTGATCATCCGCCTGACCATGAACATGGCCGGGATCATCCTTACCGCCGCAGCCCTGGGCTTTCTTGGCCTGGGCGCGCAGGCGCCGCTGCCGGAGTGGGGCGCGATGATCTCCACCGGCCGGCGCTACATGCTCGAATGCTGGTGGCTGGTCGCAGTACCGGGCGCGGCAATCATGCTGGTGAGCCTGGCGTTCAACCTGCTGGGCGATGGCCTGCGGGACATTCTCGACCCGCGTAGCGAATAACTGGAGGTTTCATGTCGACGCTCAAACTCAATGTCGATTCGCTCAACGTGCGCTTCGTCAATGGCAAGAAGGTCATGCACGCGGTACGCGATGTGTCGTTCACCCTGGGCCGCGAGAAGCTGGCCATCGTCGGTGAGTCCGGATCAGGCAAGTCCACGGTCGGGCGCAGTTTGCTCAAGCTGCACCCGGCCAGCACGCAGATTTCCGCCAAGGCCCTGCAGTTCGGCGATGTCGACCTGCTCGGTGCCAGCGAAAAGGCCATGCAGAAGATCCGCGGCCAGCGCATCTCGATGATCATGCAAGACCCCAAGTACTCGCTCAACCCGGTGGTCAAGGTTGGCGAGCAGATCGCCGAAGCCTACCTTGCGCACCACAAGGCCAGCCGCAGCGAGGCCCGCGAGCGGGTGCTGCTGATGCTGGAAAAGGTGCATATCCGCGACCCCCAGCGGGTCTACAACCTGTACCCGCATGAAGTCAGCGGCGGCATGGGCCAGCGCATCATGATCGCCATGATGGTGATCACCAACCCGGAGGTGATCATCGCCGACGAGCCGACCTCGGCGCTGGATGTGTCAGTGCGCCAGCAGGTGCTCAACGTGCTCGAAGAGCTGGTGGTCGAACAGCAGATGGGGCTGATCTTCGTCAGCCACGACCTCAACCTGGTGCGCAACTACTGTGACCGGGTGCTGGTGATGTATGCCGGGCGCGTGGTCGAGTCGCTTGCTGCCTGCGACCTGCAATACGCCGAACACCCTTATACCCGTGGCCTGCTGGCGGCCTTGCCGAGCATGGACAACCGCCGCCCGCGCTTGCCGGTGTTGCAACGCGACCCGCTCTGGCTCACCTGCTGAGGTAACTGACGATGTCCATGATCCAAGCACAAGCGCTGAACCTGAGTTTCGGCGTCGGCCCGGCGCTCAACCAGGTGCTGCACGATGTCGACCTGACGGTCGAAGACGGCGAGTCGTTCGGCCTGGTGGGGGAGTCGGGGTCTGGCAAGACTACCGTGTTGCGCTGCCTGGCCGGGCAATACCGGCACTGGACCGGCACGCTGAGCATTGCTGGCGTGGCGCTGCAGCACAAACCGCCCAAGGAGCACTTTCGCAAGGTGCAGATGGTCTTCCAGGACCCGTATGGCTCGTTGCACCCGCGCCATACCATCGATACCGCCTTGCGTGAGCCGCTGACCATCCACGCCATGGACGAGCGCGATGACCGGATCAACGACATCCTGGTCAAGGTCGGCCTCAACGAGAGTTTCCGCTACCGCTACCCCCACCAGTTGTCTGGCGGCCAGCGCCAGCGCGTGGCGATTGCCCGGGCGCTGATTCTGCAGCCCCGTGTGTTGCTGCTCGACGAACCGACATCGGCGCTGGACGTGTCGGTGCAGGCAGAGATTCTCAACCTGCTGGCGGACCTGCGCCAGCGCGAGAAGCTGACCTACCTGATGGTGACCCACGATCTGGGGGTGGTCAGCCACCTGTGCGACAAGGTCGCGGTGATGCAGCAGGGCCGGATCGTCGAGCGCCTGGATAGCCAGGCGTTGAGCCAGGACCTGGCCAGCCACGAGTACACCCGCATGCTGGTGCAGGCCAGCCGCGATTTCAGTGCTCAGGCTGCTTCGGCCTGAGTGAACGGGGGCCGCTTTGCGGCCCGCCCCTGGTGAAAACAAGGAAGATAAAGACATGCACAGAACACTGCTGGCCACCCTGGCCATGAGCGTCTGCCTTCCGCTGTGGGCACTCGAAGCCCCCAGCAAAGTGTTAGTCCCGACCTTGGCCTACGACGACCAACAGATCATCCTGGCCTGGCAAAAGCCTGCCCACCACGCTGACATCACCGATTACAACGTCTACGCCAACGGCCAGTTGCTCGGTTCCAGCAATGCCAACAATGGCCAGGTATCCCCAGCCAAGCCGTACATCGACCACTTCTACCAGCAGGACACGCGTAATTTTCATCACCGCATCGCCATTCACAGCTTCACTGCACTGGGCCTCAAGCCCGACAACGAATACCGCTTCACCGTGCGTTCGGTGGGCCGAGACGGCAAGGAATCAGCCGACAGCCCGGTAGTGGTGCAGCGTACCACCGCCGTACCGGCGCTGTTCGATGTCCGCAAGTTTGGCGCCAAGGGCGACGGCCGTACCCTGGACACCGCCGCGATTCAACGTGCCATCGACGCCTGTACCACCGGCTGCAAGGTGCTGCTGCCCAAGGGCATCTACAAAAGCGGCGCGCTCTACCTCAAGAGCAACATGACCCTGGAAATCGCCGAAGGCTCGACCCTGCTGGGCTCCGAGCGTGCCGAGGACTACCCGCGCGACGGCTATATCCAGTACCCGTACTCGACCACCTTGCGCCCGGCCTCGCTGATCAATGCCTTGCCACGCGACCCGCGCAAACACCAGGCGTTCGAGAACATCCGCATCGTCGGCAAGGGCACAATCGACGGCAATGGCTGGAGGCGTAACCCCGATGCGATCGATGAGCGCGGGAATGCACTGCCGGTCTACCTGGCCAGCGATAACACGCGGTACATGCACGACGGCGTGCTGGCCAAAGCCCAGGTCGAGCGCGCGGTGGCCGAGGGCATGAACGTCAAGGACGCCTACGGGCAGATGCGTTCGTCGCTGATTACCCTGCGTGAGGTGAAGAACGTCTTCTACGGTGGCTTCACCGTGCTCAACCCGGCGTATCACGGCATCATGAACCTGGAAACCGAGAACGTGGTGCTGGCCAATACCACGCACAAGAGCTACGACGCCAACAACGGTGACGGCATCGAGTTCGCCAACAGCCGCGGCGCGATGGTGTTCAACAACTTTTTCGACACCGGCGACGACTGCGTCAATTTCGCTGCCGGCACCGGTGCGCAGGCCGTGAAGCAGAAGCCCCAGGAACACGCCTGGATCTTCAACAACTACTTCCGCAAAGGGCATGGCATGGTGGTCGCGGGCAGCCACACCGGGGCATGGATCCAGAACATCCTGGCTGAAGACAATGTGTCCGATGGCACCGATGCCGGCCTGCGCATGAAGAGCACCTATTTCATGGGGGGCGGGGCGCGCAACGTGATTTTCCGCGATTCGGCCTTGCGCAACACCGTCAAGCAGGCATTTATCTTTACCCTGGATTACAGCGATCCCAACGCCATTCTGGATTATGAAAAGTCGACCATCGCTGGGCAGTTCCGGGATGTGCGGGTCAGCGACGTGACGGTGGAAAACGCCCAGATGGCTGCCATCGAGGTCAAGGGTGACAGCCAGCATGGCGCTTATCACCACCAGCTGGCGTTCGAGCGCGTGCGGTTCAGCGGGCCGGCCAAGGCGCGCATCGATGGGCTGAAGGATTCGCGCTTCGACGCTGTCCAGTTCACCGATACCGGTGACAGCAACCCTTGGCAGGTCCGCGACAGTGCCGGCTTGGCGTTCCACGCAGTGGTGCCGGCACCCCAGGCTGAGTAAGGGCCGTTATTCGCTATAGAAGGCCTGGCGTTGCTGCGTCTCACGCAGGCGCATGCGGCTGTTGCTCAAATGCAGGTACATGGCCGCGCGTGCTGCATCGACTTGCCGGCTGACGATCGCGTCGAAGATCTGCTGATGTTCGGCGTTGATCCCCGCGAGGTAGGTGCTGCGGTTGCTTTGCCCCGTGTAGGCGGAGTTCATGCGCGTACGCGGGATCAGCTTGGTGCCCAGGTGTTTCATGATGTCGATCAGGTAGGGGTTGCCGGCCGCCTTGGCGATTTTCAGGTGGAACTGAAAGTCGGCATTGATGGTGCTGCCGGACTTTTCCGGGCCTTGCAGCAGCTCTTGCAGGGCTTGCTCGAGCTCTGCAAGCGCCTGCGGGGTGGCCCGTTCGGCAGCCATGCCTGCGGCCTGTACTTCCAGGCTGAGGCGAAAATCCAGCAGGTCGAGGACATCGGACAGCAACGCAATGGTCGCCGGCCCTACATTGAAGCCTTCAGGCGCCGGCATATCGAGCACGAAGGTACCGACACCGTGCTGGGTCTCGACCAGGCCCGCCGCCTGCATCCGCGACATGGCTTCGCGCACCACGGCACGGCTGACGCGCTCGGCGTCCATGATCTGCGCTTCGGTGGGGAGCTTATCGCCACGCTTGAGGGTGCCTTCGCGGATGCGCTGGGCAAAGCGCTCCACCAGCGCTTCGGCGAGGCGGCGAGGTTTGATTGGGGCAGTAGAGGTAACGTCGGACATCGTCTTGCTCTAGTGTGATCAGCGGGCATTATAGTGCTTTAACGCGCAAGTCTGCGGGTATAATCCCGCATCGTTTGGTTTGAAAGGATCAATTGAATGGAGCGGGATACCCCCGACCGACGCCTGAGCCTGGCCCAGCAACTGGTGCTCGACCTGTCGCGCAAAATTCTGGCCGGCGAGTTGCCCGCCGGCAGCAAGCTGCCCACCGAACAGGCGTTGACCGAAGCACGCGGCGTCAGCCGTACCGTGGTGCGCGAAGCCATGTCGCGGCTGCAGGCGGAGGGCCTGGTAGAGACGCGCCGTGGCATTGGTACTTTCGTGGTGGACACCACCCGGCCAGGTGACTTGCAAGACGGCCAAGGCGAGAAGGGCACCGCCCAGGACGCAGTGGCACGCATCGAGCTGCGCCTGAGCCTGGAAGTGGAGGGTGCCGCCCTTGCCGCACGACGCGCGACCCCAAGCCAGCTGCTGGCTTTGCGCAAAGCGCTGGATGCGGCCAACGCGGTGGGGCCGTTGCACAGGGACAGCAGCTACATCGAGTTCGCGTTCCATCTGCAGATTGCCCTGTGCACGGGCAACAGCTTCTTCATCGATGCCATGACGCATGTGGGCAATACGCTGATCAAAGACTTGCAACCCACTGTCGACCCGCACCAGCGCCTGATGCAGGCGCGTGAGCGCGAGCAGATCTACGCCGCGCTCGAGCGTGGCGACGCCGAGGTGGCGCGTGCGGCAATGCGGCTGCACCTGACCAATTGCCTGCACGGCGCGCAACGCGCGGCGCAAGCAACGGTTGGGTGAGGTTGCCTCAGGCCTGCGGCGTGACGGCCCGGCAGAACCGGCCGATGGCCGCACAGGCGCTTGACAGCGAATCATCGTCCAGCGCATAGGCAATGCGCAGGTACGGGCCGAGCCCGAAGGCACTGCCATGAACCACCGCCACATCGGCTTCGTCCAGCAGCGCCAGGGCCACATCCTCATCGGTAGCCAGGTAGCGGCCGCCGGGTGAGGATTTGCCGATGAGCCCGGCACAATCGGCAAACACATAGAACGCACCGGCCGGTGGTTCGCAGTGCAGCCCGGGGATTGCGGCGAGGGCTTCGACCATCAGGTTGCGCCGCCGCTGAAATACCGCGCGCGAAGTGTGAAGGAAATCCTTGGGGCCTTGCAGCGCTGCCAGCGCCGCCTGCTGTGAAACCGAACAGGCGCCCGAGGTCTGTTGCCCCTGCAGTTTTTCCATGGCTGCCAGCAGCCAGCGCGGCCCTGTCGCGAAGCCGATGCGCCACCCCGTCATGGCATAGGCCTTGGATACCCCGTTCATGGTCAGGGTACGGCCTGCAAGGCGCGGCTCTACCTGGGCCAAGGTGTGAAAGCGTTGATCATCGAAGATCAGGTGCTCATAAATGTCGTCGGCCAGCACCAGCACATCGGGGTTCGCCAGCAACACCTCTGCCAGTGCCTGTAGCTCACCACGGCTGTACACCGCGCCGGTCGGGTTGGATGGCGAGTTGAGGATCAGCCAGCGGGTGCGCGGGGTGATCGCCTCGGCAAGCGCCTGGGCGGTGAGCTTGAAGCCGCTATGGGCACCGCATGGGACGATCACGCTGCGTGCACCGCACAGCTGGACCATCTCCGGGTAGCTGACCCAGAACGGCGCCGGTACGATCACCTCGTCATCCTCATTGAGGGTCGCTGCCAGGGCGTTGTAGATCACCTGCTTGCCGCCGCTGCACACCAGGGTGTCCTGCCACCCTACCGGCAAGCCGTTCTCCTCACGAAATTTCGCCGCCACCGCTTCGCGCAAGGCACGGCTGCCGGCGACCTGCGTGTAGCGGGTATGGCCTTGGTCGATGGCCTGCCTGGCCGCCTCACGGATCGGCGCGGGGGTGTCGAAGTCCGGCTCGCCCGCGCACAGGGAGATGATCTTCGCCCCTTCGGCGCGGC
>Ga0213824_1000141_pt1 | contig 61099 bp, 36 predicted proteins | sample MC6MC0906MG_FD_179892 | JGI IMG/M metagenome (GOLD analysis project Ga0213824, IMG submission 179892) | Enriched soil aggregate microbial communities from Iowa State University, Ames, United States - MC6-MC0906-MG | ecosystem: Environmental > Terrestrial > Soil > Unclassified | place: USA: Iowa...
TCATGCTCCAGCGCCGCGACCATGGCCTCCAGCAGCTGGTTCATCTGCCCGCAGATCCGCGCCGCGCCAATGTCTGCCGGGGTCATGGCCACCAGGCGGAAGCCATCACCCAGGTCGTCCACGTTCAGGCTCAACGGGTAGTTGGTACGTTCCTGCCCTTCCAGCACCTCGATGCCTTGCCAGCCCTGGCGCTGCTCGGCACTGCTTTCAGCGCCATGGCGATAATTGAGCATCGCGCTGAACAGCGGCAACGGCGCAGCCACGCCACTGCAACGCTGGGCCAACGCCAGGGAGGCATGCTCGTGGGCCAGCAGCGCGCTCAGGCGCTGATGGGTCGCATGTGCCGCCGCGCGCAGGCTGACGCCGCCCAGGTCAACCCGCAGCGGCAAGGTGTTGATGAACATGCCCAGTGCCCGTTCGGCGCCCTCGCCGCCTTGCAAGCGGCCGAGCAGGACGGTGCCGAACACCACGCTGTCCTTGCCGCTGGCTGCGGCCAGCAGGCGCGCCCAGGCCAGGTGGAACAGGCTGGCGACGCTGATGCCCAGCCCCCGTGCCTGGCGACGCAGGCCGGCGGCGAGCGCGGCCGACAACGGCAGTTTGACCTCCTGCATGCCGCGGCCGTCGCCTTGCACATCGCTCAGGCCGAATGGCAGGGTCGGCTCATCGATATCGGCCAGCTGCGCGCGGAAGAACGCTTCGTGCTCGGCCTGGCTGATGCCCAGGCGGGCCTGGGCCACGTAGTTGCGGTAGGGCGCGGGAGAATGCAGGGGCGCTGGGTTGCCTTGCATGAAGGCAACCAGCTCTTCGCCTATGACTTCCAGTGCGGTGTGGTCGAGCACGATGTGGTGGAATTGCAGGGTGGCGTCGATGGCGCCTGCGGTCGGCGTATAGAGGAGGCGCAGCAGTGGCGCGGTGCTCAGATCGAGTATTGCGCCGCAGGTTTCCCCGGCAAGACCCGCCGCCACAGGGGCTGCAGCGTGCTCAAGAACGGCGAGCGGAGCATGCCGCCAGACCACTTGCACAGGCTGTGGCAGGCCGTCCCAAAGCACGGCGGTGCGCAGCACATCGTGACGCGCAATCACCTGGTCCAGTGCGCTGGCAAAGGCATGCAAGCGCTCAAGGCTGTCGAAGCGCAACCGTGAATACAGCACGTACGGGTCGTGTTCGGCTGCGCTCAGGTGGTGGTAGAGAATGCCTTCCTGCAGCGGCGCCAGCGGATAGATGTCCTGCACGTTGGCAGCGCCCCCCGGCACGCTGGCGACGATACGGTCGATGGCCGCCTGGTCGAGGTCGATCAGGCTGAGTAGCGCCGGGGTAATGTGGATACAGTCGGCGGCAATGCGGTTCTCGGGCACCTCGACCTGCTGGTTCTGGCCCAGGGTGGCCGCCAGCGCGGCAAGGGTCGGCTGGCCGAACAAGGTCCGCACATCGACCTGCAGGCCCTCCAGGCGCAAGCGGGCCGTAAGGCTCACGGCCAGCAGCGAGTGGCCGCCCAGCGCGAAGAAGTTGTCATGCCGGCCCACCTGCTCTACCCCCAGCAGCTCCGCCCACAGCCCTGCCAGCAGCGCTTCGGTGCGGCCTTGCGGGGCTTCGTAGGGGCGCTGTTGCAAGGTGGCATCCGGCGCGGGCAATGCCTTGCGGTCAAGTTTGCCATTCGGTGTCAGTGGCAGGCTGTCGAGGTGGATGTACAGCCCCGGCACCATGTACTCCGGCATCTGTGCCAGCAGCGCCTGGCGCAGGCTGTCCGCCGGCTGCGCTGCACCGGTGTAGTAAGCGACCAGGCGTTCATCGAACGCCAGCACCACGGCTTCGCGCACTGCCGCCACGCGGGCCAGGCACGCCTCGATCTCACCGGGCTCGATACGCAGGCCGCGAATTTTCACCTGATGGTCGTTGCGGCCCAGGAATTCGAGGTTGCCGTCGGCCCGCTGGCGCACCAGGTCGCCGCTGCGGTACAGCCGTTCGCCGGCCACGAACGGGCTGGCAATGAAGCGCTCGGCCTGCTGCTGGGCCAAGCCCAGGTAGCCACGGGTGACGCCGGCGCCGCCGATGTGCAGGTGGCCGGCCACGCCCCACGGAACGGGCTGGTCGCGGCCGTCCAGTACATAGAGCTGGGTGTTGTCGATCGGGCGGCCGATGGGCAGTACGCCTTCTGGCAGCGCCGCATCGGGCTCCAGGGTCCAGGCGCTGCAGTCGACTGTCGTCTCGGTGGGACCATAGACGTTGTGCAGCCGCACGCGCGGCAGGCGCTGACGCACCAAGGCGGCCAAGCCCGGGGTCAACTCGCCACCGCCACAGACGATATCGCTGAGGCTGCTGCAATCTGCACTCTGTGCGTGCTCAAGGAATTGCTGCAGCAGCGCTGGCACGAATTGCACCACGTTCACCTGCTGCGCCTGGATCAACTGCGCCAGGTAATGCGGATCACGCTGGCCATCCGGGCGAGCCAGTATCAGGCGCAGGCCGCTGCACAGTGGCCAGAACAGTTCCCACACCGAAGCGTCGAAGCTCACCGGGGTCTTGTGCAGCACACTGCCGCCTGCCACCACGGCGCACAGGCGCTGGCTCCAGTGCACCAGGTTGACCACGTTGCGGTGTTCGACCATCACGCCCTTGGGCAGGCCGGTGGAGCCGGAGGTGTAGATCACATAGGCCAGGTGGTGCGACGCCAGGCCAGGTACGCGAGGGTTGCTGATCGGCTGGGCATTCCAGGCCGACGCGTCCAGATCGATCAGCGGTGCCCGCGAAGACTGCACCACGTCACGGGTGGCGCCGTGCACCAGCACTGCCAGCGGCGCGCTGTCCTCCAGCATGTGGCGGATACGTTCTGCCGGGTAGCCCGGGTCGACGGGCACGTAGGCCCCGCCCGCCTTGAGGATGGCCAGCAGGCCGACGACCAGCGACAGCCCGCGCTCGACGCAGATCGCTACCCGGTCGTCGGGTTTCACCCCAAGCCCGATCAGGTGATGGGCCAGGCGGTTGGCCTGCTCGTCGAGCTGACGGTAGCTAAGCTGGCCCTCTTCGGCCACCAGGGCCAGCGCATCCGGCGAAACACGCACCTGTGCTTCGAACAGGCTGTGCAGAGGGTGTTGCAGGTCGTGCTGCAGCACCGTGGCGTTGGCTTCGACCAGCAGCAGCTGGCGCTCCTGCGCGGCCAGAACCGGCAGTTGCTGCAAGGGCAACTGCGGCTGCTGCTCAAGGGCGTCAAGCACACCGACCAGCACCTGCAGCAATTGCTCACAGACGCGCTGCGCGCCCACCTGCGCGGTGACTTGCGCGGTCATGCGCAGGCCATCACCCAGGTCGTCGACGTTGACGCTCAGCGGGTAGTGGCCATGCCCGCCGCTCGGCAATGCCTCGATACCCTCCAGGGCCTCGCGTTGCACCTGCTGCTCGGCAGCACTCGCGCCATGCCGGTAGTTGAGCATCGCGCTGAACAGCGGCAACGGCGCGGCCACGCCGCTGCAGCGCTGGGCCAAGGCGAGGGACGCGTGTTCATGCACCAGCAGTGTGCTCAGGCGCTGGTGGGCCTGGCGCACCCCATCGCGAACGCCCAGGCCATCCAGGTCCAGGCGCAATGGCAAGGTGTTGATGAACATGCCCAGGCCCCGGTCGGCACCGGCCCCCCCTTGCAGACGACCGAGCAGCACCGTGCCGAACACCACGCTGTCCTTGCCGCTGGTGGCCGACACCAGGCGTGCCCAGGCCAGGTGCAACAGGCTGGCGGCACTGACACCCAGTTGCTGGGCCTGGTGGCGCAGGCGTTGATAATCGCCAGCCCCCAGTTGCACGGTGGCCAGGTCGAAATCACCGGCCTGGGCGTGAATGTCGGTCAGGCCGTACGGCAGGGTCGGTTCAGTGATGTCGGCCAGCTCGCCGCGGAAGAACGCTTCGTGCTCGGCTTCGCTGATGGCCAGGCGCGCCTGGGCCACATAATTGCGGTAAGGCACCGGGGCCTGGGTCGGCGCTTGGTCGCGCAGATGGTCGCGGATTTCTTCGAGGACCACCTTCATGGCGGTGTGGTCGAGGACGATGTGGTGGAATTGCAGGGTGGCTTCAAGGCGTTGGTTATCAGCCGGCTGGCTATGGAGCAGGCGGATCAGTGGCGCCGTGCACAGGTCAAGCGTCGCGGTGGATGCTTCGCGGGCAACGCCCGCTCCCACAGGAGCAGCAGCGTGCTCGAGGATGGCGAGTGATGCCTGGCGCCAGACCACTTGCACCGGCTGGCGCAGGCCGTCCCACAGCACCGCGGTGCGCAGCACGTCGTGGCGAGCGATGACCTTGTCCAGGGCGCTGGCGAAGGCTTGAAGCCTTGCCGGGCAATCGAACGCGATGCGCCATTGCAGCAGGTACGGGTCTGCACCGGCAGCGCTGAGGTGGTGGTAAAGAATGCCCTCCTGCAGCGGCGCCAGCGGGTAGATGTCCTGAACGTTGGCGGCGCCTCCCGGCACCGTGGCGACGATGCGCGCGATGCTGGCCGGGTCCAGGTCAATCAGTGGCAGCATGTCCGGGGTAATCTGCGTGCAGCCCGCCGGAATACGGTTCTCGGGGACCGTTACGGGGCGAACATTGCCCAGTGCCGCAGCGAGCGCGGCCACGGTCGGCTGGCCGAACAGCACCCGCACGTCGGTTTGCAGGCCCTGCTGGCGCAAGCGCTCGATCAGGGTCACGGCCAGCAACGAATGGCCGCCCAGTTCGAAGAAGTTGTCGTGGCGCCCTACCCGCTCGACACCCAGTACCTCGGCCCAGATCGCCGCCATGGCCGTTTCGGTCTGGCCCTGCGGCGCGGCATAGCCGTGGCTGATCAAGTCGGCGGTATCCGGCTCAGGCAATGCACGGCGGTCGAGCTTGCCGTGGCTGGTCAGCGGCAGCTGCGCCAGGCGGATCAACGCCTGCGGCAGCATGTGCGCCGGCAAGCTGGCCTGCAGCGCCTGGCGCAGGCTGTCGAGTTGCACCGGCGCGGTCTCGGTGAACCAGGCCAGCAAGCGCTCGTCACGCACCAGCACCACGGCATCGTCGATGCAAGGTTGTGCCTGCAAGGCTGCCTCGATTTCACCCAGTTCCACGCGCACGCCGCGGACTTTCACCTGGTCGTCGTTACGGCCCAGGTAATCCAGGGTGCCATCGGCGTTCCAGCGCACCAGGTCGCCGCTGCGGTACATGCGGGCCCCCGGCTTGCGGCTGAACGGGTCGTCGAGGAAGCGCTCGGCCGTCAGTTCGGGCCGGTTGAAGTAGCCACGGGCGACCTGCGCACCGCCGATATACAGCTCACCGGTTACCCCGATCGGCACCGGCTGGCGGTGTTCGTCGAGCACGTAGACGCGGGTGTTGCCGATGGGCTGACCAATGTGCAATGCCGCACCGGGCAGCACCTTGCCGGAGGTGGCAACGACCGTGGTTTCGGTCGGGCCGTAGTTGTTCACCAGGTCGAAGCCGGGGTCGCGGTCGAACTGGCGCAGGCGATCGCCGCCGATCAGCAGGGTGCGCAAAGTCGGGTGCTGGCGGTCACGGCGCAGGGCCTGTTCAGCCAACGGAGTGGGCAGGAAGCTGACGGTGAGTGGCTGCTGCAGCCACCAGTCGAGCAATTCGTCGACATGCTCATTGCCGATCGGCGCAGGCGGCAGGTGCAAGGTGGCACCGGCGCACAAGGCCGGCCAGACCTCCCAGGCCATGGCGTCGAAGCCGAAGCCGGCGACGCTCGAGGTGCGCTCGCCGGCACGCAGGGCGAAGGCCTGGCAGTGCCAGTGCACCAGGTTGGCCAGGGTCTGATGCTCGATCATCACGCCCTTGGGCTGGCCGGTGGAGCCGGAGGTGTAGACCACATAGGCCAGCGCGTGGGCATCGAGCCCAGCCACCTGCGGGTTGCTGTCAGACGAGTGCCAGGCGGTTGCATCGTCCAGATCGAGGCGGGGAACGTCGCCCGGCAAGCCGGTGAGGCTCGATTCGGCCAGCAACAAGGCCGGGGCGCTGTCACTGAGCAGGTAGGCGATGCGCTCGGCCGGGTAGCTGGGGTCCACCGGCACGTAGGCAGCACCGGCCTTGAGCACGGCCAGCAGGCCGATCACCCGTTCCATACTGCGCGGCAGGCACAGGGCAACCCGGTCGCCACGCTGCACGCCGTGCTCGATCAGCCGGTGCGCCAGGCGGTTGGCACGCTGGTTCAGTTCGCCGTAACTCACGGCCTGGCCGGCCTGGGACAGCGCCGAGGCATCGGGCGTGCGGGCAGCCTGGGCTTCGACCATGGCATGCACCGTCTGCCCTTGCGGGTACTCGCGGGCGGTGTCGTTGAAGCCGCCGAGCAGCTGTCGGCGGGCCTCATCGCTGAGGATCGACAGGCTGTCCACTGGCGTGGCCTGCCCTTGCTCCAGCGCCTGCAGCAATTGGCCAACCGCAGCGGTCATCCACTCGACCACCCGGGCCGCGCCGATGCCCTCGACTGCCAGCACGCTGAAACTAAACCCTTCGCCCAGGTCGTTGACGCTCAGGGTCAGCGGGTAATTGCTGCGCTCTTCGCCGCCGAGCAGGCGTACGCCTTCCCAGATGCCCTCGCCTTCGCGCGGCGCATCGGCTGCGCTGTGGCGGTAGTTGAGCAAGGCGCTGAACAAGGGTGCCGAGGCCGCCACGCCGCTGCAACGCTGAGCCAGCGCCAGTGGCGCGTGCTCATGGCCGAGCAGCGCCGACAGGCTGCGGTGCGTCGCGCGCACCGCAGCCTGTGCCGAGGCGCGGGTATCGACCCGCAGTGGCAAGGTGTTGATGAACATGCCCAGCGCCCGGTCGGCACCCTCGCCACCCTGCAGCCGGCCCATCAGCACGGTGCCGAAGACCACGTCATGGCGGTTGGCGAGCACTCCCAGCACTCGCGCCCAGGCCAGATGCATCAGGCTTGCGGCGCTCACACCCAGTTGCCGTGCCTGGCCGCGCAGGCGCCGGCTGATGTCGGCCTCCAGTGCCGCAAAGGCCGTTTCGATACCGCGCCCATCGCCTTGTACATCGGCAAAGCCCAGTGGCAAGGTTGGCTCGTCGACATCCGCCAGCATCTCGCGGAAGAACGCTTCATGGCCGGCCTGGTCAGCCAGGCGTGCCTGGGCCACGTAGTTGCGGTAAGGCACTGCCGCCGGCAGGCTGTCGGCCTGGCCGAACAGCAGCGCGCGCATTTCCCGGGCGACCACGTCCATGGCGGTGTGGTCGAGGGTCAGGTGGTGGAACAGCAAAATGGCCACCACCTGCTGGTTGCCGGGGTCCAGGCTGTAATACAGGCGGGTGAGCGGTGCCTGGGCCAGGTCCAGGCGGTAATGACGGGCGTCGAAGCGCGCGTGCAACTGCTCGATGCGGGCGACACCCGGCTCATCGCCCAGGTCGTCGATTTCGCGAACGACCAGCTCAGCCGTGCGCCACACCACCTGCAACGGCTGCGCCAGGCCCTGCCAGAGCACCGAAGTGCGCAGGATGTCATGGCGGTCAATCACCTGCTGCAAGGCGCCGGCCCAGGCCAGCAGGCGCTCGACGCTGTCGAAGGCCAGGCGGGTCTGCAGCAGGTAGGGGTCGCCTTGCTCGGCACTCAGGTGGTGGTAGAGGATGCCTTCCTGCAACGGCGCCAGCGGGTAGATTTCCTGCACGTTGGCAGCGCCACCGGGCACCGTGGCGACCACCGCGTCGATCGCGGCCTGGTCCAGCTCGATCAGGCTGAGCAGGTCTGGCGTGATGCGTTCGGCGCCGTACGGCACCCGGTTGGCCGGCACCTTGGCTTCATGGCCGATCCCCGCCGCACCGGCGAGCGCAGCCAGGGTCGGCTGGGCGAACAACACCCGCACGTCGATCACCAGGCCGGCCTTGCGCAAGCGCTCGACCAGGGTCACCGCCAGCAACGAGTGGCCGCCCAGTTCGAAGAAATTGTCGTGGCGCCCTACCCGCTCGACGCCCAGCACCTGGGCCCAGATCGCGGCCATGGCCGCTTCGGTCGCGCTTTGCGGTGCCTCGTAGGCCTGGCCGGCCAGCAGGGTGCTGTCGGGCTCGGGCAGTGCGCGGCGGTCGAGCTTGCCGTGGCTGGTCAGTGGCAGTTCATGCAGGCGCATGAATGCCAACGGCACCAGTTGCGCCGGCAGGCTGGCCTGCAGGGCCTGACGCAGCCGTTCGAGGTCAACCGGGGCCGTCTCGGTGAACCAGGCCAGCAGGCGCGCTTCGCGCACCAGCACGACGGCATCGGCGATGCCCGGTTGCGCGGCCAGGGCGGCTTCGATCTCGCCCAGTTCCACCCGCACGCCGCGTATCTTCACCTGGTCATCGTTGCGTCCCAGGTAGTCGAGCGTGCCGTCAGCGTTCCAGCGCACCAGGTCGCCGCTGCGATACAGGCGGGCATTGGCAACTTCGCTGAACGGGTCGGGCAGGAAGCGCTCTTCGGTCAGTTCGGGGCGGTTGAAATAGCCGCGTGCGACCTGCGCGCCGCCGATAAAGAGCTCACCGGTGACGCCCACCGGTACCGGCTGCAGCCCTTCATCGAGCACATACACCCGGGTATTGGCGATTGGCCGGCCGATATGCAAGGCGCCGCCTGGGGCGAGCTGGCCGGAGGTAGCCACCACAGTGGTTTCGGTCGGGCCATAGTTGTTGACCACCGCAAAACCGGGGTCGCGCTCGAATTGGCGCAGCCGATCGCCGCCAACCAGCAGGGTGCGCAGGGTCGGGTGCTGGCGGTCGCGGCGCAGGGCCTGCTCGGCCACCGGTGTGGGCAGGAAGCTGACCTGCAGCGGTTGCTGCAGCCACCAGTCGAGCAACTCGTCGACATGCTCGTTGCCGATCACTTCAGGTGGCAGGTGCAAGGTGGCGCCAGCACACAGGGTCGGCCAGACTTCCCAGGCCATGGCGTCGAAACCGAAACCGGCCACGCTGGCGCAGTGTGAACCGGCTACCAGATCGAACGCCTGGCAGTGCCAATGCACCAGGTTGGCCAGTGTGTGGTGCTCGATCATCACGCCTTTGGGCTGGCCGGTGGAGCCGGAGGTGTAGACCAGGTAAGCCAGATGCTGTGCATCAAGGCCTGGCAGTACCGGGTTGGTTTCGTCCGCGGCGAATGCGTGGGGCTGATCCAGGTTCAGGCGGGGCACGTCCGTCAGGTTTTCGATGGCAGCCGTGGCCAGCACCAGGGCAGGCGCACTGTCAGCCAACAGGTAGGCGATGCGTTCGGCCGGGTACGTCGGGTCCACCGGTACGTAGGCGGCACCGGCCTTCAACACGGCCAGCAGGCCGACCAGGCGCTGGGCGTTGCGTGGCAGGCACAACGCAACCCGGTCACCCACCTTGACGCCCTGGCCGATCAACTGGTGAGCAAGCTGGTTGGCGCGCCGGTTCAGCGCGCCATAGCTCAGCACCTGCCCGGCCTGCATCAACGCCGGCGCGTCTGGCGTGCGGGCGGCCTGGGCCTCGATCAAGGCATGCACGGTCTGGCCCTGCGCATAGCGCTGAGCGGTGTCGTTGAACCGGTGCAGCACCTGTTCACGTTCCAACGCCGGCAGCACCGCCAGCCCCTGCAGGGGCGCTGCGGGGTTGTCCTCCAGCGCTTCGACCAAGGCACCCAGCACCTGTTCGAACTGCCCGCACAAGCGTGCAGCGCCCCATTGCGGCAGGCTCTGCACGGTCAGGCGCAGGTCGTCGCCGAGGTCGTCGACGCTGACAGTCAGCGGGTAGTCGGTGCGTTCTTCGGCACCGACGATATCGATGCCCGGTGCCACCGGGATGACCTCGGCGGCATCCCCGGCCGCGCTGTGGCGGTAGTTGAGCATGCTGTTGAACAGCGGCGCCGGCGCGGCCACGCCGCTGCAGCGCTGGGCCAGGGCCAGCGAGGCCTGCTCATGGCCGAGCAAGGCGGTAAGCCGCCGATGGGTGGCCAGCAGCGCGTCGCGCACGCCGTGCTGGCCGAGGTCGATGCGCAGCGGCAAGGTGTTGATGAACATGCCCAACGCTTGCTCGCTGCCATCACCGGTGGTCATGCGCCCCAACAGGACACTGCCGAACACCACCGCCTGGCGCGCCGACAGTTGCCCGACCAGGCGCGCGAAGCCCAGGTGCAGCACGCTCGCCGGGCTCACCCCGAGCGACCGCGCCTGGCTGCGCAGGCGCTGGCTGAGGGCGGCCGGCAAGGTCAGGCGCGCCTGCTCCAGGGCCTGGTCGCCTTTGTCCTGCAGGCCGAAGGCCAGGGTCGGCTCGTCGAGGTCGGCGAGCATGTCGCGGAAGAAGCCCTCATGGGCCTGCTCGTCCAGCGCCAGGCGCGCGGCGGCCAGCACATTGCGAAACGGCATGGGTGCCGCCAGTTGCGCCGACTCGCCGGCCAGGTGAGCCTGGATCTCGCGGCGCACGATGTCCAGCGCGGTATGGTCCATCACCAGGTGGTGGAACATCAGCAAGGCCACCCAGGCCTCGCCTTCCCCCTTGGCGTGCATCAATTGCATCAGTGGCGCCTGGCGCAAGTCGAGGCGGTAGTGGCGTGGGTCGAAACGCTCGCACAACCGGGCCAGCGCCTGGCTGCCGTCGACCGCGATGGCCTCACGCACCAGCGACGCCTCACGCCACACCACCTGCACCGGCTCGTCCAGGTACTCCCAGTGCAGCGCCGTGCGCAGGATGTCGTGGCGCTGGATCACCCATTGCAGGGCCTCGGCGAAGGCCTCCAGGTGCGCCTTGCTGGTGAAGCGCAGTTGCACCTGGGCCAGGTACGGGTCGCCGTCGCTGGCAGCCAGGTGCTGGTACAGCATGCCCTGCTGCAGCGGTGCCAGCGGGTAGATGTCCTGCACGTTGGCCGCACCGCCCGGCACACTGGCGACGATGCGGTCGATGGCCTGCTGGTCGAGTTGCACCAGCGGCAGCATGTCGGGGGTGATTTGAAACGCCGGGCTCAGCCAGTCGTCGTCGCGTTCGGCAAGCATCTCCAGCAAGGCCGGCTTGTGCCGTGACAGTGCCTCCCACAGGGTATCGTCCAAGGTTTCGTCATCCCCCAGGACGATCAGGTCCTGGTCTTCACGCTGGAGTCGGATCGCACGGGTGGAAAGAGCAGCCATCAGTTCGCTGAAGAGCATCGGTAAGCATCCTGCTTTGCCTGGAAATGGGAATCGGGGACACGCTAAAGGATCGTGACCGGTCGGTCTGACATGGGAAGCGGGGACAATCGTGCGGGCAGGTCCCGCGCAGCGCGCAGCGCAGAACTCTGTAGTAGCGGGCTTGCCCCGCGAAGGGGCCGCACAGCGGCCCCAATAGCCTCAGATACGCCTGCGCTTGCCCAGGCTGGGAATGGTGGTCTGCGGTATCACCACCTCAAGCTGCTCACGGCGGGTGCTGGCCGCCAGCCCTGCCAGGGTCGGCTGGCTGAACAAGGTGCGGGCATCGACATGCAGGCCGGCCTGGCGCATGCGCGCCACCAGGCTCACCGCCAGCAACGAATGCCCGCCCAGCTCGAAGAAGTTGTCTTGGCGCCCGACCTGCTCGATTTTCAGCACCTCGGTCCAGATGGCCGCCAATGCGGCTTCCAGCTCGCCTTGCGGCGCCTGGAACTCACGGCTGATGACTGCATCCTCGCCGGGTGCAGGCAGTGCCTTGCGGTCGACCTTGCCGTTGGCGCTCAACGGCAATTGCGCCAGGGCGACGAACGCCTGCGGCACCATGTACTCAGGCATGCGTGCGAGCAGGTGGCTGCGCAGCACTTCCAACGCCGGCACCGGGCTGGCATCGCGGCAGGTGAAATAGGCCACCAGGCGCTCTTCGCGCATCAGCACCACGCTTTGCCCAACGCTCGGGTGCGCTGCCAGCGCGGCCTCGATCTCGCCCAGTTCGACCCGCAGCCCGCGCAGCTTGACCTGGAAATCGTTGCGGCCAACAAAGTCCAGCGCACCGTCCTGGCGGTAGCGCACCAGGTCGCCGGTGCGGTAAAGGCGATCGCCCGCGACGAACGGGCTGGCGATGAAGCGCTCGGCCTGCAGCGTTGGTAGCCCCAGGTAGCCACGGGCGACACCCACGCCACCGATGTGCAACTGCCCCACCGCGCCCAGTGGCACCGGGCGGTCGTGGTTGTCGAGCACGTACAGGCGGGTGTTGGCGATGGGCCGGCCAATGGGTGGAGCCAGTGCGGGAAGCGGCTCATGGGCGTGCAGGGTCCAGGCGGTGCTGTCCACGGTCGCCTCGGTGGGGCCATAGACGTTGTGCACGCGCACCCTGGGCAAGCGTTCGCGAACGCTGCGCAGCAGCGCCAGGGTCAGCTCGCCCCCGCCACAGAAGATGTCGGTCAGGCTGGTGCAGCGTTCGACGCCCGGCTGTTCGAGAAACTGATGCAACAACGCCGGCACGAACTTCATCGTGGTGACCTGCCGCGCCTGGATCAACTGCACCAGGTACGCGGGGTCGCGGTGGCCGTCGGGGCGCGCCAGCACCAGGCGCAAGCCGGCACAGAGCGGCCAGAACAGCTCCCAGACCGAACCGTCGAAACTGTACGGTGCCCGTTGCAGCAAGGCGTCACCCGGTTGCGGCGGGCAGATCTGCGAGCCCCAGTGCATCAGGTTGCACAGCCCGCGGTGTTCGATCATCACGCCCTTGGGCGTGCCGGTCGAGCCGGAGGTGTACATCACATAGGCGAGATGCCCAGGCCCCAGGCCTGGCACCTTGGGGTTTTCGGCGCTGCAGGCCTGCCAATAGTCGCCGTCCAGGTCGAGCACCGGTACCGGCAAGGCGTCGAACAGGCCGCGGGTGGCGCCATGCACCAGCACCACGCTCGGCGCGCTGTCCTCGAGCATGAAGCGCAGCCGTTCGGCCGGGTAGCCAGGGTCGAGCGGCACATAGGCGCCGCCGGCCTTGAGTACGCCCAGCAGCGCCAGCATCATTGACACGCCGCGCTCCACGCAGAGGGCGACACGCGCGTCGGGCCCCACGCCCAGGGCGATCAGGCGATGGGCCAGGCGATTGGCCTGGGCATTGAGCGTCTGATAATCGAGGCTGGCGTCTTCGGCCTGCAGCGCGACAGCCAGGGGGGTCCGCCGGACCTGGGCTTCGAACAGCGCAGGCAGCGTGCTGTCCAGCGGGCTTTGCCGGTCTTCGGCCTGGTTGAACGTGTGCAACAGGCGCTGCAGTTCATCGGCGGGCACGCTGCAAAGGGTATTCAGGGGCTGGCGCTGAGCAGCGCTCTCGGCAAATTGGCGCAAGGTCGTCAGCAGGTAGCCCAGCACCCGTGGTGCGCCAATTGCACGCGGCGCGCGCAGCGCCAGTTGCAGCGTATCGCCCGGGTCATCGACCGTCAGCACCAGGCCGTGGCTCAGCACCTCACTGGCTTCGAGCAATTCCACCCCGGGCAGCACCTGCCCCTGTGGCAACGCCCCTTGGCGGTAGTTGAGCAAGCTGTTGAACAGCGGCGTGGCGGCTGGCAGGCCGCTGCAGCGCTGGGCCAGCAGCAGGGGGGCGTCTTCGTGCCCGAGCAGGGCGGCCAGGCGTGCATGCGTTTCAACCAATGCCTGGCCCAGTGAGTGATTTGCAAGGCTGACCCGCAACGGCAAGCTATTGATGAACATGCCCAAGGCGCGGTCAGCGCCGTTGCCGGCCATGGCGCGGCCCAGCAGCACGGTGCCGATCACCACCTCATCGCGCCCTGACAGGCTACCGAGCACCTGGGCCCAGGCAAGGTGCAGCAGGCTGGGCAGGCTCACGCCGTGCTGACGTGCCTGAGCGCGCAGCAGGTCAGCCAAACCGGTTTCAAGCGCCACGGCATGGGTCTGCAGGTTCTGCTCGTCTACAGCGACACCGGCCAACCCGGTAACGGGCGCAGGCGGCTCGACGCCGGCCAGTTGTTCGCGGAAAAAGGCTTCGTGGCGGGCCTGGCGCTCGTCAGCGCCGCTGAGCGCCACGTAGTCACGGTACGGCACCGGTGGCGGCAGCTGCTCGCCCCGGCCGTGCATGAACGCATCGAGTTCGCCAAGCAGTACCTGCAACGAAACGGCATCGTTGACCAGATGGTGGAAGCGCAGCAGCCCCAGCCAGCGGCCTTGCGCCGCCTCTTCGGCAGTCACCAGCGCCATCATCGGCGCCTGGCGCAGGTCCAGGGGCCGCAGTTGTGGGTCGTAGGCCTTGCGCAACTGCGCCGCCCAATCGCCACCTGGCCGTTCAGCTGTAAAGCTGTCGACCGGCAGGCGCGCCTGGCGCCAGACGACTTGTTGCGGTTGCGCCAGGCCTTCCCAGAGCAGGCTGGTGCGCAAGATGTCATGCCGATCGATTACCCGCTGCAAGGCATCGGCAAAGGCCTGTAGCTGCGCATGGCTGGCAAAGGCGAACAAGACCTGCTGCTGATAAGGGTCCTGTTCATCGGTCACGTGGTGGTACAGCAACCCTTGCTGCAACGGTGCCAGCGGGTAGATCTCTTGCACGTTGCCTGCGCCGCCCGGCACCGTGGCGACGATGCGCTGGATGGCAGCCTGGTCAAGGTCGGTCAACGTGAGCATCTCGGGGGTAAGCTGCTGGCACCCCGGTGGCACGCCATTGGCGGGTACCGTTGCGGCCTCGCCCACCACCACGGCGGCAGCCAGGCTGGCCAGGGTCGATTGGCCGAACAGTACCTGCACGTCCGCTTGCAGCCCTTGCTGGCGCATGCGTTCGATCAACTGCACCGCCAGCAGCGAATGGCCACCCAGCTCGAAGAAATGGTCCTGGCGCCCTACCCGCTCGACCTGCAGCAACTCGGCCCATAGCAGTGCCAGGCGCTGCTCGATGTCCCCCACGGGCGCCTCGTGCTCGCGGCGAACCTTGGCCGCCTCGTCGGCAGTCGGCAACGCGCGGCGGTCGAGCTTGCCGTTGGCGGTGAGCGGCCAGCTGGCCAGGCCCACATACGCAGCTGGCAGCAAGCCAGCAGGCAGTTGCGCGCGCAGATGCTCATGCAGTGCTCGCGGCGTCACCGGTGCTGCGGCGATGAACCACGCCTGCAACTGGCCGTCCCGCAGCAGCACGACACATTCGCGCACGGCAGCGTGGCTGGCCAGGGCCGCCTCGATTTCGGCCAGCTCGACCCGCACACCACGGATCTTCACCTGGTCGTCGTTGCGCCCGAGGTATTCCAGGGTGCCGTCGGCCAGCCAGCGCACCAGGTCGCCGGTGCGGTACAGGCGGGCCTCGGGCTCAGGGCTGTAGGGGTCGTCGAGAAAGCGTTCGGCGGTCAGTTCAGGCCGATTCAGGTAACCGCGGGCCACGCCGCTGCCGCCGATGTACAGCTCACCGGCAGCGCCGATCGGCAACAGCTGGCGCTGCTCGTCGAGCACGTACAGGCGGGTGTTGGCTATCGGCCCCCCGATATGCAGCGGCCGGCCCGCCTCGACCAGGCCCGAGGTCGCCACCACCGTGGCTTCAGTGGGGCCGTAGTTGTTGATGACGCGGTAGCGGCGTTCGCGCGCCAGGCGACGCAGGCGGTCGCCGCCGATCAGCAGGGTTTGCAGGGTCGGGTGCAGCTCGCCCTGGGCAAAGGCATGTTCGGCCACCGGGGTTGGCAGGAAGCTGACATCCAGCGGCTGCGCCCGCCACCAGCGCAGCAAGGCGTCGATATCCTCGGCCCCATCGCGCACAGGCGCCAGGTGCAGCGTCGCACCGCTGCACAGGGCCGGCCAGACTTCCCAGGCCATGGCATCGAAGCCGAAACCGGCCAGGCTCGACTGGTGCCGGCCGGGCCCCAGGTCGAAGCTGGCGCAGTGCCAATCGACCAGGTTGGCCAGCATCCGGTGCTCGACCATCACGCCCTTGGGCAGGCCGGTGGAGCCGGAGGTATAGATGACATACGCCAGGTTGTGCGGCGCAAGCTGCGCAACTGCAGGTGTGACATCGGTGGTTTCGGGCCATGGGTAGCGGTCGAGTTCGATCAGCGGCAGGCCATGGGCAGGCAGCCGCCCGCTAAACCGCGAGAGGCTCAGCACCACCTGCGGGGCGCTGTCTTCGAGCAGATAGGCCAGGCGCTCTTGCGGGTGAGCCGGGTCGATCGGCACATACGCGGCACCCGCCTTGAGTACTGCCAGCAGCCCGACCAAGGTGTCCAGGCCACGCTGGGCGACCACCGCGACACGCAGGTCAGGCCCGGCACCCAGGCCGATCAGGTGCTGCGCCAGGCGGTTGGCGCGCCGGTTCAGCTCGCCGTAACTCAGGCACTGGCCTTCGTGCAGCGCTGCCACTGCCTGTGGCCTGGCCATGGCCTGCGCCTCGATGCGGCGATGAATCAGCCGTTCACCCTGCCCTGGCGACACTGCCGAACGGTTCCATTGTTGCAGCTGTGCCTGCTCGCTGGGGGTCGGCAGGTCAAAGGCGCCAATACTCAAGCCGGGCTGCTGCAACCCTTGCTCAAGTACATGCAACAGGCGTGCGGCCAGTGCCTCGACCTGCTCCGCACTGAACCAGGCGCGGCTGTAGACCAGGTGCAGGCAGGCGTTGTCGCTGAGGCGGTTACTGCGCAGGTGGACGCTAAGCGGCGTGGGTTCGTGGCTGTTGCAGACCATCACCGTATGGCCGCTGATATCGCCGAAGCGCAGGTCGTTGCCGTCTTCCTCGAACGACGCCATCAGCTCGAACAGCTGCGGCCGTTCTTCGCGCAGCGCGCCGAGGGCCCGGTTCAACTCGCTGAGGGCGAACCGCTGATGGCGAAAGTCCCGCTTGAGGGCATCACGGATGCCGCGCACCAGTTCAGCGAACGAGGCGCTGCGGCCGAAATCCATGCGCAAGGCGCTGACCTGGGTAAACAGCCCCATGGTCGATTTGAAACGGGCATTGCCACGGTTGCGCACCGGCAAGCCGACCACCCACTCGTCGCGTTGCCAGGTGCGCGCGCAGCACACGTGCATGGCCGCCAGCAGTACATGAAACGCCGAGGCCTGCAGGTCCGTTCCCAGTTGCCGCATGCGCGCAAGCAGGCGCGTATCGAAGGGGTGTTCGAGGACCGCACTCGGCTCGCCGGCCGGCACTGCGCCACGGTCACGCGGCGCCAGCAGGGCATCGGGCAGTTGCCTGAACTTGGCCAACCAGTAGTCGCGGTCGCTGCCATGGCGGGGCGACGCCTGGTACTGGGCATCGTCGGCGATGAATTCACGGTAGGACGGGGCCGTCGTGGGCAGCGCCAAGCCTTGCCCTAGCAAGCCATAGTAGTCAGCGACTTGCTTGAACCACAGGTCCACGCCCCAACCGTCGAGGATCAAGTGGTGCGCCTGCAGGGCGAACAGGTAGCGCTGGTCTTGCAACCTGATCAGCTGCGCGCCCCACAACGTGCCGCCATCCAGGGCAAACACCTTTTGCATCTGGCCGTGGAGCAGGCCTTTGGCGGCGCCGAACGGATCGTCGGCGGCGCGGACGTCGTGCTCGGTTAACACCACCGTCACATCCTCGGCAAAGCGTTGGCGTGGCACACCGTGCCCAGCCACCAGCACCGCGCGCAGCCCGTCATGCAGCGCCACCAGGTGCGCCAGGGCGGCTTGCAGCCGTGCCACATCCACCGCCCCTTCCAGTTCGACATAAGCGCCTATGTTGTACAGCGGCGAGTCACCGTGGCTGATCTGGTCCAGCCAGATATCGCGCTGGGCAACGGTCAGGGCAAAGGTTTCGGCGGCAGGCATGAGGGGGCAGGTCCTTCTGATTGATCATCCGCGGATTCAAGCACCGCCACCCTACCCTGTATGGCCCCTGAAACCCGGACACCCCCAGTGGCCGTCCACCCCGGCTGAAATGCCTGTAGGAGATTTGCCATTGGTAGCAGTCCCATATGGCCTACGTCTGCCCCGAATATTCAGCATTGGCCGCGATCCGACAGGCTTATGACGCCAATTCGCTGGCTACCTGAAGGAACATCCGCTGACGCGCTTTACACACGCCTACTCATCACGCAGCCATTGCTGGCAATTTCTGTCCCGGTTTTCCATTACAGACGCCACTGCCCGTGCGGGCTTGAATACCGTCACACCCGCCACCCTCCAGAGGACTCGACCGCGAGACCACCCGCCGTAACGCTTCGAATCAAGGATGACTACGCTATGAAGCTGACCGCCAGCCTCGAACACCGCCCCGACCCTCAGCTGTATCTGCAACTGGGCGAATTGATCGCCAGCAGCGGCGCCGATGACTTCGCCGAGCAGATGATCCGCCTGGTCGATGCCCAGGTGCCGATCAACAGGCTCGACCTCAGCGAATGGACCCTCGACCCCCGCCAGGCCAGCATCAGCCATATCAAGGTGCTGGGCAGTGCCGGTGCGCAACCGCCGGCGCCGAGCGCAACCAGCCTGCGCCACCCGCTGCTGCAAAGCATCATGCAGATGAAGGACCCGCTGTTGATCGAGTTCAAGGCGCCGCTGGACGCTCGCCAGAGTGCCCACCAATGCAACCTGGTGTCCCGCAGCGGTGACCGCCGCTGGGTCATCTGCTTCCATCGCCTGCCCAGCCAGAGAGGCTTCACCCTGGCTGAACTGTCGCAACTCAAGAGCCTTTCCGACACCTTGCTGCCCCTGGTCGAACACCATGGCCAGCTGCTGAGCCAAGGGATCGCCCGCCGCGCCGGCTCGCCCGCTGCAGAGCTGGACACAGGCTCGCTGCGCCAATCGTTCACTGAACGCCTGAACCAAGAGGCGGTAAAGCTTTCGACCCGCGAGCAGGAAGTCTGCCTGGGCCTCTTGACCGGCGGCACGGTGCCCGAGATGGCGCAACGCCTGAACGTGAAAAACAGCTCGATCGAAACCTACCTCAAGCGCGCCACCGCCAAGCTGGGGGTCAGTGGCCGTCACGGCCTGGCGAAATGGATGGCGGGCGCCTGACCGTGCGAGAACCGGCAATGCCCCGACATGCCTTTACCCTCTGCGCCGCACTGCTGTGCGGCTGTTCACTGGTGCCCGACTACCAGCGCCCGGCGGCGCCGGTTGCCGAGCAGTTCCCGCAAGGGCCGGCCTACCAGGGCGACGCATTGGCACGCCAGCCGCTGCAGGACTGGCGCCAGGTATTCCACGACCCCGTACTGCGCCAACTGATCGACAACGCCCTGGCCAACAACCGTGATTTGCGTGCTGCGGCGCTGAACGTGGAGGCCTATCGCGCCCAATACCGCATCCAGCGCGCCGAGCTGCTGCCCAAGGTGTCCGCCGACGCCGAGGGCCAGCGCCAGTACCTGCCGCGGCGCATGACCGGCACCGACCAGGGCATGATCACTTCGACCTATGCGGCCACCCTGGGCGTCAGCGCCTACGAACTGGACCTGTTCGGCCGGGTGCGCAGCCTGAGTGACCAGGCGCTGCTGACCTACCTGGCCAGTGACCAGGCCCGGCGCAGCACGCAGTTGAGCCTGGTGGCGAGCGTTGCCAGCGTCTACCTGACCTGGCGCGCCGACCAGGAGCTGCTGACGCTGGCCCTGGACACCCAGGCCGCCGACGAACGCAGCCTGCGCCTGACCATCAACCAGCGCCGCGCCGGCACGGTGTCGGCACTGGACCAGATCCAGGCACGCACCAGTGTCGACAGCACCCGCGCCGCCGTGGCGCGCTACAAGCGCCAGGTTGCCGAAGACCTCAACCAGTTGACCTTGCTGGTGGGCACAGCAGTGGCCGACAACCTGGCCGCCCTGCCCCTGGCCGATGAGCAGATCGCCGGCCTGCCAGCAGGCCTGCCCTCCGACCTGCTGCAGCGCCGCCCGGACATCCTTCAGGCCGAATACCAGCTGCGTGCGGCCAACGCCAATATCGGCGCAGCGCGGGCGGCGTTCTTCCCGAGCATCAGCCTGACCGCCAACGCTGGCAGCACCAGCCCGCAGCTCAACGGCCTGTTCGACGCAGGTTCCGGTACCTGGCTGTTCCAGCCGCAGATCAGCCTGCCGATCTTCACCGCCGGCAGCCTGCGTGCCAGCCTGGACTACGCGCAATTGCAGAAGGACATCCAGGTGGCCCAATACGAAAAGGCCATCCAGAGCGCCTTTCAGGAAGTCGCCGATGGGCTGGCGGCGCGCGCGACCTATCAACGGCAATTGCAGGCGCAGCGGGACCTGGTGGCATCCAACCTGCGTTACTACAACCTGGCCGAGCACCGCTACCGGATTGGCGTGGACAGCAGCCTGACGTTCCTCGATGCGCAGCGCTCGCTGTTTACGGCGCAACAGGGGTTGATCAGCGATCGATTGGCGCAACTGGTAGCGGAAGTGAACCTGTATGCGGCGCTGGGAGGGGGCTGGCAAAACGACGAGAAATCCGCCACGCACCTGTAATGCACCGCAGCGCTGCCGCTCAGGGGTCTAGACTGAACGTACCAGATCACATGGCATGAACCGGGGGGCTGCCCACACGTGGAGGTGTGCGATGAGCCAGTTCAAGCGTTTGTTAGTCATGCTCGGCCCGCAGATGCGTTACACGCCGGCGCTGCAACGCGCGGCGGCGTTGGCTGAATCCAGCGGCGCACTGCTGGATATCAATGTGTTCGTCGACGATGTCGACACGTTCGGCCTGATGAGCGATGGCCGCGAACGCGAGCAGCTGCTCGCAGACAACCGCCAGTGGCTGGCCGACGCCACCGAACAGCTGCGCAATGCCGGCCTGGATGTGTCCACCGAGCTGTTGCTGACCCGCGACCCGCTGGGCAGCGCCATCGAGCGCATCGAGCGGCTGAACTGCGACCTGCTGGTCAAGGACGTGCAGCACGAGCCGGTACTCAAGCGCCTGCTGGTCACCCCGCTGGACTGGCAGTTGCTCAAGGACAGCCCGGTCGCGGTGCACCTGGTCAGCGACATTCGCCTGCCACTGCCACGGCAGATCGCTGCGGCGGTCGACCTCAATAGCCACGGGGCTGGCGAACACCTCGACGAGCAAGTGATCCACTGCGCCCATGCCCTGGCCCTGCAATGCAACGCCGAACTGCACCTGGTGCATGTGTGCGATGCGGCCAAGACCCACATCGCCGACTTCGGCGCCGGCACGGTGACCATGCCCGGCTTCGAAGGCAGCGTGCGCACGTCGCAACGTGCGGCGTTCAACCGCCTGGGTGACCACCACCAGCTCCCACTGGAACGGCGGCATTTCCTGGAAGGGCCGGCGATCCGTGCGATTGCTCAGTTCGTCAGCCACAGCCGGATGGATGTGATCGTGATGGGCAGCCACCGGCATGACGCCATGCAGACTTTCCTCGGCGGTACGACAGCCCATGTGCTGGAGCACCCGCTGTGCAACGTGCTGGCAATCAAAGGGGTCAACTGAGTTTAGAGTCAGGATTTGAACCGCTGGTATACCACCAAGGCTCTTGTGGGAGGATGCCAGCGGCGTTGGCTTGCCCCCTGAATAGAGCCTTGTTGAGGGCTCACCGGTATCTGGTACACCAGTGCCGATTAAAAAGAATGCATTTGATAATGATTCGTAGTAGTTTCGCGGCGCAAACCACCCTTCCCTAGCGCCCTACTTCAGGATCGTACCGTCGATGCGTCGCACATTCGTTTCGCTTTGTGTGCTCCATGCTGTCTCCCCGCTGGCCTTTGCCGAGCCCAATTCGCTCAGTGACCCCGCCCAGATCGAACTGCAGGCCCTGAGCATCACCAGCAGCGTCGACAGCGAACGCGCCGATGGCCCGGTCGACGGCTACAAGGCCAACCGCTCGGCCAGCGCCACACGCACCGACACCGCCCTGCACGAGACCCCACAGTCGGTCAGTGTGGTGCCTAAGGATGTGCTCGAAGACACCGGCGCCACGCGCCTGCAGGATGGCCTGGACTACGCCGGCGGCGTCGGCCGCGCCAACAACTTCGGCGGCCAGGGCCTGACCACCTTCACCGTGCGCGGTTTCACCACCGGCGAGTTCTACCGCAACGGCTTCCCGATCAACCGGGGCTACCCCAATGCCCCTGATGCCAACAGCGTCGAACGCCTGGAGGTGATTCGCGGCCCGGCCACCAGCCTGTATGGCCGTGGCGACCCGGGCGGCACCTTCAACGTGGTCAGCAAGCAGCCGCTGGCCGAGCCCAAGGTGACCGTCGGCAGCCAGTTCGACGACCAGGGCATGCACCGGGCAACGCTGGATGCCACCGGGCCGCTCAACCAGGACGGCTCGCTCGCCTACCGCCTGAACGTGCTGGGTGAAGGCGGCGACAGCTTTCGCGACGATGTCGAGAGTGAACGCTACGACGTAGCGCCGGTACTCAGCTGGCAGGTCAACGACGCCACCAGGATCGTCTTCGAGGGCGATTTCATGCGCAACAACCACCCGCTGGACCGCGGCCTGACCCGCCTGCCGGGCCAGCGCGGCACGGCCTCGCGCGACACTAACATCTGGGAAAAAGGCAGCGACAACCTGCTGCACAACGACAACAACATGGCGCAGTTGCGCTTCGAACATGCGCTCAACAATGACTGGACCCTGGGCGGCGGCATGCAGTGGCTGGACGGCTCGCTCAAGGGCAACGCCGTCGAAGCCAACGGCCTGCAGGCAGACGGCCGCACCCTGGGGCGCAATTTCAACTACCGCAAGCTTGAGTGGACCGACCGCGATTACCAGCTCAACCTCACCGGCCACTTCGATGCAGGCGGCTTCGCCCACACGTTACTGACCGGCATCGAGTATGAAGACTACGACTACAACTCGATCATCCAGCGCTCGGCCGCCGGCACCGGTGCCTACCCGATCGACCTCTTCGACCCGGTGCTGGGCCAGGCCCGCCCTGCCCTGACCCGCACGACCACGCACGACAAGGAAAACCTCAAGACCTGGGCGGCCTTCGTCCAGGATCAGGTGGCCCTCACCGATCGTTTGAAGGCCCTGGCCGGCGTGCGCTTTGAGCGCTACGAGCATGACTATGACAACAAGCTCAACCATGCCGGCGATTTCAGCAAGGGCGAAAACGGCGTGACGCCACGCTTCGGGCTGCTCTACGACCTTACCGATACGCTGGCCGTATATGCCAACACCGCACGCTCGTTCAAGCCCAACAGTGGTGCCAGCCTGCAAGGCACCGGCTTCGACCCGGAAAAAGGCAAGTCGTATGAACTGGGGGTGAAGTGGGAAGCACTGGACCGTCAGCTGAGTATCGATGCCGCGATCTACCACATCGTCAAGGAGAACGTGCTGACCCGCGACCCGAATGACCCGAGTGGCACCTACAGCATTGCGGCCGGTGAAGTGCGCAGCCGCGGCGTGGACATCAACATTGCCGGCAACCTCACCCCCGAGTGGCGCGTGATCGGGGGCTATGCCTATGTAGATGCCGAAGTCACCCAGGACAACACCGTGCCCACTGGCACGCGCCTGGCGAACATCCCGCGCAACAGCTTCAGCCTGCTGAACACCTACGAGTTCCAAGATGGCCTGGCCAAGGGGCTGGGCCTGGGGGTTGGCGTCAAGTACATCGCTGACCGTGCCGGGCAAACCGCTGCGACCACCTACACCCTGGAGCGCTACAGCGTGGTCGACCTGCTGAGCTTCTACAAGGTCAACGAGCATGTGCGGCTGAACCTGGATGTGAAGAACGTGTTCAACAAGGGCTATGACGAGGGCGCGTTCAATACCTACGTCTACCCAGGCGCACCGCGTACGGTGCAGGCCGGGGTTTCCTACACGTTCTAAGCTGCCGGGGCCGCCACGCGGCCCCTTCGCTTCAGAAGCCCTTGCTGTAGAACAGCGAGTACGACTCGATGCCGTCGTTCGGCTGCTTGATGCCGGCGTTGGAGTAATGCATGGCGCGGATACCGACCTTCTGTTCGCCCGGCAGCTTCAGCCCGAAGCCGATACGGTCTTCGAAGTTGACGGCAGAGCCCATGCGCTGATTGCCCACGTCGGTCTTGGAGAAGGCCGCGAGGCCAATGCCGGCTTCGATGTAAGGGGTGTAGGTAAAGCCGCTGAACTCGTAGGTGAACACCGGGCTGAACGACAGCGAATGGGCACCGCTGGCGTCACCGCCTTCCCAATAGGTGTAGGCCGCATCCCAATAGCCGCTCACGTAACCCGTGCTGCTTTCCAGCCATTTCTTGTCCCAGTCGAAGGCCAGGCCGATACGGTAGGTCATGTCGCCCTGACCTGTGGCGCCCACGGCGCCGGAGACCTGCGCGGCCTGGGCCAGGTTGGCCCCGGCGAAAGCCAATGCAGCAGCGGCCAGCGTGGTGGCAATACGGGTTTTCATCAATGACTTCTCCTGATGGTCAACACGGGCAAGCGGGGGCTTTGCGCCCCTCGTTTTTGACGGTGACTGGTGCATCCAACCGGTCACACGAGGTAATACTTTTCTGATTATTGTCCAGATAATCAGAAAGTTGAAAGTGAATTGCCACTAATGGCTAATTGGCCTACCTGGAGATATCCAGCGCCTAGCAGATCCAGCGCCGCGCGCACGGCGCTCGATTCGATAAACGCTGGTGATCGCAAGACCTGGAATTCAACGCCAGTTGAGATTGACCGTGGCAGGCGCCTTGCCATTTACCGTCACCTGCTGCTGCACCGTGTTGCCTTCGGCCTGGCCAATGACCTTGTACTGGCCGGGCGGCAGCTGCACATAGAGCAGCGGGCCGACATCCTGCACGCTCAGCAGCGGTTTGCCCTGGGCAGTCTGGATATCCACCGAGGCACCGCTCTGGAACTTGCCTTCCGGGCCGGTGGAGAGCTCGACGTGCAGGTCATAGCCCGAGGTCTTGCGCAGGGCATTGGCTTCGTCTTGGCCAATGCCGCCCTGCAGGTAGCGGATACCGTTCTGCTCCTGGGGCTGGAGCTGCACCGCCTGCATGTCGATGGGGGCATTCAGGTCGGCAGCGGCGGCGAGCGTCCAGGGAAACACCAGCGCGAACAGCAGCGTCGCGCCCAAAGCGTAGTGATGATTGCGCATGGTTCGCCCCTCCTTGTGGGGATGGCTTACCTATTATCTGACGCCCCACCGCAACCGGCGTTCGCGCTGATGCGTGGTCAGGCCGCGCGCCGCTCTTCAAGCAGTTTCACGAACATGCTCAGGCTGCGCGACACGGTACCGCGGCGCCACACCAGCCAGGTCTTGAGGTAGCGGAAATCCTCCGACATCGGCCAGGCGCAGACCGTGCTGCACCCCGGCATGTTGTCGAGCATGCTGCGCGGCAACATGGCCAGGCCCGCCCCGGCGCTGACGCAGGCGAGCATGCCGTGATACGACTCCATCTCGTGGATCTTGCCCGGCACCGCCTGGTCCTGGACGAACCAGTTCTCGAAATGGTGGCGGTACGAACAGTTGGCGCGAAAGGCGTAGATGCTCGCGCCATTGACGTCCTGGGCACGGGTGACCGGTACGTGGTTGAGCGGCGAGATGACCACCATCTCTTCTTCGAACACCGGCATGCCTTCAAGCGTCGGGTGCAGCAGCGGGCCGTCGACGAAGGCCGCCACCAAACGCCCGGACAGCACGCCTTCGAGCATGGTCCCGGACGGCCCGGTGGACAGGTCGAGGTCGACTTTGGGATAGCGTTGGTTGTAGGCCGCCAGCAAGGCCGGAATCCGCACCGCCGCCGTGCTTTCCAGCGAACCGAGGGCAAAGGTGCCTTGCGGATCTTCGCCGGCGACGGTCAGCCGCGCTTCATGCACCAGGTCAAGAATACGCCGGGTGTATTCGAGGAAATTCCAGCCAGCCGGTGACAGGCGCAGCCGGCTTTTTTCGCGGATGAACAGCTCGACGCCGAGGTCTTCTTCCAATTGCTTGATGCGCGTGGTCAGGTTCGACGGCACCCGATGAATGTGCTGGGCGGCGGCGCTGATGCTGCCCTGCTCGGCCACGGCTTTGAAGATCTCCAGTTGCACCAGGTCCACAGTCATTCTCCAAACGTGAATGTTACACTCATTATTATTCAGTTTTCATTAAACCCCTAGCCCACTAGTCTGGCCTCACTGATTAACAACAACGAGTGTCCAGCCATGAGCGAAATCAGCAGCCTGACCCACGCCATCTCCATCGACCCGCACAGCGGCGAGCAGATCGGCAGCTACCCCTTCGACACCGACGCCGCACTGGAAGCGGCGCTGCAACGCGCCAAGGCCGGCTACCGCCAGTGGCGCCAAGTGTCGCTGGGGCAGCGCAGCGAGTTGCTGCTGGCCCTGGCCGACACCCTGCAGGCCAAGGCCGAAACCTTTGCGCAGATGATCAGCCGCGAAATCGGCAAGCCGATCAGCCAGGCCCGCGGTGAGGTGAACAAGTGCGTCGGCCTGTGCCGGTGGTACGCCGAGCACGGCCCGGCGATGCTCGCCGCCGAGCCGACCCAGGTTGAAAAAGCGCGTATCGAATACCGCCCGCTGGGCCCGATCCTGGCCGTGATGCCGTGGAACTTCCCGATCTGGCAGGTGCTGCGCGGCGCCGTGCCGGCGATCCTGGCCGGCAACACCTACGTGCTCAAGCATGCGCCGAACGTGATGGGCAGCGCCTACCTGCTGGGCGAACTGTTCAAGGATGCAGGCCTGCCTGAGGGGGTGTTCGAGGTGCTCAACGTGACCCCGGACGGCGTCACCCGCGCCATCAACGACCCGCGCATCGCCGCCGTGACGCTGACCGGCAGCGTGCGCGCCGGCATGGCCATCGGTGCCCAGGCCGGTGCCGCGCTGAAGAAGTGCGTGCTCGAGCTGGGTGGCTCCGACCCGTTCATCGTGCTGGCCGACGCCGACCTGGATGCGGCAGTCAAGGCAGCCGTCATAGGCCGCTACCAGAACACCGGCCAAGTGTGCGCCGCTGCCAAGCGCCTGATCGTGGAAGAAAGCATCGCCGAGGCATTCACGCACAAGTTCGTCGAAGCGACGCGCCAGCTGAAAGTCGGCAACCCGCTGGAAGATGACACCTACATCGGCCCGATGGCCCGTTACGACCTGCGCGATGAGCTCGATGGCCAGGTTCAGGCGACCCTCGCCGAAGGTGCCACCCTGCTGCTGGGCGGCAATAAAGTCGAAGGCGTGGGCAACTTCTACGCCCCCACCGTGTTCGCCAACGTCACGCCGGACATGACGGCGTTCAAGCAGGAGCTGTTCGGCCCGGTAGCGGCGATCATCACTGCCCGCGATGCCGACCATGCAGTAGAGCTGGCCAACGACAGCGAATTCGGCTTGGCGTCGACCATCTACACCGCTGACTACGCCCTGGCCGAGCGCATGACGGCAGCGCTGGATACCGGTGGGGTGTTCATCAACGGTTACTGCGCCTCCGACCCCCGCGTGGCGTTTGGTGGGGTGAAGAAGAGTGGTTTCGGACGCGAGCTGTCGCACTTTGGTGTGCGTGAGTTCACCAATGCGCAGACGGTGTGGCTGGACCGTAACTGAGTACATGACAGGGGCCGCTTTGCGGCCCCAACGGTCAATCTCGGACCTGGTCCTTGACCCAGTCCAGCATCCCCCCCGGCACGATCAACTCATGCCGCGCCCGCGAACACGCGGTATACAACCCCGCAAGCATCCGCGCCCGCTCATTGCGATTACCCGCCGCCACCGGCGCGACCATCAGCTCCGGCGACACCATCACCCGGGCGAACTCCATGTTCTTTACATCCCGCACGCGGCCCAGAAACAGCTTGGGCGCCTTGTCCCAGCGGTAGCGGCTCTTGGCCTTGGCGAAGTGCTCCGGGGTGTAGCCTTTGCGCAGCATATTGGCCACGGCAACAAAGGCCTTGTCATCGCCCTTGTCCTGCTCCAGCGCCTGCCAGCTGGGGTAGCGGAACAACATGGGGTGGCGTGGCCGCGTACCGTAGCGGTACAGCTCGATGCAATCCTCGACGAACAGCTCGAAGTCCTTGCGCGCACTTTGCAGCAGCACGAACGGCACGCCCTGATGGGTGAGGCGCTGGAACCAGCCGAACAACCCCCACTCGTCATCGACGATCAACGCCGTAGGCTGCTCGGGCACCGTCACGGTGTCAAAGAAACTGACCCGCGTGTAGTGCTCGGCATTACCGCTGAAGGCGGTCTGGATAGCCGCCGGGTGGGCCTGGATCAACGGGTTGAGCACGTTGTCCATGGCAGGCCCGGCGCGCAGTGAATGGTCGATGTAGCGCTGGCGGATGAAGCCCCCATGGTGCGGGCTCAGGCCATTGAGGTTCTGCAGTTCGTCACCCAGGGCGATGACCGACTGTGGGCTGCGGTCCAGCACGCTGAGCATCGGCGCGGACAGTTCATGGGCCTCATCGACGATCACATGGGTATAGCGGCTGTCGATCAGCTCGGCGGTCAGCGACAGCAGCTTGACCCGGTGATAATCGCGCACCGGCAGCTGGACCTCGCGCGATGAAGGGCGGATCAGTTCCTGCCAGTACAAACGGGCCTTCTCCAGCAGCACTTCCTGATCCAGCGGCGAGGTGCCCGGGCCGGCCCACGGCAAATGGTGCAACTGCAGCTGGCTGTCACCGCTGCGGCAGAAGCTGCGCACAGCCTTGATGCACAAGGCGACCACATCGCGTGCGGCAAGCGGGCCGATGTCGGGGATGGCCAGCCATTTCACCACCTGCGCTTCCTGCGGGCGCCACGACAGCTTGGTGCGGTAAGGGTCACGCAGGCGCCAGCCGTTGCTGGTGAGGTCGCGGTTGAGGATCTCGTCCGCCAGTTGCCCGAAGGTCATCGCTGTGTAGGCGGCCGCGTCCTTGACCCGCGCCTGCAATGCCCGCAACTGGCCTTCGGTCAGGGCCAGCAGCAACGTGCGCTGCGGGTCGAGCAGCCGAGCGAACTGGTGGATCAGGAACGTCTTGCCGGTGCCGGCGAAGCCCTGCACCGCCACCGACTCGTCCACGCCCGAGAGAAACTCGCGCAGCAAGCGGTTCTGCTGGTCGCTGAGCATCAGGTCGCTGGCCAGTGACGGCAAGTACACGGGGTGCAGCGGCGTCACCCGCTGGCGGTAGCTGGCGGCGAACTGGAAGTTCCACTGGCCTTCGGCGTCGAGAAAGTCCTGCGCAGGGTAATCGACCTCTGGCGAGACCAGCGCGACGCCGTTTTCACCCAGCATGCCGAGCCCCATGGCGAACGCCTCGCGGTCGAAATGCTGCGCCACCTGGCCTTGGAAACGCCCTGGCGCCGCGGCTTCGACTTCGTTGGCGATGCGGACCATCTCGGCGAAACGGCGCTCCTGGGCGTCAGCGGAAACACGGGCTGGCTGGCGCGGCACATTCTGCACGAACAGCACGGCGGCCGCCTCCAGCAGGCTGGCGATCGGGAAGTAGTCGGTGACAGTGGGCGCGCTGGCCAGGCGGTCGGCCTGGTCGCTGGGCAAAGGCAGGTAGAACATCGGGACCTCGGGTGGAAACTGCCTGGCACGATAGCAGGTTTCAGGCCCGGCCGCGCTTGAGCGTCTCGCTCGGCAATTCCTTGAACAACTGCCGATAACTCTCTGAAAACCTTCCCAAATGCCAAAATGACCAGCGCATGGCGACCTCGGCGATGGTGACATCCGCACCGCGCAGCAAGTCGCGCCGCGCGCCATTGAGCCTGCGCAATCGCAACCAGTGGGCTGGCGGCATGCCGGTAAAGGCTTTGAACGCCTGCTGCAACTGGCGCAGCGAAACACCCGCAACATCGGCCAGTTCCAGCAGGTTCAGGGTTTCTTCGGGGCAATCGGCGGCCCATTCGCTGACCCGTTGCATGATCGCCCGCGCCTCCCCGCGCCGGCCCAGCGCGCCGCCTTGCAGCCGCTGGCAGGCGTTATCCAGGATGAACAGGCAATCTTCCAGCAGCTGCTCGGCCAACGCCTGGCCTTCGAGCGGACAGCCGGCTTGGCCAAGACGCGTCAGGGTGGCGCTCAGCCAGCTGCCGAACAGCGCGTTCTGCCCGCTGCACAGCGGCACCATGAACAAGCCTTCGAGGCGCTGCGGGTCAAGCCCGTGGCGTGCCAGGAAAGCCTGGTCGAACACCACCGCAACTTCCTGGTAGTTCTCTGGCGTGATCCAGATGTTGCGGCTTTGTTCGTTGAGCAGGTACAGGCTGTTTTCGCTGCGGTCGAAGCAGAACGCCAGTGAACCGCTCGGCGCCCGGAAAAACTGCTCCACCCGGGTGTTCAGGCGCTCTTCGTAAACCTCCACGCCATCGAGCCCCAGGCAGCGCAACTGGCCACTGAAATGGCCCGGCGACATCTGCCGGTATTGCTGTTGCCAACCGGGGGTAGCACGCACCTGCTCGGTCACGTCGGTGGTGTGGAAAGCCTGAACCTGCAAGGCGTTGGGCGCTGTCACGCTTTGTCCTATTTGCACTCTTTTGGTGCATTCATTGCCGAAGAAAGTGGATAGATCACCCCGGGGGGCTGCGACCAAGATAGTCTCCAGCGCGTCACCTGGGAAGCGCAACGCCTTTCGAATGCCCGTCACGGCCTTCGCGGGTAAATCCGCTCCCGCAATAAAACCCAACCAAGAGGTCTGTATGAACGCCCCCTTCGATCAGCTTTCCACCTGGCTGAAAGAACACCGGATCACCGAAGTCGAATGCGTGATCAGCGACCTGACCGGCATCGCCCGCGGCAAGATCGCACCGACCGCAAAGTTCCTCCACGAGCGCGGCATGCGCCTGCCCGAGAGCGTGCTGCTGCAGACCGTCACCGGCGACTACGTCGACGACGACATCTACTACAGCCTGCTCGATGCCGCCGACATCGACATGGTCTGCCGCCCTGACCCCACGGCGGTGTACCAGATCCCCTGGGCCATCGAACCGACCGCAATCGTTATCCATGACACCTTCGACAAGCAAGGCAACCCGATCGAACTGTCGCCGCGCAACGTGCTGAAGAAGGTGCTCAAGCTGTATGCCGACAAAGGCTGGCAGCCGATTGTCGCACCGGAGATGGAGTTCTACCTGACCAAGCGCTGCGAAGACCCTGATTTGCCGCTGCAAGTACCGCTGGGCCGCTCGGGCCGCGCCGAAAGCGGGCGCCAGTCATTCTCGATCGACGCCGCCAACGAATTCGACCCGCTGTTCGAAGACGTTTATGACTGGTGCGAACTGCAAGGCCTGGACCTCGACACGCTGATCCACGAGGACGGCCCAGCGCAGATGGAGATCAACTTCCGCCATGGCGATGCTTTGGACCTGGCCGACCAGATCACCGTGTTCAAACGCACCCTGCGTGAGGCAGCGCTCAAGCACAACGTCACCGCCACCTTCATGGCCAAGCCGATCACCGACGAGCCGGGCAGTGCCATGCACCTGCACCAGAGCGTGGTGGACATCGCCACTGGCCAGCCGGTGTTCGCCAACGCCGATGGCAGCATGAGCGAGCTGTTCCTGCACCATATCGGCGGCCTGCAGAAGTACATTCCCAAGCTGCTGCCGATGTTCGCCCCGAACGTCAACTCGTTCCGCCGCTTCCTGCCGGACACCTCGGCACCGGTGAATGTCGAGTGGGGCGAAGAAAACCGCACCGCCGGGCTGCGCGTGCCGACCTCAAGCCCCGAGGCGATGCGTGTCGAAAACCGCCTGCCGGGTGCCGATGCCAACCCTTACCTGGCAATCGCCGCGAGCCTGCTGTGCGGCTACCTGGGCATGGTCGAGAGGATCGAGCCGAGTGCGCCGGTGCAAGGCCGTGCCTATGAGCGGCGCAACCTGCGCCTGCCGATCACCATCGAGGACGCTCTTCAGCACATGGAGGACTGCCAGACCGTGCAGCGCTACCTGGGCAAGCAGTTCGTCCAGGGCTACGTGGCCGTCAAGCGGGCCGAGCATGAAAACTTCAAACGCGTGATCAGTTCGTGGGAGCGTGAATTCCTGCTGCTCAGCGTCTGATCCCTGGGGGCTGTCGTGCAGCCCCCGAACACCGCATTCAAAGAACAAGACCAACGAGGTGTCGACATGCGTCATCTGCAAGCTCTGATTCCCGCTGCATTCACCCTGCTGTTCGGTGCCACCGCCCAGGCCCAGCCCACGGTCAGCGTGTACAACTGGACCGACTACATCGGTGACACGACGCTGGCGGACTTCCAGGCCGGTAGCGGGATCAAGGTCGTCTATGACGTGTTCGATTCCAACGAAACGCTGGAAGGCAAGCTGCTCGCCGGCCGCACAGGCTACGATGTGGTCGTGCCGTCCAACCACTTCCTTGCCCGCCAGGCCCAGGCCGGCGCCTTCCTGCCGCTGGACCGCAGCAAGCTGCCGAACTGGAAGCACCTGGACCCGAAACTGCTCAAGCAGCTAGAACAGAATGACCCCGGCAACCAGTACGCGGTGCCCTACCTGTGGGGCACCAACGGCATTGGTTACAACGTCGAAAAGGTCAAGGCTGCGCTGGGCATCGCGCGTATCGATTCCTGGGCGGTGCTGTTCGAGCCAGAAAACCTCAAGAAGCTCAAGCAATGCGGCGTCGCCTTCATGGACTCGCCCGATGAATTGTTCCCCGCCATGCTCAACTACCTGGGCATGGACCCGCGCAGCGAAAAACCGGCCGACTACGCCAAGGCGGAAGCGCGCTTGCTGGAACTGCGCCCGTATATCACCTACTTCCACTCCTCCAAATACGTTTCGGACCTGGCCAACGGTGACATCTGTGTGGCCTTCGGCTATTCCGGCGACGTGTTCCAGGCAGCCAACCGTGCGGACGAGGCGAAAAACGGCGTGAAGATCGCCTACAGCATTCCGAAGGAAGGCAGCAACCTGTGGTTCGACCTGCTGGCCATCCCCAAGGACGCCAGCAACCCCGATCAGGCCCTGGCGTTCATCAACTACCTGCTCGAGCCCCAGGTGATCGCCAAGGTCAGTGCCACCGTCGGCTACGCCAACGCGAACCCCGACGCCAAGGCGTACATGGATGAATCATTGGTCGACAACCCCGAGATCTACCCACCCCAGGAGGTGCTGGACAAGCTGTACATTTCCAGCACCCCAAGCCCGAAAATCATGCGCGTCATGACCCGCTCCTGGAGCAAGATCAAGTCCAACCGCTGAGCCGAGAACGCGCCATGCCTTTCGATACCCAACACACTGCGTCGTACTACGCCGCCACCGCGCGCGCCATGACGTCCTACCCCAGCCTCGACGGTGAGCTGAGCGCCGACGTGTGCGTGGTCGGCGGCGGCCTCACCGGGGTCAACACTGCGCTGGAGCTCGCCGAGCGCGGCCTGTCGGTGATCCTCCTGGAAGGCCGGCGCATCGGCTGGGGTGCCAGCGGGCGCAACGGCGGCCAACTGATTCGCGGCATCGGCCATGACGTCAGCGGTTTTGCCCGCTACGTGGGCCAGGACGGCGTGCGCTACCTCAAGCAGGCCGGCATCGATTCGGTGGCCCTGGTGGCCAGACGCATCGAGCAGTACGGCATTGTCTGCGACCTGCGCTGGGGCTTCTGCGAACTGGCCAATACACCGGCCCAGTTCGCCGCCTTCAAGGCTGAACAAGCTGAGTTGGCCGAGCTTGGCTATCGCCACGAAACACGCCTGGTCGGCCCCGAGTACCTGCATGAAATCGTCGCCAGCGACCAGTACGCCGGTGGCCTGGTGGACATGGGCTCGGGCCACCTGCACCCACTCGACCTGGTCCAGGGCGAAGCGCGCGCGGCCCACGGCCTGGGCGTGCGCATCTTCGAGCAAAGCCCGGTACTGCGGATCGAACATGGCCCTACGGTGACCCTGCATACCGCACGCGGCAAGGTCAGGGCAAAGAGCTTGGTGCTCGGGTGCAACGCCCACCTCGATGAACTCGAGCCCCGCCTGAGCGGCAAAGTGCTGCCCGCCGGCAGTTACGTGGTCGCCACCGAGCCACTGCCCGAGGCCGTCGCCAGGGCGCTGATCCCACAGAACATGGCCCTGTGCGACCAGAAGGTCGGCCTGGATTACTACCGTCTGACCGCCGACCGCCGCCTGCTGTTTGGCGGTGCCTGCCACTATTCAGGGCGCGACCCCAAGGACATCGCCGCCTACATGCGGCCCAAGGTGCTCAAGGTGTTCCCGCAACTGGCCGATGTGCGCATCGATTACCAGTGGGGCGGCATGATCGGCATCACCGCCAACCGTTTCCCCCAGGTCGGGCGGCTTAGCCAGTACCCGAATGTGTACTACGCCCAGGGTTACTCGGGGCATGGGCTGAATGTGACGCACTGGACAGCAAAGCTGCTGGCCGAGGGGATCGCTGTCGGGCACAGCCAGGGGTTGGATGTGTTCAGTGCGGTGCCGCACCTGACCTTCCCCGGGGGCAAGGCGCTACGCTCGCCGCTGCTGGCGATGGGCATGCTGTGGTATCGGTTGCGGGAGGTGTTGGAATAGATGGGGGTCTTGAGACGTTCTGTGCAATTGAGATCGAGCGCCGCCGCGGCGCTCGATTTGGAGCGCGCCATTGATCTACCGTCGAGCAGCGCCATTCCATACTACGATTTTGCATGAGAAACCCATGCCAAGCCTATGATTTATATAGAGATATATAAATCATCTCGCAAATCTCGAATCTTTCTCAGAGTGATTATGTAAACAGCTGTTTTTCAAGGAAAAACAAATCGCGCTGAGTAAGCCTGCTGGCCAACCGCCCCACACCTGCTAGCGTTGTTCTGGCCACCCCCTCATGGATGCACCACCAAGATGAAATCACTGCCTCGCATCACCCTGTTGTGCGCTGCTTTGCTTGCCGTGGCCGCCTGCTCCAGCAACCGCGTGGACCCGAAAGATTATTCCGGCTTCCTCAAGGACTACAGTCGATTGCAACCCGCTGAAAGCCCCTCCGGCGCACCGGTGATGCGCTGGATCGACCCCAAGGTCAGCGCCAGCCAATACACTCAGATCTTCATCGAGCCAAGCCAGTTTTATCCAAAACCACAACCCACGGCTGTGATCTCGGAACAGACCCTGCAAGAGATCACCCGCTACTTCAATGAAGCCCTGCGCCGCGAAATGGGCAGTGTGCTGACACTGGTCAAGGCACCCGGCCCCGGCACGATCGTGGTACGCCCGGCGATCACCGCCGTGTCCACCGGCAATGAAGGCCTCAAACCTTATGAGGTGATCCCCATCGCGCTGATTTCGGCCGGGGTGAACACCGCCATGGGCGGCCGTGACCAGGAAGTGGATGTCGGCGTCGAGGCTGCCTTCCTCGATGGTGCCAGCCAGAAGGTACTGGCCCAGGTGGTGCGCAAGGGTACCGGCAAAGAACTGGAAAACGACACCCAGAAACTGACCCTGAACGACGTCAAGCCGGTGCTCGATGGTTGGGCCAAGGACATGCGCGCCAGTTTCGTGGCCCTGCGCAACAAAGCCAAATGACCCGCTGGGCGACTGCCCCATAGCCGCTTGTCGGAGATCATGCAAAAAGGCCATCACTGCCTGGCCGCCCTGCTTTACTCAAGCGGGCTGCCAGGCAGGCGGCACGCACACCAAGGATGACTGCACAAGACGGCTGACAACAGCCGCTCGCATCGGGCCAGTAACCCTACCGGCCCACCTTCCTCTTCGCCCCGCTTTTTCCGCCCGCCTGCGCAGCCGTGAAACGGTATGTCATTCATCGAATGCAATGGAGGCAATCATGTCTGAATCACTGCTCGCACCCTCGGCCGGGCTGTTCCCGGTTTCCTACCAGATCGGCAACACCGCACCCGGCGCCCCGCGCTTGCAACTGGATGTGCTGGTCTACACCCCGGACCGCAGCCTGAGCGGCCACGCACAGATTACCCAGGCCACCAACCCACCACTGGACCTGCAGCTGGACACGTGGGGCAGCTACAGTTACCTGACCGTGCAGCCACCGAGCGAAGGCAAGATCCTGCTCACCGTACAGGGCAACCACGGCGGCGCGCATGCCAATTCACCCGTGTTGTTCAAGCTGCGGGCACTGCTTGAGCAAGACTGGCAGCGCGGGGTGGCCAATTATGAGTACTTCAACGGGCAGCGCTGGATAAGCGTGGACAACGTGCCGGTGGTACTGGAGGGCCAGCGTATCCAGCAGCTGACCAGCGTCGACCTGCAAACCGAACTGCACAACGCAACCCTGGAGGCGGTCATCGCCACAGGTGATGGCGCGCAACTCAAGCAGTTGGCCAGCGGCGCGGTAGGCAAAGCCTTGGATAAGGCTATCGCATCGACCAACAACCCGGCCGCCAAGGCCGCCAAGAAAGCCTGAGCAGGCAAGGAGAAGCAACATGGCTATCGGACTTTTTCACACTCGCCTGAACGTCAGCAACGGCCTGCTCGGCGCGACAACCTTGACCCTTGACCTGCTGGTGAACACCGTGAGCAAAAAGGTCACCGGCAAGGCGCGGGCGTCGCAGGCCACCTACCCGCAGCAGGTGTTCCAGGCCAACGTCTGGGGTGACTTCAGCGAGCTACAGTTTGCCCCGGCAGGTGCGCCATCCATAGTGCTGAGCCTGGATGGCAGCCCCAGTGGCCCATTCAGCCAGATCGCCCAGACCTTCCACCTGCACGGGCTGCTGGATGCCGAGTGGAGCAACGGCTCGGCCAGCTACCGTTACCTGAGCAGCGGCCATTGGGTGGACCAGCACGGCCGGCTGCGCAAGGCACCGGATATCACCCACCAGGAGCGGCCGCAGTTGGCGCAGCGCTTGAAGGCGGCAATCAGCCAGCTGGAAGGCGTGTAACCGCGTGACGCTCGCCGGCAAGGCCACTTGCCGGCGAGCGTTTGATCAGCACTCGACGAACGCGACCGCCAGGCCCCCGCGGGAGGTTTCCTTGTAGTTGGCATGCATGTCCGCGCCGGTATCACGCATGGTGCGAATGACCCGGTCGAGGGAAATGAAGTGCTCGCCATCACCGCGCAAGGCCATCTGCACCGCATTGATCGCCTTGACTGCGGCGATCGCATTGCGTTCGATGCACGGCACCTGGACCAGCCCCCCCACCGGGTCGCAGGTCAGCCCCAGGTTGTGTTCGAGGGCAATCTCGGCGGCGTTTTCCAGTTGTGGTGGCGTGGCGCCCAGCACTTGGGCAAGGCCGGCTGCAGCCATCGAACAGGCAGAACCCACCTCGCCCTGGCACCCCACTTCGGCACCGGAAATCGAGGCGTTCTTCTTGCACAGAATGCCAACAGCGGCCGCGGCGAGCAGAAACGCCACCACATCATCGTCGCAAGCTTCGGGGTTGAACTTCATGTAGTAATGCAGCACCGCAGGGATGATGCCCGCCGCGCCGTTGGTTGGGGCTGTGACCATGCGCCCGCCGGCCGCGTTTTCCTCGTTGACCGCCAGCGCAAACAGGTTGACCCATTCCATGGCGCTCAAGGTCGAGCCGATCACGTTGGGCTTGCCCAGCTCCTGCAAACTGCGATGCAGGCGCGCCGCACGGCGTTTGACACCCAACCCGCCAGGCAGGATGCCTTCGTTGCGCAAACCATTGTCGACACACTCACGCATGGCCGCCCAGATGCGCAGCAAGCCATCACGCACCTCGGTTTCAGCACGCCAGGTGCATTCGTTGGCCATCATCAGCTGTGCCACGCTCAGTTGGTGGGCCTTGCACAGCTCCAGCAGCTGGGCGGCGCTGGAGAATTCGTAAGGCAGCATGACCGCGTTCAGGTCGGCCGGGGGCGCGTCGATTTCGCCCTGCTCGACAATGAACCCACCCCCCACGGAGTAGTAGGTCTGGCCCAGCAGGCTGCCCTGCTCGCCCAGCGCCTCCAGCCTCATGGCGTTGGGGTGATACGGCAGGTTATCGTCCAGCAGCAGCATGTCGCTGGCGTAGACGAAGGTCAGCGGGTGACTGCCATCGAGCATCAGGCATTGCTCCTGCATCACCTGGCCAATGCGTGACTCGATGGTGGCCGGGTCGATCCGGTCCGGCCATTGCCCCATCAGCCCAAGCAGGCAGGCGCGATCGGTGGCGTGGCCTACGCCAGTGGCCGAGAGCGAACCGTACAGCCGCACCTGCACACGGCGCACCTGGCCCAACAAACCCTGGGTACGCAAGGCTTCGGAAAAGGTTGCCGCCGCCCGCATCGGGCCTACGGTATGGGAACTGGACGGGCCGATGCCGATTTTGAAAAGGTCGAAAACACTGATAGCCATGCTAATGCCTGACCGCGCCGGGGTGACACACCGATACGCGGCTGTCTGGATAAATTGAACGCAACTGCGGATTTGCGCGATACTGACGCGCTCGCCGGTCGATGACCAACGAAACTTTCTAAGCAAGCCTTTAGTGGTGCTAAACAATGCGGCGTCAACTCAATGGCCAGGTGTTCGTCTGGCTGCATGTTTTTTCCTGTGCGGCACGGCACCTGTCGTTCACCCGCTGCGCCGAAGAACTGCACATCACCCCGGGCGCGGTCAGCCAGCAGATGCGCCAGTTGGAGGAGCGCCTGGGCTATCGCCTGTTCCAGCGCCGGGCCCGTGGCGTCGAGTTGAGCGCTGAAGGCCAGCGCCTGGCGCAGACCGTGGCTGAAGCGTATGGCAGCATCGAAGCCGAATTGCTGCGGCTGGATGCTGGCAAGATTCGTGGCACCCTGCGCCTGCGCTCGATCCCATCGTTCCTGGCCAAGTGGCTGACGCCGCGGTTACCGCGGTTTCAGCAGCGCTACCCGGACATCGAGCTGCGCCTGGTGGCCGAGGACAGCGCGCAGGCGCTGCACCCCGGGGACTTCGACCTGGCCATCGACCTGAATGACGGCAGCTACCCAGGCATGCTCTCGACGCCTTTGCTGGATGAACAGATCTTCCCGGTCTGCTCGCCTGCCCTGCTGCGTGGCCGGCCACCCCTGCATGGCCCTGCGGACTTGGCGCACTACCCACTGCTGCACGACATCACGGCCTGGCGCGGCAGTTCGGACTTTGCCGAGTGGGAGTTCTACCTGGAGGGCATCGGCGCGTCAGGGCTGGATGTGCGACGTGGCCATACCTTCAACCGCAACCACCTGACCATCGAAGCCGCCATTGCCGGCGTCGGCGTGGCGATAGCCCGGCGTACGCTGCTCAACGATGAGCTGGAGCGTGGCGCACTGATCGTGCCGTTCGGGGTACCGATCGCCAACCACAAGCGCTACGTGGTGCACTACCCGCCGGGGGGGCTGAACCAGCCGGGTGCGCGGGCGGTGCATGACTGGCTGGTGGCGGAAGCCAAGAGCTTCCTGACCCAGCACCCCCTGCAAACCAGCAGCGCGCAAGCTACTCAGCCGCAACCCGTTTGACATCGAAATCAAACGACGGTACGTAGCCAGTACCGAGCAAGTGCGGGCATTGCGACGCGACGAAGTCATTGCTCAGCAGGTCCTGCCTGCTGTCGTAACCCGGCATCGAAATGCCGGTGATGTTCAGCAGCGTATGCGGGAAGGAGGAAATGCTGATGCGCTGCCCTTCCCTTTCCTTGAGCTTCTGCAGCTTTTGCGACTGCGGCTGGGACAGGTTGCCGGAGGCCCAGACAAACGCTGCCACCGCAAGGTCATACTCGTTACCCATGCCATGGCCCAGCAAGCCGCGGCTGTCGTCCAGCAGGTTTTCCCCATGGTCCGACGAATAGACCAGCAGCGCCTTGCGCTGGCTGGCTTTCAACTGATCGATGATCATCCCCAGCAGCCAATCGGTGTACAGCACAGAGTTGTCATAGTCGGCAGTAATCCGGTCTTTCGCGCTGTCGGTCGCCGGGCGGAACTTGGCGAACTCACGCGGGTAACGCCGCGCATACTCGAAATGGCTGCCTTTGATATGGATGAAGATCGCCTGCTTTTGCGCACCGCCCTGCTGGATGATGTTTTCGTATTCTGAAATCAGCGCCCCGTCGTAGCTGCGCTCGAAATACTGGCGGTTCTGCGCCTCGGCGGCAATTTGCGGAATGATCCCACCAAAACTGTCGACCTCCTGTGATGACAGCCAGTACGTCTTGTAGCCGGCAGCGCGCAAGATGCCCACCAGCGACTTGGTCGAGGCAATCAGATCCCAGTGCTTGATAGGTTCAAGGCTGAGCAATGAGGGCACCGCGACCGACGTATAGGGCGCGGTAGTGCACATGCTGTTGAACTTGAAAACACCCGTTTCCTTGTCAAGGTTAGGTGTGGTTGGTTGGGAGTAACCGTACAGCGACCAATTGTGCGGCCGCGAGGACTCGCCAATCACGAAAACCAGCGTTTCTATATCCGACTGGTCTGAAATCGCGGTTATGTTAACGTCAGACTCCAGGCGCTGTTTTATGTACTGCTTGGACGCCGTGTACAAACTCAGCGTCAACCCCACTTGCGACAAATAACCCATTGGCGTGCTTTGATCTTTTGCCACGAGATCAAGCACTGCACTTTTGCCAAACCCGTTGAGCTTGACGGTTTTATAAAAGTACGCACCATACCCCACGCACAAAGCGCCAAACGCCATACAACATATCGCTTTGTTCTTATACAACCTGCGCCCATACAGCCCCGCCAGGCCAACACCGTAACACAGTATAAATATCAGCAGCACGGCACTGATCGAGCGCCAATAGGTACTCAGGAAGTCGCTGGCCTCCTTGTAGTTGGTCAGACCTATGAACAGATAGGCCGCCGTCAACCGGGAGCCGAAATTAAGAACGAGGAAAAGATCGACGCTGGCCACCAGATAGAACGGCAGCAGAAAAACATGTACCTTGAACTGATGAGTTGAAACAAAGCGTATGGCCAGCAACCAGAGCAACGAGATAGCCAGGGTGTAGAAAACCAGCAGATCCGTTTTCGAACATCGACAGTCTGCCAACAACCTGACGATCAAAGGTGATAACAAAAATGACCATAACAGCGCCGTTGGCCATTCGGCCCTAACCAGCGCTGACGCCCCCTCACCCAGCTTCGTTAGGGTTCTCATGTTCGAATTCTCATGGTGCAGTGCAAATCATCAGTAGGCCTGCTTGCCGGTGAAGGCATTGAGCGTGCGCACCAGGATCACGAAGTCGAGCCACAGCGACCAGTTATTGATGTACTCGATATCCGAGTTCACCCGCTGGATCATCTGCTCGATATCCTTGGTTTCCCCCCGGTGGCCGCGCACCTGAGCCAGGCCCGTCATGCCGGGCTTGATGTTGTGTCGCGCGAAGTAATCGACGATGTCCTGGGAATACAGCGTGTCATGTTGCAGTGCGTGCGGGCGCGGGCCCACCAGTGACATTTCGCCTGTCAGCACGTTGAACAACTGCGGCAGTTCATCCAGGCTGGTGCGGCGAATGAAGGCGCCGACCCGGGTCAGCCGCGGGTCATTCTTCTGCGCCTGCTGGACTACACCACTCTCGGGTTGGTGCACACGCATGCTGCGAAACTTCCAGATGCGGAAAGACTCACCGGTCCAACCCGTGCGCTCCTGGCGGAAGAACACAGGCCCTGGGCTATCGAACTTGATGACGGCGGCGACCACCAGCAACACCGGTGATGCGCACAGCAGAATGAACGCTGCCAGCACACGGTCTTCCAGGTTTTTCAGGAACAGGCTCATCCCGGTCAGCGGAGTTTCAGACAGCGTAAGCACTGGGATACCGGCAATTTCACGCACACTGTGGTTGATCAGGCGCAGGGAGAAGATGTCGGGCACCCAGTTGACAGCGATGCACTTGTCCAGCAGCCTCAGGTAGACATCGTTGATCAACTCAGAACCGCCAAGCGGCGTTACCAGGTACACCGTGCGGATCGCGTGCTTGCTGATGATCTCATCCAGGTCGCCAATACGGCCTAATACCGGCAAACGCAGTTTTGCGTCAGCCGCCTCTTGCCCCTCGACTTCATCGATCAGCACACACCCCACTACCCGCTCGCCAAACCAGGGGTTATTGCTTATTTTCTGATACAGGAAGTTAGCCAGATCGCCGCCACCGATAATCAAGGCGTTATCGAGACGGGCGCGGGCGGTAAAACGTTTTTGCAATTCGCGCATGACAATATGCAGCAGCAACTGCACCACATAACCTATAACGAATAGTTGCCCCACCAGCAGCCGTGAATAGGTTTCGCTTTGTTTGGTCACGAAGGCGATGACCACGAGAAAACAAAAAGTCGCCGACCACGCCTTGAACAACCTGAACGCCTTGACCGACAGGCCAACGTTACTTCGGTAAATTGCATAATGGTCGTAAATAACAGCCAGCGCACCAATCAGCAACAACAGCATGATTACATAGTCTGAAGTAATGTAACCAAACCGGTCATAAATCAGGTACCACGCCACACCGGTGACAGCAATCCCGTCGAGCCCCGCCTGGATGGCGTTACTCACGCTGCTTCTGCGCTGGAGCAAGGAACGGCTGCTTCTAGGCTCGAATACCATTATGAGGCCTCTTTTTAGGTGCGCGACTCACGCGAATTCATTACTGCAACGCGATAAAACCAACCTTAGATTTAATACAAAATCATTAAATTGAGACGGCGGCACCCCACGCCGCATATTTTCACTGTAGCAGCACCCGGCCACCAGTGCGGGCCAATTCCGGGGGGCTCAGCGTTGTTGCGGTGCTTTGCTGCACACCAGTGCACGCAGCATGAACAGCGGGTTGCCGACCACGTAGCGGACAAACAAGCGCCTGGGCTCCTTGAACAGCCGGTAAACCCACTCGCCTCCCAGTCGACGCATCCAGTTTGGCGCTCGCGTGACCTTGCCGCCGATGAAATCCAGAATGGCCCCGCCGCAGACAATCAGGCAGGGCCTGCCAATGTCGGCCAGCCTGGCGGCGACGGTTTCCTGCTTGGGCATGCCCATGCCCAACACGATCATCTCCGGTTGCAGCGCCCTGGCGAGGTTGATGTAGGTGTCGACCCCGGCGAAACCATCGTGTACCGACACGACGTTCACGCCGTACAGCGCTTCGCTGCGCTGCGCGGCCTGGCTCAGGTAAGGCTCCTGGGTGCCCCAGAACGCGACCCGCCTACCTCGGAACGCTGACAGCAGTTCAGGGATGAAGTCGGTGCCATTCATGTTGAGCCCCGGGGCCAGCCCCAGGCGCCGGTAGAGGATCGCGATGCCGGAACCATCGCGCAGCAGCACATCGGCAGCCGTCAGCGCCTCGCAGTATTCAGCGTTGCTGGCTACCAGGTTCATCGCATGCGCATTGACAAACCCGAGCACGGTCGCGGCCTGCGGCGCGCACAGTGCCTCGAGCACCTGCCGTTCATCTGCCGGGTCATTGACCACCCGCAGCTTACCGATGATCGTCTTCCAGCGTTTGAGCCAAGCCCAGTCATCCATTAGTTGTCATCCCGTTTCGAGCGCACCCATTCCACTTGCCGCTTGAGCAGAAAACCGAGGTACAGGGGGATCTTCTTCGCCGCGTAGAACGGCGCATACAACAACACCGAGAACGGGATCAGCTCACGTGAGAAGCGCCACCAGGCCAGCAGCACCGCCGTGCCCAGCAGGGCCAGGCTAAGTGTTGCAATCACTGCCGGCAGCGCAATACCGAACACCAGCAAGGCCAGCCACGCGACGGTGAACACCACCACCATGGCCAAAGACAGCAACGCCAACGGTGGTACCAGCAGGTCCACGGTCATCGCCAGCAGGGGCCAGTTGCGCTGTGCCAGGGCCCGCCCGATCAACCCCGGCCCCTCCGCCAGCACCAGCCCCAGGTGACCATGCTCCCAACGTGTACGTTGGCTGGCCAGGCCTTCCTGGCTGGTGGGGAACTGGCTGGTAACTTGCGCAGCGGGGCAGAACAACGGCGGCTTGCCGTCACGACAAAGCTCCAAGCCCAGCTTTATGTCCTCGACCAGATGCCCGGTCGCCAGGTTGGCCGCTGCCGCATCCTGCCAAGTGAATGCCATGCCCGCCCCCATCAACTGGCAGGGCAGCCCCGCCCGCGTCCAGCCGCGCGGACGCACCAGGTTCTTAACCCGCCAGGCAAACTCGGCAACCTGTACCTTCAGCCCCGCGCCTTTCGGCGCGTGCATCAGGTAAAGGGATTGCACCGGCCGGCCGGACTCGATACAGCAGTGCGCCAAGCGTTCGACAGTACCGGCACTCACCTGGCAATCGGCATCGATGATCAACACCACGTCCGGTGGGTCTTCGGCCAAGTGCCGCACACCGTAGTCCAGCGCATAGCCTTTGCCACGCAATTGCGCGTGCTGGCGCTCGATCACCTGCGCACCGGCGGCACGCGCCAGCGCGGCGGTATCGTCGCTGCAGTTGTCCGCCACCACCAGCAACCGGTCGCCTTCGAGCAATTGTGGGCGGATGGTCGCGAGCGCCGATGCGATGACCGCCGCCTCGTCATGTGCCGGGACCAATACGGCCACGCGCGGGCGCGCGCCCCTGATCGCAGGTACAGGCCGCGCCGGCAGGCACGCCATCAGCACCTGGACGCACAGCACCAATACCGGCAAGAGCACCAGCAGCGCCAGGGTGCCCAATAGCCAACTCAGTAATGTAATCATGCAATTGCCTTGAAGTAGCTGACCAACCTGGCCGCTTCGGTATCGATGTCGTGGCGCTGCAGCACGCGCTCATAGGCCGCGTCACCCATCCGCTGCAGGGTGTCGGCAGGTTGCGCCAGGCAGTCCGCCATGGCCGTGGCCAGCTCTTCGACAGCCCCGGCCGGGAACAGCCAGCCGTTTTCGCCCTGCCGAACCAACTCAGGTATACCCGCCACGTAGGTGGTGAGTACCGGGCGGCGCAACGCCATCGCCTCCATGATCACGACCGGCAAGCCTTCGGCGAAACTCGGCAGTACCAAGGCACGGGCGGCCAGGATCTCTTCGCGCACCTGGGCACTGCTGATCCAGCCCGTGACGCGCACATGTGCCTGCAGGCCATGGCGGGCGATCAGCGCGTCGATCTGCTCGCGCATTTCACCATCACCGGCCAACACCATTTCGAACGCCACACCCTTGGCCAACAGGATTCGCGCGGCTTCGAGCAACAACAGCTGGCCCTTCTGTTCGCACAGGCGCCCTACGCACACCAACCGCGGCGCTGCCGGCGGTGCAACGGCAGCGCCCTCGTGGAAGCTGCGCTCCAGCCCGCAATGCACCACCTTGACCTTGACCCATTGCTCATGGGCCACCCAGCGGAACAGCTGGCTGCGCCCGTACGAGCTGACCGCGGCGACGAACGCGGCGCGGCGAACCTTTTCCCCCATGTGCAGGAACTGCGGTTTGTCGAACTCTTCCGGCCCATGCACGGTGAAGCTGTAGCGGGGCCCTCCCAGGGCGTTGGCCAGCATCACCACTTCAGTGGAGTTGGTGCCGAAATGCGCGTGCACGTGTTCGGCCCCCGACGCTTGCAGCCACTGCACGACGCGGCACGCCTCGGCCAGATAGACCAGGTGGTAGGGCCAGGCACGATCGGCACGCAGCCCCATGCGCAGCGCCAGGCCCAACGCGTGGCAAAAACCTCGTGGCTGGGCGCGCAGCACCTGCAGCAACGGTTTCAGCAGCCCTTTGACGCCGTCCTGCAGCACGTAACGGGTTTTATCCCGCTCGGCTACATCGTCGCTGTCCTGCAGCGCGGCGTCCCAGCCCCGCAGGGCGATGCGTTGAACCTCGATGCCTTGACGTTCCAGCGCAAGAATCTCGCGCCGTATGAAGCTGTGACTGACCTTGGGATACTGATTGATGAAATAAGCAATGCGCATACGCCCCCAAATCGAAGTCCGTTCACTGAATGGCCAAGTCGACTCCGCGATACCCTGGCCTTCATCACGCTGTTCGTCACTGACTGCAGGCCAGTTGTGGCTGCGCCGGCAGCTCTTTTTGCCCGGCCGTGCCGGGCAGTGCTGCTTCTATCTGGGCAAACACGTCGTCCAACAGTTCATTGCGCCTGCGGTACATGGCCCGTTTCTTCGGTGCGATGTCCTCCAGAGTACGCTTTGCCGGCGCCAGCGGAACTGCAAAAAAATCGTCATGTGCCGAGGCTTGGGCGCCGTTTTCCTGCCATATCACATCATAGTTGGCCGCCAGGTCCTGGGCCTTGTCAGCGCCGAAATACGGGTGCCGGTGGTGTCGGTACTGATCACCGACAGCATAGATGCGGGCGACCCCAACCGCCCTGGCCAGGCATTTGAGTGCTTCGACCAGCAGGCTTCTGGGGCGCAGCCCCTGGAAATCCTTGGTCAGGTCGCGGTAGATAGTCAGCGAGGTTTCGCTGTCGATGCCTTTGTGGATGCCCTGCACCGCACCAATGAACAAGCACAGCTCGCCGTCACTGCGGCGCAGCGTGAACGCCAACGACGCTACGCGCAGGTCAGCCTGGAACAGGTTGAGCACCAGCTCCCCTTCACGCTTGAACCAGATGGGCCGATCCAGCACCAGGGTACAGCCCGCGCAGTGGCTCGACAGGTCACCGACTACCCGGCTTTCATCGCGCCCCAGCAACAACAGCGCGGGGTAATCCTTTGCGACCACTTCATAGTGTGAAGCCACCACATCGAACCGCTCACGGGCATCCCAACATTTGCTGATGTAGGGCCACTGCACCATGCCGATGCAGTCCACCCCCAACCTGGCGAAACGTTCGTCGCCCAGCGCATTCGACATGCGTTGCATGAACGCGCTCAGGTCCGGCCACTGCCTGATCATCGCAACCGTCAACTTGCGCTTGTTGTTCAGCGCCCGAGGCGAGTAGCCGGGTTGCAAGGTGAGCACACTTTTAGCTAACGATCTGAAAATCATAGGCATCTCATTTGTACTCGATCAACACCGTTTTGCCGGCCGTGCCCCTGTTCAGCAGGTACTTGAGTTGGCCGAACATCTCAGGGAATTTACCCAGCACTAGAAATACCGCCTGCAACCAGTTCTCGCGCACCGACCTGCCGCCGCGCCGTGCCAGGCGCGCGGCCTGCAACGGGTAGATCAGCAGCAGCAAGAGCCCCCACGGGCCCAGCAACACGCTGGCCAAAACGATCAGCAGCGGTATGCCAAGGCCCCACAGCCAGGCACGTCGCGACTCACGCAACCAATGCCGCTCAGGTGGCGCGCCATGCAAGGCCGCCCCTTCGGCATAGGCATACCCTGCACGCAGGCTGCGCCGCCACCACTGGCCGAAGCGGCTCATGGCGGCGTCGTGCAGGGTCATTTCGGCGGCCAGGCGCCAGACTTTCCACCCCGCCGCTCGCAGGCGGATGCACAGCTCGGGTTCTTCCCCGGCAATCAGTTCAGGGCGATAGCCGGACACGGCCATGAAGGCATCGACACGCATCAGCGCATCACCGCCGCACGCCTTGGCTTCACCCAACGGGGTGTCCCATTCCAGGTCGCACAGCAGGTTGTAGATCGAATGCTGGGGGAAGCGCTCGCGGCGGCGGCCGCACACCACCGCCACCTGCGGGTGGGCATCGAGAAACGCTTGCGCTGCGGCCAGCCAGCCCGCATCCACCTCGCAGTCACCATCGACGAACTGCACATGGCGGACCGACGGCAGGCGCGTGTGCAGGCAGGCAAACCCTTCGTTGCGCGCGCGCGCAGCGGTGAAAGGGATGCCCATGTCCAGCGCCAGCACCTCGACGCCAAGCGACGATGCCCGTTGTACCGAGCCATCCGTGGAGCCTGAATCGACATACACCACCTTGTCCGCCCGCCCGGCCAACGACGCCAGGCAACGCTCAAGACGAAGGCCTTCGTTACGGCCGATAACCACCACTCCAATGCCTGTCTCCATGGGGCCTCACTCGACAGCGCTGAACGGAACCACCCTTATCCGCGGCCATTCCTTGGCTAGATCATGTGCACTCCATTGCTTCGCTGTGCTTTCTGGCCTTGATGGTTGCGGGCACGCCGACGGCCAGCGAATTGTCCGGTACGTCGATCAACACCACCGCATTGGAGCCGATCGCGACATTGTTGCCGATACGGATGTTGCCCAGTACCTTGGCGCCGGCACCGATGTCGACATTGTTGCCAAATACCGGCGCAATGGGTTCATCGACGTTCTTCAGCCCTACCACCACGCCATTGCGAATCCGGCAGTCATCGCCGAATCGAGCATAGCCGCTGATGACGATGCCGCCAAAATGGTCGATGACAAAGTTGCGGCCGATCACCACTTCGCACGGCAGCTCCACCCCGGTGATGATCTGCACGAACTTGAACAACACCTTGTAGACAAACGACAGGATCTTGCGCAAGAACGCGGGCCGAACGCCATAGCGCCAGCGGCCAAAGCGATACACCAGCAATACCCAGAAGCCCTGGGCGCCCCAATCACCACCGTGGGCACGCAAGTCCGCGCGAATGTTATCGAACATGGAGTCACCTACCGTGTGGGTTGGCTTGCGAACCGGGTCTTGAACAACAGCGACCACGTGGCCTGCGTATGCCGCCAGCACGCCTTGATCGCGTCCCAGCCTCGCCCCTTGAGCAGTGCCTTGAGCGCCAGTACCAGGTCACCCAGGCACACCAGCAGCATATGCAGGATCAACCCTGGCACACCGTGATGCTTGCGAAAGTACAGCAGCTCGCTCTCGATCTGGTAGCTGGAGATCTGCCGGCTCGCCGCCTCCAGTTCAGCGACCGACTTGGAGCTTTCGCCACCGATGTGCACGACCGTGGTGTGGGGGTAGAAAACAACCTTCCAACCGGCCGCCTTGACCCGCTTGCAGTGGTCGACCTCCTCGTAATAAAGGAAGTAGCGCGGGTCGAACAACCCCACCTGGTCGAGCACTTCGCGGCGCACCAGATAGAAGCAGCCGGGCAGCCAGTCGCACTCACGCACCGCGTCATGGTCCCAGGTCATCTCGTCGACCATCTTCAACCCAGGGAAAAAGCGCCCAAGGCCGGTACGCGCGACAAACACGTTCAACGGTGTCGGGAAGTACCGGCAACTGGGTTGCAGATCACCATCGCGCCCTACCAGGCGCACGCCCAGGATGCCGCACTCCGGATGAGCGTCCATGTAATCGATGGTTTTCTGCAGGCTGTCGTCGGCCACAAAAGCGTCGGTATTGAGCAGCAGCGCGTATTTGCCCTGTAGGTGCGCCAGCAACTGATTGTTGGCGCGGCCAAAGCCGACATTGAGCGTGTTGCTCAGCAACACTGCATCGGGGCAGACCTGGGCCAGCCGTTGCACCGAATCGTCGACGGAGGCGTTATCCACTACCAGGTAGCTGGCCAGCCGTTCACCGCCGGCCTTGCGCAGCGCATCGAACATCGGTTGCAGCAACGATGCGGTATTGAAGTTGACGACCATCACATCGACGGGTTTTCTATCCATTGCTTCCGTCTCCGAAGAAATACTCGCTGCGCTGGCGCGCCAGCGCAGGCTCCACCGTGGGGTCGTAAGCGCCCTTGCGGTTTTTCACCATCTCGATCCAAGGATAGGCGTTGCAGCGGGCCTCGACCCGGCTGATCAGCTCTTCGGTGGTGCAAATGAATTTGGCCGGGTTGCCGCCGACCACTGTCCCGGGTAGCACATCCTTGGTGACCACGGCGCCGGCGGCGACCACCGAATCCGGCCCGATGGTCACCCGCGGCATGACGATCGCACCGTGCCCGACAAAGCTGTTGTCCTTGATGTCAATGTAGCCGACCGAGTCCAGGTGCTTGCCGTAACAGATCTCGATCAACGCCACCACGCCGTCATGGCCGATCAGTGTGCAGTCCGACAGGCCCACGTTACTGCCAATGCGCACCAGAGTTGGGTCGGTCACGTTGCAACCGCAGTTGATGTAGACATTGCTGCCCACCGAATGAAACTTGCCCCACCGCGCCAGGTAAGTGCCCCATTCCAGGGGGGTTGGATTGCAGAATTTCTTGTAGGCCGAACTTGCCCGTCCCGTCGCGTAAAAGTACTGCGTCATGGCATTCCGTATCCATCCATTCATACTGCTAGCCTCGCAAGTCAAGCGCTCCTGGACTGTCCCTGAGGCGAATTGGTCTCGTTCTTCTGGGTGATGACCGCAACGCTCTCAACCCTTTGCCCTTTTGTTTCATTCCTTCAAACAACGGCACCGCTGGCCGCCTTTAACTTGGCGTTCAGGTGGTCGGCCAATCGCAATGCAAACTGCAACAGCGGCATCGTCGGGTTGGACGCGCCGCCCGTCGCAAAAATGCTGCTGCCGGCCACATAGAGGTTCTGTGTGCCGAACACTTTACAGTCAGTGTCGACCACACCGAACTCGGGGGACGCCGCCATGCGCGTGGTGCCCATATGGTGCGCATGCGGTTGCACGTTCAGTGGCAGGTCGCTGTCGTAGACAAAGTCGTTCAACTTGACGAAGCCAAGCCCCATGGCGGCGAATTGTTTGGCCAGTTCGCTGCCGATGCACTTGATGGTATGCCTGTCGGTGGCACTGAGTGCCCAATTGACATTGACTTTGGCGACACCGAGCTCATCGGTTTCATCGAGCAGCGAGATGCGGCTTTGTACATTCGGGAATTGCTCGATCATCGTGCTGATGACGCCATCCCCTGGGCAGCTGAACTTGGCAAAGAACTCGATCTTGCTGGCCACCCCCATCTCGCAGGCGATGTTCTCCAGAAAGTGTTTGACTTCAGCCGTTCTACCATACGTTTGCACATCGGCAAGCACAACAGTGGTGACATTGCCTTTGCCGGCGTGGTATTCGGAGACGAAGGCATCGGTGGTGTAGTACTGGCGTGTGTCAGTGCCCTGATCGTCTTTCAATATGAAGGTGCCCATATCGACATTCAGGTGTTCCATCAGGCAACGCCCGGTCAGCCCCTCTTTTTTGACCACGTTTGCGTTCACCAGGGAAGCGCTGTTGAGCAACTGCCTTGCATTCTCGATGGCGCCGGTTGCCAGGATGAAGTTGCGGGCGGTGACACGCTCGCGATTGCGCGCGTAGTCAGACACCACCGCGGCTTTCAATTCACCTGATGCCGGGTCGAACTCCAGGTCGACGCAGTTGCAGTTGATGAACACATCGAGCCCAGCTGTATCGTTGAGCGCCGCTGCGTATTTTTGCGCGAAACGCGTTGGCGGGCTGAGCAGAAACCGGTCAGCCTCGAAGTCACCGCCGTCCAGGCCCGCGTTCAGCGCGCGAAAGTCGGCACCCCGCGGCAGGTCGACGATATCCATCGCCGCTGGCAGGTAGTGCTCCACCTCCTCATAGGCAATGGGCCAACCCGGTAGGCCCACAGGCGGCGCCACCGCAAAGTCGGAGGCCGTAAATGGGCGGCACCGGCCAGCCCAGTGGTTTGAAGTGCCCCCCAGGTAACGAAGCCGGGTCTCCTGGGCGTACAGTTCAACGCCCGTGGACGAGCACTTGTAGAACGCTTGCGAGCGGGGTGAATACTCATGTCCGCCGCCTTCGAGCAACACCACACTCCACCCCGCCTCGGCCAGGCGCAGGGCCAGGGTGATGCCGGCCGGGCCAGCACCGATGATGCAGACGTCGTAAGCCTTGCGCAGGGTCTTGTCTGATTCATAGTCCTTGATCATGCTGGCCCGTCCCTGAAGTACTCGGAAGGCAATACCCAACCATTGATCACGATAAATTCACCCGTGGGCGCCCTTTTGCGCGCAACCGTCGGAGAAACTCCGAACACGGCTGCCCCGGCACCCAACAAGACGCAATTGCGAAGAAAGCCCCTACGACCGAACTGCCGAGTAAAAAACTGCAGCTTCCCCATGATCAAAAGACCTATGCCATTGATTTTATCGAGCCCGCTTTGGTTAGGGACAACGTGCCGAGAGGGCTTCAAAGCCAATCGAACAAGCGCGTGAGCAAATACCCGCACAGCGCGCCGACCGCCATCATCGGCAGTACCACAAGTTCGCGTTTCACACTAAAAATGTCTAGCTTGCAATTGACATAGATGATCAGGAACAGCGTTGGGAACGTATGCAGTGCAGCGCCCCAGATCGCGTATTTGACCCCACCGATGGCCAGCAACAACGGGATCAGGCTCCACAGGGAAACGAGCCGGATAATATTGTCCATTGCCTGGTACTTGGTATGGCCGAGGGCGATCCACAACTGGTGTGCGAGGGTGTAACGCAGTGTAAAGAACGACAACGACAGGATAGCCAGCATTGGGCCGGCGTCGGCATAACGCGCGTCGTACAACCATCCGACCAGCAGCGGGCTGCCGGTCAGGAAGCCGCCGCACAGGAACAACATGACCAGGTCCACAATCAGCCTGAAATGGAAGTACAACCGCTTCAGGCGCGCCTTGTCACCGGACCTGGCAGCCTCGCTGAACGCCGGCAGGGCCACCGATGCGAAGAGTTTCATCAGGCCGGTCTGAAGCGATCCCAGAATCAGCACGGCAATCGAATAGACGCCCAGCTGCGCCACCGTCATGGTGCCGCCAAACCAGATGCGGTCGCCATACATGGCCAACACACCGACCATCGAAGACAGCAATATCCAACGGCCAAACACGATCAGCTCGGTCAGCGCTTCTCGGTCCCACTGCAGGCGGTTGCGCGGGCCCTGCAGGGCCAGGTGGCCCAGCAGCGTGCCGGCCAGGGCCGAGGTCAGCCCGGCGATCACCAGCGACCAGATCGAACGGGTGAAATAACCGATCAGCAACATCGTGATCAAACCGACGACCTGCGAGGCAATGTCCACCAGGACCACGCGCTTCTGTTGGAAAGTTCGCACCGCGACGTCTATCTTGGTCGACTGGAACCCCCAGATGATCGCCGACAGGCCGGTCACCGCCAGCACCAGGGGCAGCTCGGGCGCGGCATAGGTAGAGTGCGCCGGCCACAGGTCCGCCACTTGCGCGCCCCAGGCGCCAAGCGCCAGCAGCAGCGTCAATGCAAACAGTGTGAAGCCGCGCACAATCTGCACGGTCCAGGCGGTGTTGAGAAACAGCGGGTCGTCGCCACGGTGGCTCTGGATGATGTTCTGGCGCAGGCCGACATCGGACAGCAGGTGGAGCAGTACCGAAACGGTGGTGGCAATGACCATCACCCCGAACATTTCCGGCAACAGCAGCCGGGCCATGATCAAGTTGCCGCCAAGGCGCAGTACCTGCGAGGCAATCAACGACACCAGGTTCCATGCCCCGGCGCCCATGGCGCGCTTGCGCAGACTGGCAGATGCTTGCACATCAATCGACGGCATGACTTCAATCTCTGACTGATTGGCTAGAAGTCACTATAGTTTCAATTAGCCATGATGCTAGTGCCCACCCACCCAGGGACAGGTAACCCCCTCGATGCCAGAACATATTCGTGCGCTGATCGTCATTCTGTTCGTGGCCTGTGTGGTGTTTTTCCTCGCGCGCAGCCCGGCTACCGACCTGATTCCCGAGGGGGATTTCAAGCGCCGCCGCAACCTGTGGTTCGCCTTGACGCTGGTGGCGTTTTTTTCCCATAGCTACTGGATCTACACCGCCGTTGCCGCGCTGATCCTGCTTACCGCCAGGCGCCGCGAGCGCAACCCCATGGCGTTGTTCTTCATGCTGTTGTTCGTCATCCCGCCAGCGTCCATCGAGGTGCCCGGGTTTGGCGTGGTCAATTACCTGATCGAACTGAACCACCAGCGCATCCTGGCCCTGTGCGTGCTACTGCCTGCGGCGCTGGTACTGAGCAAGCAGAGCGATACCCTGCCTTTCGGCCGGCTCTGGGCCGACAAGCTGCTGGCCGCCAGCCTGGTGCTGGTGGGCCTGCTGTACCTGCGCGAGACCACGGTGACCGACACCTTGCGCCAGGGTGTGTACTTGTATATCGACGTATTCCTGCCGTATTACGTCGCCAGCCGGGGGCTGCGGGAAATCAGCGACTTCAAGGACGTGATGCTGGCCTTCGTCATCGCCGCGTTCGTGTTGTCGCTGCTGGCGGTGGCCGAGTACGTGCGCCATTGGCTGCTGTACAACGCGCTGCTCGATGCCCTGGGCGTGCAATGGAGCATGAAAGGCTACCTGAGCCGCGGCGGCGCGCTACGCGCCAGTGTCACCACCGGCCAGGCCATTGCCTTGGGTTACGTCATCACGGTCGCCATCGGGCTGTTCCTGTTCGTCCAGGGCTACGTGCGCAACCGCATGCAGCGTTACCTGGGCGCCCTGCTGCTGGCCGCCGGGCTGTTCGCGCCGCTGTCGCGCGGCCCCTGGGTGGGCGCGGTGGTGCTGATCGTGGTGTACATCGCCATGGGCAGGCGCGCGGCAAGCCGGCTGGCCATGCTGGGCCTGGCCGGGTTGCTGAGCATTCCGCTGCTGAGCATCCTGCCCGGCGGCGAAAAAGTGCTCGACCTGTTGCCATTCATCGGCAGCGTGGACAACGAGAACATCACCTATCGCCAGCGCCTGCTCGACAACTCGTGGATCGTCATTCAGCGATACCCACTGTTCGGTTCGTTCGATTTCCGCAACACCCCGGAAATGCAGTCGATGATCCAGGGCGAAGGCATCATCGACATCGTCAACACCTACATCAACCTGGCGCTGCGCATCGGCCTGGTCGGGCTGGCACTGTTCGTGGGGTTCTTTGCCTGCGTCGTGCTGGGCATCAGAAAGACGCTGCGCACCTTTACCGACAGGGATGACCCGTATCGCGAACTGGGCCGGGTGCTGCTCGCAACCTTGCTCGGCATCCTGGTGACCATCTTCACGGTCAGCAGCATCACGGTGATCCCGGTGATCTACTGGTCGATCGCAGGGCTGGGGATTGCCTATATCCAGATGGTCCGCAGGCTCGGCCATGCCGATGCCACACAGCCCGCCAACGCCAGCCTGCAATCGAGGTAATACGATGACCTGCACACTCCTCGGCCCTCGGACCCGGGCAACGGCACTCGTTGGCCTGTTGATGTTGCCGCTGGCCAGCTGGGCCTCGGAGTGGGTGGTCAGCGTAAACGAGCAGAATGGCTTGCCAGGCCTGACACGCGGCGGCGGCGCGGCAATGGCGTCCAGCTTCAATTTCTGGGGCGCCAACTGGAGTTGGACCGGCTTTTACCCCACGCTCAAGGTCGAAGGCCCCTACCACTACACGCTCGCGGGGCGGAACAAGGACCTGGATTTCGACCTGAACGCCGACATACGCAAGGAACAGGCGCAAACCTTGACCTGGCACTTCGACCTGCAAGCGCAGAGCAAGCAGACCGGTGTCATGGGCGGCGGCATCGTCTGGGACTTCGACCCCGCGCTGATCGCCGGCGAAATGGGCGACCCGGTGCTGCTGCCGGACAATCGCGGCTGGTCGTGGGGCAAGAACGCGCAAGGCCCGCGCGTGGAAATGCGCTTCGACCCGCCGTTGGCCAAGGTCTATTTCGAACGGGGCGACACCCGCCAGATACGGACGTTCTTCTACACCGACCCGATCCGCCCGGGCCGCCAACAGATCAAGGCGGTGATGAACGTCACCGGGGACATCGCCCTCGGCCCGACTCCGAGCGAACGCTTTGGCCTCGCCGACCCCATGCAGTGGCCGGATGACCAGCTCGACTGGCGTACCTCACCGGTGGACCTGTCGTTCCTCAACGCCGCAGAAAAACCCGCAGGCAAACGCGGGTTCGTCAAGGCGGTCGGTGAACAGTTGATGTTTGCCGACAACACCCCGGCGCGCTTCTGGGGCACCAACCTGTCGGCCTATGCGCTGTTCAAGACCCCTGACGAAGAGATCAAGGCGCAAGCCAAACGGCTGTCCGCGCTAGGCTTCAACCTGGTCAGGGTACACCACCACGATTCGCCGTGGGTAAGCCCGAATGTCTTCGGCGACCTGGAGCGCTTGAAGGATACCCAGCAACTCGATGCCGATGCGCTGAAGAAGATCGACTGGTGGATCAAGTGCCTCAAGGACGAAGGCATCTATGTGTGGCTCGACATGAACGTGTCGCGGGTACTGACTGCCAACGACAACATTTATGGCTTCGATGAGCTGCCCAAGGAGCATGGCGTTGCCGGCCTCAAGGGCTACGCCTACGTCAACGTCACCCTCCAGCAGGCCATGAAGCGCTTTGCCCAGCAGTACATGACCCACGTGAACGGCTACACCGGCTTGGCCTACAAGGACGACCCGGCCATCGCCGCCATCCTGATCACCAACGAAAACGACATCACCCACCACTTTGGCAACGCCCTGCTGCCGGACAAGGGCGTGCCCAAGCACAGCAAGCTGTACATGGAAGAAGCCAAGGCCTTCGCCAAGCGGCAGAACCTGCCGGCAGACCAGACATGGCGTGCCTGGGAACAAGGGCCGTCAAAGCGGTTCCTCAACGACCTGGAACATCGCATGTTCGTCGACATGGTCAAGGACCTGCGTGACCTGGGGGTCAAGGCCCCTATTGCCACCACCAGCACCTGGGGCGGCAACGGCCTGTCATCACTGCCGTCGCTGACCACCGGTGACGTGATCGACGCCCACGCCTATGGCGGCGTCGGCCAGCTGGAGAAAAACCCGCTGACCAGCGACGGCCTGATCAACTGGCTCGGTGCAGCCCAGGTGGTCGGCTTGCCAATGACGGTCACCGAGTGGAATGCCGAGCCCTTCCCGTTACCTGATCGTCACTCGTTGCCGTTGTACGTCGCGGCCACCGCCAGCCACCAGGGCTGGGACGCGATCATGCAATACGCCTACAGCCAGCAGGGCTTCCTGGCTCAGTGGCGCAGGGCGGACAACTGGAACGCCTACAACGACCCCGGGCTGATGGCCACGATGCCCGCTGCCGCCCTGCTCTACCGCCGCGAAGACGTGCAACTGGCCAAGACCCGCTACGTGTTCGCGCCTACGCCTGAGACCTTGTACAACAAGCTGATCACACCGAACACCTCAGTGCTGCTGCGTACCGCCATGGAGAAAGGCAGGCTGCAGATCGCCATGCCGCAGACGCCACAGCTGCCCTGGTTGCGGCCCGGGGCCATCCCCGCCGATGCACAGGTGCTGCGCGACCCGGACCAATCACTGCTGGATGCCAATGCCAGCGAGGCGGTTACCGACACCGGTGAACTGCGGCGCAACTGGCAACGCGGGGTTTACACCATCGACACCCACCTGACCCAGGCCGCAACCGGCTGGCTGGGCGGCCAATCGCTGGCCCTTGGCGACATCACGCTTGGGCTCAAGACCGCCTACGCCAGCGTCGCGGTACAAAGCCTCGATGCCAAACCGCTCAACCAGTCGCGCAGCCTGCTGATCTCACTGGGCACCCGCGCCGTCCCGCGGCCAGACGACATGACACCCTTCCACGTCGAACCCCTTGAGGGCACGTTGAGCATCAAGGCCCCCACCGGCTTGAAACTCTACAGCCGCAGCACCGACGGGCAAGAAAAGTTGCTGCCGTCGAGCTTCAAGGATGGCCGCTACCTGATCACTTTCGACGGCCAATCCATGACCAACTGGCTTTTCTTGAAATAGGGCATATCGCCATCTAGAGTCAATTCAGACCTGAATTCCAGGCATTCGACGCTGCGTCTGTTCCAGGAGGATTGGATGAAGTACTTGGTGGTCGGGGGTTCAGGTTATATCGGTTCGCACATGGTCAAGCACCTGCTGCGCGCCGGGCATGAAGTCGTGGTGGCGGACACCGCGGCCGCCGACCCGGGCATCGAATGGGTCGAGCTGGACATCGCCAACGCGCATGCGCTGGACACCTTGTTTGGCGATTGCCACTTCGATGCCGTCTTTCATTTCGCTTCTTTCATTCAGGTAGGTGAATCGGTCAGCGACCCTGGCAAGTATTACCAGAACAACGTCGCTGCCACCCTTACCCTGCTCAACGCCATGGTGCGGGCAGGTATCAGACACCTGATCTTCTCCTCCACCGCCGCCGTCTACGGCGACCCACAGTACGTGCCCATCGATGAGCAGCACCCCAAGGCGCCCATCAACCCCTACGGCCGCAGCAAGTGGATGGTGGAACAGATCCTCCAGGACTTTGACCGGGCGTATGGGCTGAAGTCGGTGTGCCTGCGCTACTTCAATGCAGCAGGCGCCGACCCGGAAGGGCTGCTAGGTGAATGCCACGAGCCGGAAACGCACCTGATCCCGTTGATCCTGCAGGCCGCCGCGGGGCGGCGCGAGGCGATCACCGTGTTCGGCCACGACTACGACACCCCGGACGGCAGCTGTATCCGCGATTACGTGCATGTAGCCGACCTGGCCTCCGCCCATGAGCTGGCAGTGGAGTATTTGTCGAAAGGAGGCACTACCACGGCGTTCAACTTGGGCAATGGCTTGGGGTTTTCGGTGCAGCAAGTGATCGATACAGCCCGCGATGTAACGGGGCGGCAGATCAATGTGGTCGAGGCCGCACGTCGCGATGGCGACCCGGCCAGGCTGGTGGCGGATGCTACCAGGGCAAGGCTGGTGCTGGGCTGGCAGCCTCGGTTTGATTCACTGGAGCAGATTGTGCGCCATGCTTGGGAGTGGGAGCTGCAGTACCCGTGGCGATGAACTGAGATACAGAACAGAAAAGAGCAGGCTTGCCCAGCCTGCTCCCGTTTGCAGCGAACCTGTATCTAGTAGTAAGCCCGCGGCTTCTCATCCGCCTTGTTCAACACCGCCCCGATGAGGTTCGCCGTCGCCAGGTGGTGCAGGCAATCCTCGATGTCCTTCTTGCTGTTCATCCCGTTGGCCACCACCAGCAGCACGCAGTCGAACTTCGGCAATACGGTGAGCGCATCGTCGGAGCTCAACAGCGGCGGCAGGTCGAAAATGCAGATGCGCGAGTCGTAGCGATCGCGCAGGTCGTTGATCAGGCTGTTCACCTTGGGCGACGAGAGCATCTCGGTGGACATCGGGATCGGCTCGCGCGTTGGCAACACGACAAAACGCGGCAAGGTCGGGTTGACCATCACCTCCTCAAGCCACGCCTCGCCCTTGAGCAGCTCGTTGAGCGCTTTGTCCATCGGCAAGCCGAGGCTGCTGCCGACCCGTGGGCGGCGCAGGTCGAAGTCGACTAGCAAGGCGGTCTTGGTGGTGTGGTGGGCGATGCTCATGGCCAGGTTGACCGCCAGCACCGTCTTGCCCGCCTCAGGCGTTGGCGAGGTGATCGCCAAGGTACGCCAGCCGTTCTCTTCCATGGCCTGCAGCACTTGCGTGCGCAGCAGGTCGATGGCGCCGCTCATGTTCGAGTTCTTGTTGTACGAGACGATGCGGTTGCGCTCCAGGTGCTCCGCATTCAGCGGCACCACCTTGGTCTGCACATAATCGAACTGCCCAAGGGCCTCGGGCTTGTCCGCCAACAGCGGCGCCTTGGGCGTTTCTGCAGGGCTGGGAGAAACCTGATGAATGTTCTTTCCGATAGCCGGCGTAATTCTGTCCATCGCTGCGCTTCCCTATTCAAACCGAGCCATAGCTTTAAACAGCAGGAGGTCCAAGGGCATGTAGAACACATGGACGACCACCATCAGCATAGCAACCAGTACCAACCCTGCGATCAGCAACCAGAACCGCCACTTGCGGCGCCTGGCTGCATCTGCCTGCGTGGGAATGTATGGGACAGCCACCAGCACACGCTTGCCCAGCACGCTTTCCAGCGCACCCACACCGCGTACCCGCTGGTTGAGCATTTCCAGCAACATCACCAAGCCACCGCCAATGGCCGGTGCCAGCACCAGGCCCAGGGCGACGATTTTCTTGCGGTTGGGCTTGACCGGTTTTTCCGGCATCAAAGGGGGTTCCAGCAGCACGAAGCGCTCGGCCTTGTTTTCCTGCTCGAGGCTTTCGGTAATCTTCGCGCCCATTTCCTTGTTGCGGATTTCTTCGTACTTCTTGCGTGCGTTGTCGTGGTCACGCATTAAGGTCACCAGCCCACGCTCGACTTGCGGGGCTTCGAGGATATCGGCCTCGTAGCCTTCCATCTTGGCGGTGAGCTGGCGTTTCTGTTCGGCCAGCGAGCTGATACGCGATTGCGCCGCAGCCATCTTGGTGCGCACCCTCGCGGCATCGAGGTTCATGGCCGCAGCTGCAGCGATGCCCTTCCCGCCCGACGCCTGTAACAGGTCGATCTTGCGTTTGACCGCGACGACATCGGGGTGCGCCGAGGTGTATTTGGTCAGCAGCCTGGCGTACTCGGCCTTCAGGCTGGCCAGGTCTTGCGGCTGATCCGCTGGTGCAGGCCTGCCGCCGGCAGCCTGGCTGGGCACCCCCGCATTGGCGGCCGACAGTTCCAGTTCGAGGTAACGCAGTTCTTCCTGGGCCGATTTGTAGTCGCGGTCAACCTCGCGGAACTCCAGCTCCGAGCGTGACAGCATGCTCATGCGCAACTGCTGGTTCTCGGGCAAGGCATTGGCGTGGGCCTGCTTGAAGTCCGCCAGCTTGTTTTCGAGGTCGGCAAGCTCCGCGCCGAGCTTGTTCGCCTCCTGGGTGAGGAACTCGGTGGTTTCGGTGGCCCGTTCAGTGCGCTGTTTCATGTTTTCGTTGAGGAACAGCGTTACCAGCTCGTCGGCCACTTCCTTGGCGACGTCGGCACGCTTGTCTTCATACGAAACCGTGAACGCGACCGTGGCTTCGCCTCGGCCTTTGACATAGGTGCTCAGCGTGGCCACGACGATCGCGTTGCGCATCTGGTCGATCTTGTCGGTTTCGCTGAACTGCCGGCCCTTGTCGGCAAACAGGTTGTACTTGTCGATGATCTTCAGCAGGTTCTCGCGGGTCATCACGCGCTGGCGGATGACCTCGATGCGCTCATCGGCAAAGCTGTTGTTGTTCGCCGACACCAGGTCCGGGGAAATCTGCTGCGACTCCACCAGGATGGTGCCGGTCGATTGATAAAGCGGCGGCACCGTGACGGCGACCCCCACGGTTGCGGCAACCACGACGACGATGCTCACCCCCAGCAACAAGGCGCGGTCCTTGATGATGGCGATGTAATCTTTGAGGGAAAGCTCGTACTCGGATTTCATGGTGGCCACCCGTGCGAGAGTCAGATGTCGGGATATCTATACGTCAGCGTCAGCCCAGCAATGGTCGCGTCAGCATCGGGCAAGCCGTCTTGCTTACGCTGCTTGTACATCAAAGAGAAACGCAGGTCCCAGGCCGGCGAAAACGCTCGGCTGGCCCAGACGCCGTAGGTCTGCAAGGTATTCGGTGATACGCCTTTGCTGTCCTGCCAGGATGCATCGACGCCCACGCGGTCCACTTCAGTGACCAGGTAGCTCCAGCTGCCGCGCACCATGTCGAGTTCGGCAAAGCCGCCCTCGGCGTTGGCGACGGTGCTGCGCTCGGCGCTCAAGCTGGCATCGGCGCGTACGCCGCGATAGAACAGCGACATGCCGCCTTCACCACGGCGCCCGCCCCCTGGGCCTGTAGTCTTGTTGACGCCAACGTGCATCTCGCCTTCGAAGCGCTCGGAGAACCGGTGACGCACGCCGATGTTCGGGCTGTAACTGTTGGAGGACACTGCAGTGGTGTCATCCTGCGGTTCATAACGCCTGGCGTTGAAACCGGTGATGATGTCGGTGCGCTCGTTCCAGGCGTAGGTCCAGGTCGATTTGTTGAACAACTCGTCGTAGC
>Ga0213824_1000145_pt1 | contig 60174 bp, 54 predicted proteins | sample MC6MC0906MG_FD_179892 | JGI IMG/M metagenome (GOLD analysis project Ga0213824, IMG submission 179892) | Enriched soil aggregate microbial communities from Iowa State University, Ames, United States - MC6-MC0906-MG | ecosystem: Environmental > Terrestrial > Soil > Unclassified | place: USA: Iowa...
CCGGCTGCAGGTAGACGTGGAAGTGCCGCCCGGTCAGGCGCCGGCCGATCACCTCGACACAGCCGATCTCGATGATCCGGTGGCCTTCGCTGACCGGCATGCCCGTGGTTTCGGTATCGAGAATGACCAGCCTGACAGTACCTGATGTGTCAACCAAAACGTTTTCTCTCGTCTAAAGTTCCTTGGGTGCAGTGTATCACTGAGCAATACCCCCTCCAACAGCGATTCCGCTGTGTAAACAGGTGGTGTTCAACCTCAGTACACCGAGGAAAATGTAATTTATGACCTTTACCCTCAAAACCTACATTGGCCAGTGCGGTGAGCGTTTTTCTCTTCTATTCAGCTCTGACGAGCCTGGGGTCCCGCTGTTCTACCCTTGCGCATTCATATCTCGACGGGTGAGGGACAAAAGCACACATCAAACTCAGACCACCACTCTTAAGGGGATCCAGCGGCTTGTTGAGTGGGAGCGTGATCGAAAAATCAGCCTAGAGGAAAAGTTAAGCCGAGGCGAAACAATGGCACCCTTTGAGGTTGATGACCTCGCTGGCCACGTGCGCGGCTGCCGGGATGCAAAAAAGGGTGAAGTCATCAGTTCGCAGAAATTCAACGGATACTGGTCGAGCATCTGCAAATATATCGCTTGGCTCACAGATGAGTTACTACCAAACCGTAATGGTCTTCAAATGCGAAAGCTAGCTGACGAGCAATCCCGCCAGTTAAACTTAAAAATGAGAAAGCAGATAGCATCAAGAGCCAAACAAAACCAAAAAATGCTTGTCGCAAAAATCTCATCAACCGAGCGCACGCAACTGATAACACTTTTTAACAGCCCCTTCGAAAATTACCATTCCGGGCACCTCAATCACGACTGCCACACAGGAAAAGGCGTGCACTTACGCAATATCATAATGCTTAGAGCTTTATATGAGACCGGAATGCGACGCGGCGAGTTGCTCTCACTTAAGTTAAAAAATTTCGTAGAGGCTAGCGGTGGTGAAGGCGCGTACTTATCAATTGAGCGAAATCATGATGATGAGCTTGATCGACGAGCTAACCAACCGGTAGCTAAGACTCTTGGGCGTGATGTTGCTATCTCTGCAGGTCTCGAGTCGCAGATAATGGACTATATTACTCAATACAGAGCAGAGCTAAACAATGTAGGCATGAGCGACAACTCGTTTATCTTTTGCGTACACCGCCCAGGAAAAACCCAAGGCAACCCAATTTCAGTAAATGGATTTAACTCTGCCCTCAACCAATTAAAAATAAAGTACCCTGCTTTAGGCAAATGTCAGCCCCATGCATTCCGTCACGATTGGAACTACAGATTCTCACAAAAAGCCGACGCCCTCGGCATGTCGGAAACGGAAGAAATAGAAGCCCGTGAACAGCAGATGGGCTGGGTCCCCGCTTCTTCGATGGCTAAAATCTATAACCAACGTCATAGGCGCGAGAAGGCACTTAATCTTGCGAGAAAAATCGCTGAAGATACGAGGCGGCCCAACGAATGAAAAGTCTAACCGCTAAACCTAGACCCATCCACCGACCTGCCACCAGCCTAGCCGACAACATTGATGCGGCCACCCATCCAGAAAACATAAAACCAAACTCACTGCAGAGCTCTAAAGCTTCCTTGGCCATTGATTTGAATGCCACAGCTAACCCTAAGCACAATACCAGGCTCTTCTGGAGTGGAAATGTATTGGTCAGCATCGAGACATCCAACACAGACTGTTCAGCTTTACTAGCCCCCTTCTCCCACAAAGCGAGAGAGTCTTTTAAAGAAGCGACAATACAGTACCGAGAAGACGGCCGACTAGGCACAAGAAGCCTCATCAATATTATCTGCACGTTACGAACGGCCACCAAAGCCCACCCTACAGACATTATCGACACCAACTGGATTGCTAAGAGTTTAAAACAAAAACAATTTCGCAAAAAAAAATCGGCGATTCGATCATTTCTCGAGCATTGGAAAGACAGGTACCCTCACGCAGTAACAGATGAAGCACTCAACCTTCTTGCTCAAGTACGTAGTGACGCCTCCAGATCTGACAACGTGAATTCGGACGACCCAGATATGAGCTGGCTTACCGACGAGGAGTTTGAAGACATACTTCAAACTACTTGGACGCACTACGATGCAACAGGAGATTCTCAATCAGCACTGCTGCGCCTCCTATCTCTCCAGTACGCCAGACGTCCCAACCAGCTAAGAAACCTTAAGTTTTCTGATTTAAAAACTGGCCCAGAAAAAACCTACATAGAGGATATCGAAAACGAAATACACTTCCCCTCAGCAAAGGAAAAATTTGTAGACTCCGAGTTCCGAGGTGGGAAAACTGAAGAACACCCTATCGCGGATCACCTATGGCAAATGCTACAGATTCAGCGCAACAAAATTCAATCCTGCTTTGAAAGAGCCCTCCAGACAAAACTATTAGATAGCCAAGTACAATTACTACCGATCTTCACAACCATATCAAGGATTCTAAAAGCATGTCGGATCTTAGTAAAAACCTTGCATCTTAACCCTATTGACCATCTAGGCGATGAGCTTTTTCACCTGGGCCCTTCACGCATCGGAGGTGCAATTTCTTTCGAGTACGACCTGCACATAAATCGCAACTCAACGAAGCCCCCCGTCCTTCCCATAAGTCAGAGAACTGGGAAGCCCATCCATATGCACGCCATTCGATTGCGCCACACTCGTACTCGCCAGCTTGCGCGTCAAGGCGTGCCTCGGGCGATCCTGTCTCACTGGCTAGGCCATATCTGTGACAAATCACTCAACTCCTACTACAACGACCCAGCCGAGCAAGCCCGCCAGATCGACGAGCTTTTGGCTCCTATGCTGACACCTATAGCTATGGCTTTCACTGGAACGATCATCGCTACTGACGCTGAGGCAACCTACCCCAATGACCCGCTCAAACGCCTCGACTTCGGAAATGATGGATTGCTCCATTACCTAGGACGCTGCGGGAAATTCAGCTTTTGTGCTACCACGTCGATTCCTATTCCCTGCTACAGGTGTCGTAACTTTGAACCTTTAGTCGATGCACCCCACGAGGAAGTCCTTGATGCCCTAAGATATCGTCAAGCTCAAGAGCAGGCGTCTATCATGAAATCGGGCAGCATGCGAGATCTTCTTATGCCAATCGACCTCTCAGGCGACATACGAGCCGTCGAGCGTTGTATTGCCCAATGTAAAATAAAACGCGGGGACTGAAATGGTTGCTAATCTCGCGCTCGTCAGTTTCAACCCGAATCCGGAATCCAGTGCTAGCACGAACCTCAAACAGTTTATTACTTACTGCCGCGATGAACTTACATTATGGAGCGACAGCGACAGCTTTATCTGGGGCAGCAGCACTTGGCTAGATACCTATTACAATAGACGATTTCGCTTTACGAACCTGGCCAACAGCAAACTTCACCCAAGAAAGCATGCAAGATCAGACCAACTCCTTCACCCAGAACTTATTGACGTTATAAAGGCCTACCTACGCTATCGGCACAGCATCAGGCCTCATGGAATAATTAGACGTGAATTGCAGGCCTTCAGGGCTCTTGAGCAAGCAATATTAGAGGACATGCCTCAACCCGACATAACTCAACTCAATGAACGCCACTTCCGCCGAGCTGTACAACTTCTTGAGGACTGCAGCTGCAGACAGGGCACGACCTCAACACTTTTACAGATGCTTGCATTTCTATCTGAAAAACTAATCCTCCCCGCAGAGGTTATTCGCTGGCAAAACCCGTACGTGGGTGACAGTTCTTACAGCAACCTGAGGGGGAACAACGCACCAGCAGCCGTTAAGCGTCAGAAAGTCGTTAACCAGGATGCACTTTTCAGTATCGCTGACGTTTTCAGTCGACCGCTTTCCAACCTAGACGATAGCGATATCATGATTACTTCTCTAACAGCTCTTCTGCTCTCTGCACCTATGCGAATTAGTGAGGCCTTGAGATGGCGCACGGACTGCTTAAGATCAGAAATCGACAAGGACGGCGTCATTCAGAAATATCTTGCCTACTATGTTCCAAAGACTCAGAGTTATACGCGAAAGCCGATTCCAGCGACGATGAGCGAAGTCACCAGAGAGGCAATTGAACGCTTGCGTGCAATTACGGAAGAAGGACGCCGATTGGCGCGATACATGGAATCTGCCCCTACAAAATTTTACCGACATCCTAATTGCCCAGATGTAGCTGACGATCAAGTACTTACTCCGAAACAAGTAGCTCAGGCTTTGGGACACATGAAAGCAAATGACTGCGCCGATTTTATAATAAAACATACGGGCAAATCCAGCCTTACCGACTTCACTCTCGACGACCTATGGCAGATGGTATTAAGTGAACACAAAATTCTAAATCCACATTTTCCTTACCAAGTGCCTTTAACGGGAGTTACGCCTCTAAAAATGAGCGAATCACTCATGTGCTTCCGCCGCAACCAATTTGGCGCGCAACGGAGAACAAGCCCCGTCCTTCTTGCCCCCTTTAACCCTGACTACTATCGGAAACGGTTGGACGGAACGGTTAGACTGGATCGGAAAAATCAGCGTTCAATGTGTTTTTTTGCGAAGCATGGCCTCGACCTGTTGAAGCTGAACTCCCATAGTCTGCGTCATTTCGTGAATAGGCTAGCCAAACAGGGTGGCGTATCAATTGAGACCATTACTGAGTGGAGTAGCCGAGCCTCTATCCAGCAGACTCGCACATACCTGCATGAACCCCCTGAGCAAAGTCGAAATCGCGCCGCCGTCATCCATGGTACGAAGCAAGAGCATCAGCCTCAGCCGCCAATCACTGAAGAGGAAGCTGATAATTATGGCAGAGGGCCCTACCACCGCAGCAAATATGGAATTTGTCGGCGTAGCTGGCGAGCTGGGCCGTGCATCAAGTTTGCCGACTGTACCAACTGCAGTGAACTGCTTGCATGCAAGGGCGATAAGATTGCCCTAGAAGCGATTAAATCTGACCTGGAGAATATGCAGCGTACGCGAGATGCCGCTGAGCGGGCAGTGTCAGCAGGAGAGCGCTCAGGAGGGATGTGGCTCGCTAAGGCCGAGCCGCAGATAATTCGTCTTACTGAGCTAATCAGAGTCCTAGAGAACCCTGAGATTCCAGACGGTTCCCCTATACAAATTCAAGGTACGGACTTTAGCCATGAATCCACATTGATCAGAGAGAAAGCACAAGAGTCCGGCATAGAACTACTCGACAAAGATCGCTTAGCTATTGAGTTTGGGCAGGATCTCATTGACTGCTTGAATATGCTCACAAACTAAACACCAAGGATAAATCAATATGCCAAAAGTTATCACCGACAAACAAACTCGCGAAATCTGTCGCATGATCCACGGCTGGGATTATAAGCAACATAAGCTCGATTGGAACACGATATGCTTGGGTGCACAGGAAATACTGCATTGGCCGACACCTCCCACCCGACAGGCCCTCAACAAGAAGCCGACTATAAAGCTAGCATATCAGGCAAAAAAAGAGGTGATACGCCGCGAATTAGAGCAAGCGGCGAGGTTGCCTCGCCCAAAAACCATCAAAGAAGCTGCCGAGCGCATCATGCGGCTTGAAAATGAAATTGAACACCTTAGAACTCTTAATTCTAAATTAGCAGAGGTATTCAATATAATCGTTTACAACGCTACATTGGCTGGCCTCAAAAAGCACGACTTGATGAAGCCGATGCCTACCACCAAAGAGCCACTGTAAATGGCCGGGCTTGAAAGGCTTGGCAACTACGCATATCCACGCTCAACAAAAGCCCTTATAGATTTTAAATCAGATCTGAAGCGATCACGATATCTGAAGATATTCAACGCCCAATCGTTCAGGAACGGCCGAACCCTAAAGTCACTGCGTCCATGGTCATCAGCAGCCCAGGCGGCATCGCCAATATCATTCGTAGCTAGATCACGCTACCGAGCGGCTAGCAGCAGATTTGCCAGTTTTATACCGCTCAAAGCAACCAACCTACGGCTATTCGTACGCCCTATCGGGAGATCTGAAGCATGATCGCACAGCCGTCACCTACGGCGCGGCACAATGAGTCCGTCCCAGTAGGCCAGTGAGTAAGACAACCGATGACCTTCAGACGGAACCGGCCTAGCTTAGCTGAGGCTAGATGTGCAGATATTAAGAATCTTCGAAAGCCTTGACATGCGCGGGGTGGGGCGAAAATTTCGGCTGATTCCTGCAGATTTTTTTACAGTTTTTCCATGCGCTAAAACCGGGCGCGTATCCACTCAGTTGCTTGACCTAGGGCTCCGAATTTCCCCCGGAACTCAGAGCGCGCCAACCGACAGCCTCGGTGGTTATTTTCACCGAAGCCGTCACTGAGGAGCTGGAGGAACCTTTAGGCAAGCCAGCTCTCAACCACCTCGGCACCGTACTGTTTTTTCCAATCTTTCAGTAACTTGTGGTTGCCACCTTTAGTCTCGATGATCTCGCCATTATGCGGATTCTTGTACTGCTTGACCTGACGGGCACGACGGGGGGCTTTCTCCACAGAAGCTGGCAGAGCAGCACGGCGGTTGGCATGCGGATCCAGCAAATTGATGATGTCTCGAAGGCTGTAGCCATACTTGGCCAGCAGATCACGCAATTTGGTTTCGAATTCGATTTCTTTCTGAAGCTCGGACGAGCCCTTCATCGCTTCCAGCTCAGCCAACTGTGCGGCCAATTTTTGCTCAAGCTGACGAAATTCTGCCAGACGGGACATGAATACTTCCTCAATATCAGGTGAAATTGTTGGATCACTTTAATACATCTGGGAACCCTCTACTCAAATTTTCAACAGTGCATGATCGATCTGCTCACATTCCGGCAACGCGAGTGCTGCCCTTTTCGCCCCTCGTGGATCACGGAAGCAAAGGCGCAGATGATTTAAGCGACAGAGGTACCGAACCGGTGTCGCTTTAGACATCCACTTTTGGCTTATTGCCGTCCTTCGCGAGAGGTATCTATGGGTCGGTTACCACCTTCGAGCCGAGCTGACACCTCCTTGTCCTCGCCGTAGGTGATTCGCTCAAGCGAGACGGGAACATAGTGTTCTAACCAATTGATCACGCCGCCCCTGACCCATAGCTGTCAGTGACCTTCGAAGGGGCGTAGGCTTCACTGGTCAAAAGCTCTCACTGTTCGTGGTTAGACCGGCCAGGCCATACTCATCAAGCAAAGGAGGCGTTAGCCTTGAATTTGCAGTCAAAATGACTTTTTTTGCAGCCCATATTGAACCGCTTCTTGGCAGATAAAGCGGTCTGACCAGTTCACAAAGTGACTTTTTGGATCGTTTTCGGTCTACATATTCAATGTGATCTGCTAGTCATCACGCTCTGAAGGGCAGCTTATAGCCCTAAGCAATCAAATCAATATTTTTGATAAGGAGGGACAATGAATTGACGCGTCAATGACGTGCTTCACAAGCTTAATTTCTGGTCAGGCCGGAGATGGCGGAGGGCCAATTGAGGTAAATCTCATTCCAAACATATAGCTTTCACAGACCGCAGCCGCTCCCCCAACGGCGAAGCTCACATTCACGCCCTTAGCGCAATAAACACGTAATCAACTCCCAATGGCCTCACAAACGTGACAGTACCCTTCATTATCCGCGGCAGACTTCAGAGGGTTCGCCTGTCTAGGCCAACGGCGGGTTGAGTGAGCCAGTCAGAGGCCAGACGATCGTTGTCCAAAACAAAGCCGTCTATCTTCGCATCTGGTCCTTACGGGCGAAAAACAACGCAACTGGCTGCTCCAGCAACAGGGATCCGCGAAGGACAAGGGCCGAGTAAATCCATGCCTAGTATTCGGGCCTCCCTTGGGCCAAGCTTCCAGTACTGTAACGCACGTCCCAAAGCGTCGATCAGAGATGACAGGTATCTGTCAATGGCGAACAGGGAACTCTCCCGGTTAACAGTTGAGAACACGCATGCCGAGCGCTATGTAGGTTAGGTTCTATCTTGGGCTCAAGTAAAGGAGACCGGCAGAACCTCGGGCGCGGATATAAGGCGCCTTCGTTCAGCCAGCTCTGCCTGGTAGAGGCTTATCTGAATTGGATCGCGGTTGCCGGCGTAAGTCGCGTTGGAACCGCTGGGCAAACATTTGCGAGCAAGCGTGGCCGGCGCATGCTCAAGATCGATGTGGCATTGCTGGCCGCGTAGGCGTCGGTCGCTGCGGACGAAGTACTGAAAGACGGCTGAGGCTGAATGCCGGTCGGTCAAGACTTGGTCGCCTGTTTTGCGGGCCTTCGCGGCACAAGGCCACACACGGGTTTTCTGTACAGCCCAAAGATTTTGAGCCTTACAGCCCCCCTGTGGGAGCGGGCTTGCCCGCGAAAGCGTTGGATCAGGCGACGGTTGCCACGCTGCGAGGCTCTTGCAGCGCAGCACAGCCGAGTACCGAGCGAGGCTCTACGACGGCGACCACAGCACCGTTATCCAGCACTGCGACCTCGTCACACAACTCGGTCACTGCGCTCATGTCATGGCTGATGAACAGGTAGGCGACCCCCTCACGTTCGCTCAATGTGCGCAGCAAGCGCAGAATGCCCCGCGCGGTCTGCACGTCCAGCGCCGATGTCACTTCATCGAGAACGATCAGCTCTGGCCTGGCTGCGAGGGCACGGGCGATACCTATACGCTGAAGCTGGCCGCCGGACATTTCCCGGGCCGTGCGCCCAAGAAAGCTACTGTCCAGGCCAACCTTCTGCAGAAGCGCGATGGTCTGAGCCGTGACGGCTTTGCGGTCAAGCCCGAAGTGCCGGTGCACCACGCGCCCTATTATCTTCTCGACCGTATGCTGGGGATTGATGGCCATTTCAGCTGACTGGTACACCATCTGTACCCGCCGTGCCTGTTCTGCAGTGCGTCGCTTTATGGACGGGTCGAGCCGTTGTCCAGAGAGCGAGACATGGCCTTCGTAATCGGGATGAAGCCCACAGATGATCCTGGCCAAGGTACTTTTCCCGCCTCCGGATTGCCCTACGAGGCCGACGATGGCGCCCGCCCGCAGTGTCAGTGATACGCCCCGCAGTACCTCTTGCGCAGTTGCGAACCCTGTGCGGATGTCGGTCACCTCGAGCAGCGCTTCTGGCGCTTGTTCCACCCTGGCTTGCAACCGCGACGGCCTAGGCATGGCATGCTCTTTCATCAACGCAGCGACATCCTGTTCGCTCATCAACACGCCTTTTTCCAGACGTATGATCCTGTCCGCAATGGCGTTGACCACTTCCAGATCATGAGAGATGTAGATTGCCGCAACGCCGTGCAAGCGGATGACCGAAGTGATCAATGCCACCACTCTCGCCCGCGTCGCTGGATCCAGCGCGGTGGTCGGTTCATCCAGCACCAGCAAGGATGGCCCACCGGCCAGCGCCATCGCAATGAGTGCCCGCTGCGCCTGCCCCCCGGACACTTGGTGGACATACCGTTTCATGAACTTCAGGGGGGCCGGCAGTTCGAGGGACGCCAAGAGCTTGGCCGTCTCAGCCTTGGCGGAACTCGAATCCAGTGCGCGGTGCCTGCGGAGTACCTCGACGATCTGTCGGCCGATGGTCAGGCCTGGGTTGAAACTGCCAGCCGGGTTCTGCGCGATATAGGCGATGTCACCGCCTCGAATAGCGCCCAGTTCATGCTCGGGGATTTGCAGAAGATCACGCCCTCGGTACGTCACCACGCCGCCCGAGATGCGCACGCCCGAGCGTGCATAGCCGAGCAAAGCTCGGCCAAGCGTCGACTTGCCGGCCCCCGAGCCGCCGACAATGCCCAGGACTTCTCCAGCGCGTAATGAAAGGCTGACGCCGTCCAGCAACCGTGTGCCAGGCTCCCGAGATTGCGGGTTGCTCGCCATTCGTTCAACGGTCAGACCCGAAACACTCAATATGTTCTCGCTCAACTGATCAACTCCTGGACCGAGTACCCGAGACAGCATCGATCAGCAGATTGATGCCAGAAATGAACAAGGCGATGGTGATCGCCGGAAACAACGGTGCCCAGAGTCCGAAGCCCAGTGCAGGGGCGTTTTCACGTACTACTGAGCCGAGGTCGGTCACCGGAGGCGCCAAACCGAATCCCAAAAAGCCCAGCGATGCGCCGAGCAGCAGCGCAGAACACAACTGCAAGCCACTTTGCGCCAACAGCGGCTTAACGATGTTCGGCAACACTTCATGAAAGATGAGCCAGATCAGCCTCTCCTTTCGCGCGATGGCAACTTCGAAATAGGGTTGCACCACCACACCTGCCGCGAGCGTGCGGGACACCCTGAAGAATCGCGTGGCTGACATGATCGCTACGGTAACGACGAGCGTTGCCAACGAAGTTCCAGCAATCGAGAGCACGACCAGGGCGAATATCAGCGGTGGCAGCGCCATGAGCAGGTCTACCACTCTGTCAGCCACCTTTTCCACCCACCACCCCCGGACAGCGACCAACGCCCCTAGGCTCGTTCCCACTACGAATGCCAACAAGGTGGCAACCAGAGATACACACAGCGAAGTGCGTGCAGACCACATCAGCCGATTGGCCATGTCACGTCCCAGGTTGTCCAGGCCTAGCGGGTGCTGCAGGCTGGCATCCGCCCACGGTGCTCCGACCACATTACCCATGTCACCGCCAGAGAGTAGAGGTGCCATCAGTGCTGGTGCAGCCACCAGCGTTACCAGTATCACGCCTACCTGGCGATAGGACTTTCCTGCTGCCCCTCCCGACGCTGCCATGTCAGGCCTCCCCTTTCAGACGTGGGTTGCTGTTACGGCTGAAGCTATCCGCCAACCGATTGAGGATGATGTAAGTGGCTCCAAAAAACAGCGCCACCACTTGAACGACCGGGATATCCCGCTTGCCTACCGCATCCACCATGTACTGGCCGAGACCGGGATAAACGAAGATCTGCTCGATAACGACCACCCCCGCAACCATGTAGGCGACGTTTAGCGCGATGGTCTGGATGATCACGCCGACAGCATTGGGCAGTGCATGAACCACCACGATGTGCCAGCGAGGCAGGCCCTTGAGCACCGCGATTTCAATGTAGGGCGTCTGCATCACATCCAGCAGCGCACCGCGTGTCATGCGCATGATGTAGGGCAGTACCGAGAGAGTAAGGGTCAGCACCGGCAGGGTCATCGCCCAGAGGTACTCGCCGACCGCCATGTCCTGGGTAACGATCGACAAGCTGGGGAAGAGGTCGACGCTTACCGAAAGACTGACGATAAGCATGTAACCGACGAGGAATGCTGGCATTGACAGCAGAAATAGCACGACCGCATTGCAAGCCCGGTCGAAGGTCCGCCCTTCGTGGATGACCGACAACACGCCAAGCAGCAAGGACAGAGGCACCACCAACGCGGTACTTAACAGCGCCAGTTCTAGCGTGTTGCCAAGCCGACCCAGCAGCACAGGGCCAATCGGCGCATTGGTGGTCAGCGAGTTACCCAGCTCCCCACGCAGCAACTGGGCAAGCCATAGCCAGTATTGCTGCCAAGCGCCAGTATCAAGGCCCAAGGAGTGGCGCAGAGCGGCAAGCGACTCCTCTGTCGCCCCCTGGCCGAGGATGGCGACGGCGACATCACCTGGCAATATGCGGATGCCCAGGAAAATGAGCGCCGACAACATCCAGAGGGTAGTCAAGGCGAGCAAGCTTTGTGTGGCGAACATGCGCATGCTAAGCGATCTCCCCGCCAGTCACCGAAGGACGCGGCAAGCCCAGCGCATCGCGCAGCGTACCCGCTGTGGGGGCCGGCCTGATGAGGCCCCGCTGACGAAGAACCGGCACGACCTGGTTGCAGAATGCGTCGAGCGAGGTCGGGAAATGCGTGGGGCGCACCATGAAGCCATCACATGCGCCTTCCAGCCATATCTCCATCTCGTCGACGATTTGCTGCGCATCGCCTACGAACGCATTGCCTATGCGGGTGGCCGACAGGTGCCCGGCCACCTGACGCAAGCTCAGGCCATGACTGCGTATAGAATCGCTGAGTACATTGAAATAGGTCGTGTTGCGGTTGCTGGATGAGGGAATGAGCGCGGCGGGAATGGAGTCCTCATAAGACACTCCCGAGAGGTCCACGTCCAGAATGCGTTCGACCATCGCGCGACCTTGCTCCTCATCGATAAGCTCACCGAGCGCCACAAGCTGGGCATCGGCATCTGCTTTGTCCACGCCCACCACCACCGTGGTGCCAAGCAGCACCTTTATGGCTTGCGGGCTGCGCCCGTGCGCAGACGCCCGGCGTTTGATATCGGCGTAGAACGAACGTGCCGAATCGATGTCCGGCTGCACCGTGAATACCAAGTCGGCATACCTGGCCGCCAGGTCGCGTCCTTCTGGTGAGCCACCGGCCTGAACGATGACCGGGTGCCCTTGTGGAGGGCGGGAAATATTGAGCGGCCCTTTGACCGAGAACCAGCGCCCGCGATGGTTGATCGGTTTGACTCTTCTCGGTTCAAAGTAGTGACCGGCGGCCTGGTCGAATACCACCGCGTCATCTGCCCAGCTGTCCCACAGACGCCGCACGACCTCGACGTATTCCTGTGCCCGCAGGTAGCGATCACCGTGCGCCAACGCCCCCTGCCCTGCGTAATTCTCCCACGCAGTGCCGTTCTCGGTCGTAACGACGTTCCAACCCACGCGTCCGCCACTGATGTGGTCAAGTGAGGCAAACTGACGTGCGATTGTATAAGGCTCGCTGTAGCTCGTGCTGACTGTCGCGATCAGTCCGATACGCTCGGTTACTGCTGCCAATGCCGCCAGCAAGGTGAGCGGCTCCAGGCGGTTGGTACTGCGCGATGAGCGACTGGCCTGGGCCAATGAGCCTTCGGGCATGGCTGGGGAGTCCGGGACGAACAGAAAGTCCAGCCCGTGGGCCTCCGCCTGGTAAGCGATGGCTTTGTAGGTCGCCAGCTGAGTCGCTGCATCCGCTTTGGCCGTGGGGGTGAGCCAAGCCGCTGGATGGTTGCCGTAGGGGTCGACGATACAGCCCAATGGGATGGGGGACCTTGTAGTCATAAGATGCCTTCTTCATGAAATGTTGTAGCCATGTGCGTCGGCACACGATCAAACTGCGGTGAGGGACCAACGCTCGAGTAGCCGGCCGCCATCGAGATCCTCATTGGTCGCCATCTTCGCGGACGGCCTGACGCGCTGGGTGAAGGCGTTCAGGTAATTACCGAATATCGGAATCACGGCTCCCCCGTCATCGCTGACCAAGGTCTGCATCTCGCCGTACATCGCCCTGCGCCTGGCATCGTCGGTTTCCGAGCGTGCAGCTGCCAGCAATGCATTGAACATGGGATTGTTCCAGTGCGTGTAATTGCGCTGGGACGTGGGTGCGAAGACCGTGGAGAGCATGTCATCCTCGGTCATGCGGCCGCTCCAGTAAGTCATGTACCAAGGGGGCGTATTGGTCTTGACCTTCGCCCAGTAACCATCTGCGCCCTCTCGGACGACATCGATGTCGATGCCTGCACGACTCGCTTGTTGCTTATAGAGCACGGCAAAATCGACAGCACCCGGGAACGCGGCTTCCGAGGTATGCAGCCTCACTGACAGTCGATCGAGCCCGGCCTTCTTGATCAGGAATCGCGCTTTGTCAGGGTCGTATGCCTTGGGCGTGTTCTCGGCATTGAAGTACCGATACCCCGGCGTGATCGGTTGGTCATTGCCGATTCGGCCATGCCCATTGAATACGACGTCCAGCAACTGTTGCCGGTCCAGCCCATACTTGAGCGCGTTTCGCAGGTCGGCGTTGTCATAGGGCGAAGCCTGGGTATTGGCCGTAAGCCAGTAGTTCAGGCGGCCGACCGTTTCCTGCACGGTAATTGCCCTGCTTCTGGCAAGCAGGTCTGCTGTTTTCAAGGACACGCGATTGATGACATCGACTCGACCGCTCTGCAGGGCAGCCTGACGAGAGACGACATCGCTGATGGACACCAGCTCGGCCGAATCCAGGTAAGCGTCGCGATAACTGTTCGGGTTGCGTTTGAGTACCGCGCGAACTCCTGGCTCGAATTGGTCGAGGACGAACGGGCCGGCACCGATCCCAGAGCGCCAGTCGACGCCCCCCTCGCTGGAGGGCAGAATGTTGAGGTGTTGGTCGGAGAGCGAGTAGGCAAAGTCGACATTGGGCGCATGGAGTCTGACGATGAACGCATCGCGGCCATCTAGCTGGATGTCCTCCACCCCCTCGAAGACGGCACGCGCAGCAGAGCGGCTTTGTTCGCCTCGGTGATAATTCAGCGACGCCACGACATCGGCTGCGGTCAGCGACTTGCCGTTGCTGAAGGTGGCGCCTTTGACAGTCTCGAAGCGCCAGGTCCTGGCATCGGCGGAATGCTCCCAGGTGCGTACAGTGTCCGGCAGCAAATTACCATCCGGACCTATCTCGAACAGGTTGGAGCGCACGGCGAACCCTATGAGAATCATGTAGGAGTCGCTCCAAAGCGCAGGGTCCAGGCTATCGGTGGTCGCGCCGCCCGCCAGGCCCAGGCGCAGATGCCCCCCAGAGGTTGCCAGCGGTACGCTGGCCTGTGCACCGTGCGGCAGTAGAATTCCGCCGGCGCTGACGGCCATGCCCAAGGCAATGGATGTTTTCAAGAAGTTGCGCCGCCCTTGGCTGGCCCCAGAAAACCAGGATGAATCTTCGCTATTCATGATGTGCTCTCGTATTGTTCAGAGATACCCGCCTGTCCCATACGGCAAGAGGGAGTCGCGATCAGAAAATGCTCAGTGGGTATTCGGCAATCAGGCGTACTTCATCGATATCGCTTTCGCCTTGGGACGCGTTGGTGCGGTGCGTGGCTTGGCGAATGCGCAGCGACAAATCCTTCGCCGCGCCGCTCTGAACGACGTATTTGACGTCCAGATCACGCTCCCAGTGTTTACCCCCACGCCCTTGCTGGCCGAGGTAGCCGCCGTCGATGTCCGTCCCCGTGCCGTCAATGCCTGCGCCGGTCACGTAACGCACGGAAAACGTCATCCCGGGAAGTTTCAAGGCTGCCAGATTCAGGTCGTAGCGCGCCTGATACGAGGCTTCGTGTGGGCCATTGAAGTCCGAGTAATTCGAGGCGTTATCCAGAAAGATCGAACCGGTACCGACGTAGTCGAACGGCGTATCGCCGTTGATCTTCTGATAGCCCAGGGTGAACCGGTGAGAGCCGTGGGTGTAGGTTGTCGCGATGCTGTAAGCGGTGGTGTCGATCCTGCCTTGATAGGCGGCACCCGTATCACGGGTCCGGTACGCATTGACCTGCACTGCGAAACTGCTCGATGCAGACAAGGGCAACAGGTACTTGATACCGCCGTAGTACTGGTTCCAGGTATCGTCGAACTGCGAGGCGTAGAGTGACATCGTCAGCTGCTTACCCAAAGCGTAGTCAGCGCCGACAAAATCAATGCTGGAGCCGACCTTACCATCGCCGTAATACAACAGCAGATCACCGTGGTGTCCGCTGGCTTCGCGGCGCTTGAACGCCGTGAAGTGTCCGGCCTGTATGTTCAGCCCTTGTACTTCATGGCTTTCAAGTAGAAAACCCGTGGCCGTTTCGGGAAACAACCTGGAGTCGGCCGTGGCGAATACGGGCACATTGGGTTGCAGCTCGCCATAACGAAGCGTGGTCGATGAAATACGCGCTTTCAACGCCGCTCCGCCCGTGGAATAGCCGTCTTCAGGTCGGCCGTCGCTGTCGACGGGCAGCAACTTGCCTTTCGACCGGCCGGGCCCGCCATCCAGGCGCACCCCGGCGAACACATGCGCATCGACCCCGAGGCCGATCAACCCCTGGGTGAAACCTGAACGGTAGAAACCCAGCAGACCCTGCGCCCATTCCTCACGGTAACTTTGACTTCCGGGAGAGGCATCCCTGAAGTCACGGTTGAAGTAAAAATTTCTGTTCAGCAATTTCAACGAGCTGTCTTCGATAAAACCGGCAGCGCTCTCTTGTTCACTCGCGAGAACGCAACCGTTGACCAGCAGCAACGCGGTTATGGCAGTTTGTGTTCCGACACGCATACGACACTTCCTATCTGCGTACATTGTTGTTGCAAGAAACTTGCGTTCGTCATCGATCGGGCACGGTGACGTGCACTGGCGATCAACTGTCGCCAGGCACGTTCACGCGTCATCGCGTCGATGTATCAGGGGGCACAACCTGTGCTGCGGTTCAGGGTGAAACAGCAGACGCCGGCGTTACCACGCCACGCGTCTGATGGGAATGGATTGTTCCAGTCGTGCGAACGGGGCATCGACGCTGCCATCACTCACCTGCATCATGGTTTCGCACAGATAGCTCACGACAGCCGGGTGGTGGCTGACCATCACCAACGCGAGGCCGTGATGCTCCCTGAGGCGGGCCAGCAGGTTGAGTACCTCTGCCTGCACCGACACGTCGAGCGCCGAGGTTGGCTCATCCAGCAGCAGCAAACGGGGCCTCAGCATTAGCGCTCGGGCGATGGCCACCCGCTGGCGTTGCCCGCCAGAGAGCTCATGTGGAAAACGCGACGCCATCGCCGCCTCTAGGCCGACTTCTTCGAGAGCCGCCGTCACCCGCCGGGCTTGATCGCCCTGGCCGTGAATCTGCAATGGCTCGCGCAGCGTACCGCCTACCGTGTGCCGCGGGTGCAGCGAGGCGTAGGGATCCTGGAATACCATCTGTACCTGAGACGCCAGAGCGTGATGGTCCGCACCTGCAGCCGTGACCCCCACCCCGCCGACGCTGACCTGGCCAGCGCTCAGCTTGACCATGCCGCAGAGCGCGCGTAATAGCGTGGACTTGCCAGAGCCTGAGCGCCCAAGTAACCCCAGAGCCTGCCCGGGCGCCACGTTGAATGAAACATCGCGCAGGACGGATCGCCCGCCTAGATCGATCGACACGTTCTTGACTGACAGCACAGGCTCGCTCATCGGGCAGGCTCCAGATCGAAATCCTGCAGTGTTGCCAGCGGTGCACCGTGATCACCTGGGCGAGGAATGCAGGCCAGCAACGCACGTGTGTAGGGATGTCCGTCATACCCCAGCTGATTGGACAGACACTGGTCGATGATTTCACCGTTACGCATCACCAGCACCCGGTCACACCAGCCCGCTATCGCATCGAGGTCGTGACTGATCAAGATCAACCCCATCTGCCGATCACGCACCTGCTGGTCGAGCAATTCGAGTACCGCCCTGGCATTGCCCTTGTCCAGCGACGAGGTCGGTTCGTCGGCTATCAACAGTTTGGGTTCGGCAGCCAACATCATCACAATCATCACGCGTTGCCCCATACCACCTGACAGCTCATGCGCGAACCGATGGTACACGCGCTCAGGGGCCTCGATGTGCAGTGCCTGCATAGCCTGCAACGCAGCCTGACGAGCACCGCCGCGTGCGAGGCCACGGTGCACCCGGTACATTTCTGCAATCTGTTCGCCGACGCTGATGCCCGGATTGAGCGAATAACCAGGGTCCTGCATGATCATGCCGATCTGCGTGCCCCGCAGTGCAGCCCGTTCGCTGGCATGGGCAGCAGTCAGATCGACGCCGTCGAACGCCAACCTCTGCAGCGACACTTGGGCGCGGATTCCCAGAAGGTCGGCAATCGCACGCACCGTCTGTGACTTGCCCGATCCTGACTCGCCGACGATACCCAAGCGTTCACGGGGCGCCAGGCTGAAGCTGATGCCTTTGACCACAAGCTTGTGGTGGTAACTGACAGTCAAACCTTGTACATCCAGCAGTGAGTTCATGGTGTTCTCCTCAACGACCCGCGCGCGGGTCCAGCGCGTCACGCAGGCCATCGCCTACCAGGTTCAATGCCAGGCTGACGAGGAAGATCGCCAATCCGGGCAGAGTTGCCACCCACCAGTACGGTGCCAGGATCTGCCGTCCGGCGGCGACCATCGCCCCCCATTCCGGGGTAGGCGGCTGAGCGCCAAGGCCAAGGAACCCCAAGCCCGCGGCAATCAGGATCATGCCGGCCAGGTCCAGCGTCAGCCTCACCAATGCAGAGCTTGCGCAAAGCGGCAAGAGGTGTCGAAGCAGGATGCGGAAGTGCGAGGCCCCGGCCAGACGTGACGCCCAGATGAACTCCCGCTCGCGCAGGCGCTTGGCTTCGGCACGCGCCTGTCTTGCGTAAGGTGGCCACGCACTGACCGCGATCGCCAACACAGCGTTTTCCAGGCCGGGGCCGAGGGCAGCGGCGAGTGCAAGGGCCAGAAGCAAACGCGGGAACGCCATGAATATGTCAGTGATGCGCATCAGGACCGTCTCCAGTGCGCCACCGAAATAGCCCGCACAAAGCCCTACCGCCATGCCCACCGGGGCTACGCTAACAGCCGCCATGAGCACGATCAGCAAGGTATAGCGCGCGCCATGCAGCACACGGCTGAAAATATCCCGGCCCAACTGATCGGTGCCGAACCAATGTGCTGCCGAGGGCGGCTGCAACCGCTCACTCAAGGCCTGCACATAGGGGTCATGCGGTGCCCACTGCCCAGCACACGCGGCTACCAACAGAGCAAGCAGGATCAGTACACCCATGGCCATCAGCGGTTGATCGAACACCCAGCGCCAGCGGGCGTGTGCTGTGCCATGATCAGCAGCGGGCTGAAGTTCCTGCAGTTGGGGTGATACGGGCATGTTCATGGTTTGATCCTCGCGTCCAATCGCGGGTAGAGCCAGTCGACGAAACGATTGAGCATCAGGAAAAGCAATCCAATGAGCGTCGTCGCGCCCAGCACGGCGGGAAGGTCAGCGCTGAATAGCGACTGGGTGATGTACATGCCGATGCCAGGCCAGGCGAAGACGGTCTCCGTGACTACTGCGCCCTCGAGCAGATAGGCATAGGCGAGTGCCGACGATGTGAGCAACGGCACACGGATGTTGATGAATGCATGGCGCCATACGACTCGCCAGTCGCTCAGGCCTTTCATGCGCGCGGCCAGGATGTACTCGCTGTTGAGCTCGTCGATCATCAGCGCGCGCGTCATCCGGCTGAGGTACGCAGCGGTGTGCCAGGCCAGTACAACCGCCGGCAACAGCAGGTGACTCAAGGCATTGACGAACCCATCCCAGCTACCCGCCAACAGTGTGTCCATCAACACCAGACCGGTACGCTCCTCGATGCTGTATTGATACAGCGTGTCGAGCCGCCCCGGGCCGCCCACCCAGCCAAGCGTCACGTAGAACACCACCAGGCCGACGATGCCCAACCAGAAAACGGGAGCGGAGTAACCGACCAGCCCGGTTATCCTGACCAGCACATCAGGCCAACGGTTGCGGTGTACGGCGGCCAGGACCCCGGCAGGTATGCCAACCAACGCACCCATCAGCATGGCGACCGTCGCCAACTCCAAGGTTGCCGGAAAGAAGCTGGCCAGGTCGCGCAATACGGGTTGCCCGCTCACCACGGATGTGCCGAGATCCGCATGCAACACGCGCCCCAGGTACCGCGCGAACTGCACCGGCAGTGGTTGATCCAGGCCCATTTCCATACGAGTACGTTCATAGACTGCTTCGCTAGCATGCTCGCCGACCACTGCCAGCACCGGATCCACAGGCAGTGCTCGACCGATGAAGAATGTCAGCACCAGCAAACCGAGCAAGGTCGCGATTAGCGAAGCAGAACCGGTTACACGCGACTTGAGCCAGTGGCCATGAGCGCTCATCTCCCTCAGTCCTTGCTCACGTGGGTGTACACGGCCGAATCGAAGTTCGGTCCGCTCTGAAACCCTTTGACGTCGGCGCGCAGGACGATTTGTTCGACCTGCTGGAAGGCAAAGATATACGGTGCCTGATCTAGGACGCGTTGCTGCAACTGTGTATAGAGGTCAGCGCGTTTTTGCGGATCTTGTTCCCGCTGGCCAGCCAGCGTCAGCTTGTTGGCCTCACTGTCAACCCAGCCGCTGCGCCACGCTCTGTTCTTGAGTGAAGCGTCGTCCGCGTTGTTCTCGTTGAGGGCGTAATCGTTGGCCGCTGCATTGGGGTCGTTATAATCCACCGAAGCGTGCCAAAGGATGACTTCATGCTCACGCGCCCGGTACTTGGTGACCACCTGGCGACGATCAGACTGCAGCAGGTTGAGCGTGATACCTGCCTGAGCGAAGGTGGCCTGGATCGACTGGGCGATCTCTGGATAAGGGCTGCCCCCTTCTACATCGAGGTTCAAGGTCAAGCCTTTGTCGTAGCCGGCTTCCTTGAGAAGCTGCTTGGCCTTGGCAATGTCCAGGTGATAGATCGGCTTGGAGAGCGCCCCGGGAATCCCTTGGCCATAGAGGCCCTGATGGACGGTCCACTGACCCGCCAGCAGGTTGCCGGCGATCCCCTGATAATCGATCGCCGAGCGCAGAGCGGCTCTGACACGGGGGTCTGCAAGCGCGGGGTTCTTCTGGTTGAGCGGCAGATAGATCTCGGTGAGCTTGCGGGTGTTGGTGATGTTGAACGCTGCGGCAGGTGAAAGCGCTTTGATCTGGTCCGGGTCCAGGTTGTAGGCCATGTCGACATCACCTTTGGCCACCAGCAGCGCTTGCGTCGCGCTTTCGGCCACATGGCGGAAGATCACCCGTTCCAGCAGTGGCTTGCCGCCATAATAGGCGTGGTTGCTCTGCAGAACGATCGCATTCTTGGCCTTCCAGGTCGCGATTGAAAACGGCCCGCTGCCGGCCCACGCGGTCTTCAACCACGCATTGCCAAGGTCGCCGTCACGCTCATGCGTTTGCACAGCCTTGGCGTCGACGATCGAGGCTGGCGAAGTAGCCAGTAACTGCAACACCAAGCCCGGCGCCAAGGCTGCCCCGAGTTTGAGTTCCAGGGTCTCGGGGGTTGTGGCGCGGACCAGGCCATCGACATTGGCAGGCGTCCAGCCAAACTGGCCGAACAGGAAGGATGGCGTCTTGTTCAGCTTGACCACGCGGCGCAGCGACCAGGCCGCATCCTCTGCGGTAAGAGGCCTGCCATCGGCAAAGGTCTGACCACCGCGTATATGGAACGTGAACGTCACCCCATCGGCAGCTGCCGTCCAGCGGTCGGCCACATCGCCGATGACCTGCGATGGCTTATTCGGGTCACGACTCACCAGTCGCGAATAGGCATTGTTGAGTATTTCGCCGGTGGTGTTTTCGTATGCCTCTGCGGGGTCCAGGGACAGTACGTCCTCGAGATTCTTGGCGACCACTAACGTGTCGCTGGCGGCCATGCTGGCGACCGATAAAAGAACGCCTGCGACCCCTAATAAATAGCGTGTTGTCCGAACCAGCTTCCACATAACGTTACGTCCTGGCGATGAGAATTGCGTCACGCTAGGCATTGCAGTGGCACGGTGCAATACACGCTTTGAGCATAAGCTTATGAACTAGACCCAATAGACATAACGATAGATCTTTTTGTTTGTAAATCCTTGAAAAAATTGAATATTACTGTTGACCAGGCAACAGTTTGACCAGAATCAACACAGTAAAAGGTTAACTTGCTTTCGGCGAAACTTACGTTTCCGTTTCGTCAATGGTCATACCTATATGGCCGTGCCAAGAATGAAGTTACATTCAACTAAGGGTTCGATATATGACTGTTCTTGTTACCGGAGCATCCTCAGGTTTTGGCAAGGCAATCGCGCAGCGTCTGGTCAATGATGGCCACCGCGTGGTGGGTATCGCACGGCGGTTGGAGCGTCTTGAGCAACTGGCCGATCAACTGGGTGAGCGCTTCTACCCTGTTGCGCTGGACATCACTGATCGAGAGGCCGTAGCGGCTCTGCCGGGGCGTCTTCCTGCGGAATTCGCCACGCTTGATGTACTGGTCAACAATGCCGGCCTCGCACTGGGACTGGAGCGGGCACAAGACGCCGATCTCAACGATTGGCGGGCCATGATCGATACCAACATCATTGGCCTTACCGAACTCACCCACGCGGTGCTTCCCGGGATGGTGGCTCGTAACAAGGGCACGATCATCAATCTGGGGTCTGTGGCAGGCACCTACCCCTACGCGGGGGGCAATGTGTACGGCGCAAGCAAGGCGTTCGTCCAGCAGTTCAGCCTCAACTTGCGCGCTGACCTGGCACACACCGCGTTGCGGGTGACCAATCTCGAGCCCGGACTGGTGGGCGGCACCGAATTCACCACCGTGCGCCTGCGCGGAGATGCCAGCGAGGCAGCCAAGCGCTATGACAACGTCACAGCCCTGACGGCCGACGACATCGCCGAGGCCGTTGCATGGATCATTCAACTGCCTGCACACGTCAACATCAACCGCATCGAAGTCATGCCCGTGGCGCAAAGTTTCGCGCCCCTTGCCATTCATCGCGCGCCCGCTTGAGCCCCAGCCCATGACCCAGACTCTCTCTGCCCCACCGGCCCAGATCATCAGACATGACGCACAGGCACTGGAAGTTGCGCGCGAGCTGGCGCAGCGCTTCAAACTCGATGCTGCCCAGCGTGATCGGGACCGAACGCTTCCGCACGCCGAAATGGACGCCTATTCGAGCGCAGGGTTGACGGCGATCACAGTCCCCAAAGCCTACGGCGGTGCGGATGTGTCCTTCGAGACCTTGACTGACGTTTTTCGTATCATCTCGGCAGCGGACCCCTGCATCGGCCAGATACCACAAACCCACTTCGGCGCGGTCAACAGCCTGCGCACCATCGGTAGCGAAGCGCAAAAGCACGAGTACTTCGCCAAGGTACTGGCCGGCCAGCGCTTCGGCAGCGCGACGTCCGAGCGCGGCACACGCCATGCGCGCGACTTCAAGACTCGCATCCGTCGCAGCGAGGACCACTGGCGGCTGCAAGGGGTGAAGTTCTATTGCACCGGGGCGCTGTTCTCCGACTGGGTGCAGGTGCTGGCATTGGACGAAGCCGAACGCCTGACCCGGGTATTCGTACCTGCCGATGCCGAAGGTGTCACATTGCACAACGACTGGACGGGGTTTGGGCAACGCACCACGGCGAGCGGGACCGTAACGTTCGACAATGTGAAGGTCGAGGATTGGCAAATTCTCCCCGCTCATTTGCTCTTCGACGGCAAAGTCACGCTCCAGGGCCCCGTCGCGCAGATCATGCAGGCCGCAATAGACGCGGGCATCGCCGAAGCCGCCTTCGCCGATGCCAAAGCATTCGTGAAAACGCACTCCCGCCCCTGGATCGATAGCGGTAAAGAGACTGCCGCCGAAGACCCGTACATCATTGCCGCTTTCGGCAATCTGTCGGTGCGCATTGCAGCGGCGAATGCTCTGCTGCGACGTGCAGCGCGCACTCTTGACCAGGCCAGTGCCACTGCTATCACCGCGCAAACGGCTGCCCTGGCCTCTGTAGCAGTCGCCGAAGCAAAAGTACTGACGACCCAGGTTGCGCTGGATGCCTCCGAGAAATTGTTCGAGCTGTGCGGTACCAGCGCCACTTCATCGAAGTACGACCTTGACCGTCATTGGCGCAATGCGCGCACGCACACCCTTCATGACCCGGTACGCTGGAAATACAAGCTGATAGGCAACTACTGGCTCAATGGCGTTCACCCTGACAGGCATTCATTCGTATGAACACGGTTCCCGAGTTAGAAAACAGCCAGTATCACGCTAGCGAAACGGTGATCATCCGATCAGATCAGCAAGCGCTGGAAACCGCCCACGCGCTCGCTGAGCAAATAGCCGTGGGCGCCTCGCTTCGCGACGCGAATCGCACCCTCCCACGAGCGGAAATGAACTTGATCTCCCGCTCCGGGCTATTGGCGATCACCGTTCCCAACGATCACGGCGGTGCGGATGTCAGCGCGAATACCTTGGCCAACGTCGGAGTATTGCTCAGCGAAGCGGACTCCAGCATCGGCCAGATTCCACAAAACCACTTCTACTCGGTCGAGACATTGCGCCTGGTAGGCACTGCCAGGCAGCGAGCGTTTTTCTACGGTCGCGTGCTTCAGGGTGCCAGGCTGGGCAACGCAGTGGCTGAAACAGGTACGCCCACCTCGACTGCCAAACACCGCAAGACACGCCTGATAGAAGCCGCCGAAGGCTTGTATATCCAGGGCCGAAAAGCCTACTGCACCGGCGCACTGATGAGCGACTGGATCGCTGTGTTCGTCAAAGACGCGCAAGACTACCAGCACATGGCCTATGTCCCGGTGGATGCAAAGGGCCTTACGCTCAACGACGATTGGGACGCTATGGGTCAGCGGTCGACCGGAAGCGGTACTGCACTGTTCGATAATGTACCTGTCTTGGCTGAGCATGTGCTGCCGTTCCAGCGCATTTTCGACGAGCCAACCCGCCTGGGGCCGTTCGCTCAGCTATGGCATACGTCTATTCAGGTGGGTATCGCCAGAGCCGCGCTGAAAGACCTCAAGCACTTCGTGACCACCAAAGCGCGCCCCTGGATCGACAGCGGCGCTGAACGCGCCAGCGACGATGTGCTGACCCTGTTCGACGCTGGCGCGTTACAGGTCGATCTTCACGCGGCAGAGGCCTTGCTCGAGGAGGCGGCGTACCGGGTCGAAGCCCTAAAAACGAATGCTCCCTTCGAAGCATTGGCGACTGCGTCCGTCGCCGTGGCCCAGGCCAAAGTCCTGGCTACCGAACTGGCCCTGAAAGCCTCCAGCAAACTGGTAGAGCTGGCAGGCGCTCAATCGAGCCTTGCCCAATACAACCTTGATCGTCATTGGCGCAACGCCCGCACCCACACCTTGCACGACCCTGTGCGCTGGAAGTTCGCGACCCTGGGTGATTACTTCCTGAACGACAAGCTGCCGCCACGCCGAGGGTATATCTGAATGAGCAAACCCAAGCACCTTGTGCTCAACGCGTTCGAAATGGCGTGTCCAGGGCATATCTGCCATGGCTTATGGACACACCCTCGCGATCAGTCGCACCGTTTCAACGAGCTTGATTACTGGATCGAGCAGGCGCGAACCCTGGAATCGGGACTGTTCGACGGCATCTTCTTCGCTGACGGCCTCGGGGCTTTCGATGTCTACGAGGGCAACTACGATAAGGCACTCGAAGAAGCCATTCAGTTGCCGCGACTTGATCCAATGCTGCTGGTGCCCAGCATGGCCCACGCCACTCAGCATCTGGGCTTCGGCATCACCTCCAATGTGCTTTACGAGCCACCGGCGTTGTTCGCCAGACGTATGTCGACCCTCGATCAATTGACCGGCGGGCGGGTCGGCTGGAACGTGGTCACTGGCTACCTGGACAGCGCCGCCAAAGCCAATGGAACCGTTGAGCAGCCGCGCCATGACGAGCGCTATGAGCGGGCCGACGACTATATGGAGGTCGTGTACAAGCTGTGGGAGCGAAGCTGGCGTGACGATGCTGTCGCACTGGACCGCGATGCCCGGGTGTACACACGGCCCCAGGGTGTCAGCGCGATCCGACATTCCGGCCCCTACTACAACGTCGATACGCCGCACTTGACCGCGCCAACACCTCAACGCACCCCGGTCATCTATCAAGCAGGGGCGTCGGGTCGCGGGCAACTATTCGCCGCGCGTCATGCCGAATGCGTGTTCGTCATGGGGCCGAGCAAGGAGGTGGTTGCCGCTGTCGTAAGGGACCTGCGCAAGGCAGTGGCCGATGCGGGCCGGAACCCCTATTCAGTTCGGGTCATCGCCGGGATCAACGTCGTTGTGGATGCGACCTCATCTGCTGCACAGGCGCGCTACGACGACTATTGTCGCTATGCAAGCCCACAAGCGGGCCTCGCGCACTTTTCGTCTACCGTCGGTATCGATTTTTCGCGCTATGGCCTGGATGAGCCGATCGTTTACAAGCAGACCGAGTCTGGCCAATCAGCCCTCGAAGCCTTCACGCGTCGCAGCCCAGGCAAGGTGTGGACAGTGCGCAAGCTGCTCTCGTCAATGCCCTTGGGCTCCAGAATACTCACTGTAATCGGCAATGGCAGTACAGTGGCTGATGAATTGTGTGCCTGGCAGCAAGAAGCGGATGTCGATGGTTTCAACCTCATTCGTAGCGTGTCACCGGAGAGCGTCGAAGGGTTCATTCGGTGGGTGGTGCCAGAACTGCAGGAACGAGGTGCATTCAAAACGGCCTACCGTGCGGGTACCCTGCGTGAGAAGCTGTTCGCCGCCGGCCCAGGGCTGGCTTCCTCTCATCACGGTGCATCACTGCGCGGCTGACCTCTAGATACGACATGACTGTGATCAACCCCTCCAATTTCGATTTGCAGACATTGCGCATTTTCGTCCTCACCGCGCAAAGCAAAAGCCTGACGACAACTGCGGAGCGCATACACATGACGCTCTCGGCGGTGAGCAGACGCTTGAGCGACCTTGAGCAGCTGATCGGTATCGCGCTGTTCGAACGGCGGTTCCGGTCCATGGAATTGACTCCAGCCGGCCATGCCCTGCTGGCACAAGCGCAGTTGATCGTCAGCGCATCCGAACGGTTGGCCGGGACCATGACCGATTTCGCTCAAGGTATCCGAGGGCGGATCAGGCTCTGGGCCAACACATCGGCGGTCATTCAGTTTCTACCCAAGGACCTGTATGCGTATCGCACCCTCTACAACGAGGTGCGGATCGAGATGCAGGAGCGCCTCTCGCAAGATACGATACGCGCGTTGCAGGCAGGCGATATAGACGTCGGCATCGTCGCCCAGAACTGCAGTAGCGTAGGCCTTGAGAAAACCGAGTACCGCAAGGATCAGTTGGTGCTGGTAGTGCCCACGGGGCACACGTTGCAATCTGAAAAACAACTCAAACTCGAGCACCTACTCGACCAGCCGTTCGTGGGCACTAACGAAGGCAGCGCAATTCTTCGTCTGCTGAGCGATCTAGCTGCAGCTCAAGGACGGTCATTGCGTCTCGGTCTGCAAGCCACCAGTTTCGAGGCCATCCTGAGCCTAGTCGAAGCAGGCCATGGCATTAGCGTTTTACCCCGCGCGGCCGTCGCAAGCGCTGTATCTTCCCGGCAACTGATGATGGTGCCCATCATGGAGCGGTGGGCTATACGTCAATTACACTTGGCGTGGCGTGCAGACAACCTGATGAACGCGGACGTCACACACTTGGTCAACTTCTTGCTGGAACGCGCCACGCACGCGTGAATGGCGGGTCACGCCCTTGGCAGCCGGGCAGTCGCTGGTCGATGAAGATCGGCATGTGGGCTCCCCGCGCACTCACGCCAGCGTAGTATCACCACCAATGCCGACTTCCAGGAAAACCACAACAACCTCGACCCAAGCAAGGTGTAGCCTCGTATCGGCGTGGTCTATTAACCCCGCGACTGGCTGGAGCTATACGCCAGTTACAGCACCTCGTTCACCCCGCAGAGCGATATCCAGCGCGGCAGCAGCGTGCTCGATCAACCAATATGAAGTGGGCGCCAAATTCGACCTGATTCCCGACCGTCTGAACGCTAGTGTGGCCGTTTTCGAAATTACCCGCGAAAACATCGCCGCCCCCGACCCGAGAAGCGACAACTATTCGGTGCCGACCGGCTAGGAAAGCGTGCGCGGTACTGGACCTCAGCGGCACGCCGATGCCGGACTGGGACACCATCAACATCAGCGCCCTGCACGCCAAGGTCACCAAGGATACGGTGATCGAAGAAGGCAACCGCCTCGAAGGGGTGCCGGCCCTGAGCGGCTCGTTGTGGACCAGCTAACAGTTGCAAAGCGACAGCCTGGTCGGTCATGGCTTCAGTATCGGAGTGGTTGCCGTAGGAGATCGCCAAGGCGCTATCGAAAACGGCTAGGACTGGGTGGCTAGGCCAGGGTCGACGCCAGCGTGTTCTACGACATCGACTAAAATGTGCACGTTTCGCTCAATGGCCGCAACCTGTTCGACCGCAAGTACATAGAGACCGTGGCCGGCACTGGTGGCAACTACCAGACCGGAGATGGCGAAGGCCGACTAGGTAAATTTTTTCCTTACATTCCAATCTACGTAGGGGCCCAGCCCGCAGCCGCCCCCTAACGGTGAAGCCCACATTCACGCCCTCAGCGTATCAATAAACACCGTAATTAATTCTCACAAGGTACTCACAAACGTGGCGGTACCCTTCGTTGTCCGCGAGGAGACTGCAGGGGGATCGCCTTTCTAGGCCAACGGCGGGTAGAGTGAGCCAGTCAGAGGCCAGACGATCGTTACCCAAAACGAATGCCGCCTGACTTCGCACCTGGTCCTTACGGGCGACAAAACAACGGAACTGAATACTCCAGCAACGGGAATTCGCTGAAGAACAAGGGCCGAGTAAATCTATGGCTAGCATACGGGCCTCCAATCTCAGTTAAAGCCCTTCGGGCCAAGCTTATAGTACTGCAACGCTCGACCCAAAGTGGCAATCAGAGATGACAGGCATCTATCAAGGGAAAACAGGTAATCGCCAGGCTCCGAGGCTGCTAACGGAATATCTAAGCGCCCGAATCCAGGCAATTGTGCGACATTCTCAAACCGGTATCCCTGAACCTCTCGAGGCACTCAATCGAGTCTCTGTCGCCCCTTCTGGTGTGATTGACATGACAGTCCAGCCCGCGCATTAATCGACAGCATGAGAAAAATCAGTGGCTTGCGACAGCAGCAGCTTTGCGATAGCGTAGCCATACGTCGCTACATGGTCGACGGGCTGCCCACCCTTAGAGGCCTTGCTGGCCGCAGCTAACAGGATCGAACCATGACCATATTTGTAATCTATTGACCTGAGCCTTTCCGGGCATCGGGGATGGCGGGTGGGCGTCTCCGATGTCGCTCCTAGAAGGAGCAACGGAGAAAACTCATGGCTTCTACAAACCCTCACGAAACCATCAAGATTCAGGCCAAGCGTCTGCGTGATCTGTTCGGCATCGACCTGACAACTGCTAAGTACGTTCTAGCCCGGGGGCCGTATGGCTGCGCCAATTGGGCTGATCTGCGTAAACGCGTGGACGTGGTTACTCCTCTTGAGAACGCGCTTCAGTTGGCCGAACTGCCTCACTCCCCGATCGCCGCAGCCTATCTGGCAAAGCATCTGCGGCGACTAGCCTCTTCAGTCAGCCAACTGATCCTCACTAACTGCAATCTGCCTGAGCTTTGTGAAAGGTTAAGACAGGTCTTCGCAGTTCCGGGTAAACCAATCGGCTTGGCGGATGTGCTGCAGACCATCACCCCCACCAGATGGCTGCCCGCCGACATTGGCCCGGATCCCTTGGCAGTCATTCAAAGTCGCGCCTGCATCAACGGCGTCGAAGTGCTACTGCTGGGCACCCGAATTTTCTGGCCACGGCTGTTCACCTTTGATGCAGAGATCACTGTTGACGCCAGGACCGCTGAACCTTTTGGTGAAAAACTGAAAGTCATGTGGGAGCTAGACCCGTGGCATAGAGCGAGCCGAAACTATCTCCTAGAGTATCAGCGTGGCGACGACTGGGATGACCTGCCTGATTTCATAAAGCCTCAAATCGCTGAATGCCCGCGCATGCAGCAGCATCGAGAGTGGCTTAATAACTGCCTCTTAAGCTGGAGAGAAGAACCTCGCTACAACGATGATGGCGAAGAATTCATTCCGGTCCTGTACCAGGGCAACGCCTATCTGGTATTTGGCATCCCCTGCCCAGGGTCGGTTGTCCAGCCTCCATCTCGCCGGCAGTATGTCCAGTTCTCGGGTAAGGGCAGTAACCGCTCCCAAGTGATTCTGCTCGGAGGCCAGTTGCTAAACATTGAAATGCTCGCCGCGCCTAATCCAAAAGGGCAGCAGGACTGGGGGCATGAAGACTATCACCGTAGGTTGTGCAACGACTTGCTGGGCGGTGCTGCTACCGCTGGCTGGACCAGCCCCCCGTCAGGGGGTTGGGGAGATCTGCTGTTCCTCACTCCAGCCTCCCACTTTACCTTGACATGCGAGCTACGGGTCGAGATCCAGCCCGAGCCCGACGAGACCTTGTGTACCCTACAAACTGATAACCCTGAGTTGGCCGTGGAAGTCTTGGAGCGCGCACATCGGGGACAGTACACGTGTTACGAAAACACCTTGTCCGAAGCAAGCTACGGCATGCGCATCCAGCTCGCGGAAGAAATTGCCTCCGTCAACCTCAGCTTGTCACTGAACTTCATCGAGGAGACCGTCTGGCAAAGCGCGCATTTGATCGGCCGCCGGGTAACGCACAAGGATGAGCATGGACAGACCTTATACCTTGAGATTAAGCCGGCCTTGCTCAAGCTGGTACAACGCCAACCTTTAAAGGTCTTGAAAAAAGCCATTTGTGAAAGACAGATTCTGCGTGTACATGGGCTTCCCGAACAACTGCAGGAAACGCGGGTGTTGTTGCCGGATCCGTTAGCATCCGATTCGTCAGACATTGATGAATCTAACCCTCTGACGGAGCCCTTCTTTGACGGTGAAGGCGAGTTGCTCTTCGGGTTTATCAGCTATCAACGCGATAACTTTTAAGCAAACGGTCAGCGATCAGTTCGATGATTCATGACTGACGCCAGACAGGCAGCCACGGCACGTGCCGTGACTGCCCAACGTGCTTATTTAACGAAACGCACCTAGCTGTTGATTTTCTCGATCACTGCCCCTTTGCGCTCATTGAGCCGGGCTTTGTTCTGTTCGGACAGGTTGTGGCACCGAATTCACACAAGCGGTTTACCTACCGGGTCTCTGGCATGCCCAGGTCATGCCATTCGGCGCGCTCGATTTCTTCCAACTGGGTGGCTGCCAGCACTGCGCAGCCACCCGTAAACATGCACCGCTCTGGTTTTTAGGGTGCCAGTAGGAATTCGTTTGCGGTCAACACTATGAAGCCGCCCAGGCTAGGAGCGGACACATTGGATGCTATCTCAATCAAGGGGTGCTCCGGGCTAGCTGGTCGCGGAATTCATAGAGAATGCGAGGTCTGTGACCCAACCTTGGAAAGGATTGAGAACAAGCGAAAAAAAACGGGCTGCCAAGATATTGCAGCCCGGTGCCTTGTGACCTACAAAGCCAAGACTGTATAAAGCGCTACCTACATACGGTTGGGTCAGACTCGGGGCCTGCGATGATTCTGGCGTCATGCAACCTTGCAATTTCGATGCTGCTGAGCCCCAAAACCGTTTGGAGAACTTCATCGGTGTGAGTCCCGAGAAGTGCAGCGCCGGTGGAAGCAGTTCGCTCACAGTTCTCGAAGCGAGCGGCGAAGCGTGCGCCCAGATGCTCACCAACTCCCGGTGTCACTCGCCGCTCAAACATCGGATTCTGAGTTCCAACTCGACGGTCTTCGTCCAGCAGTTGCTTAACTGTTGCGTACTTACCCCAGCTGACCTTATAAGCATTTAGCGCTCCTTCCACCTCTGAGAACTCGCGCGAGCGGAACCACGGAGCGAGAATCTGAGCGATGATCTCGCGCCCCTCGTAGCGCTGCAGCTCATCACTGAAGTCAAATCCACATCGCTGTTGCGCCAAATTGATTGCATCCTGCGCTTGGCAGCAAGCGACCAACGCTTGCCATTGCGGTAGCGTAATTGCAACGACCATTACGAACGTCCCGTCAGCCGTACGAAAATCACGACCAAATGCCCCATAGACATCGTTCCCTGCAGGCGGCCTATCCCTGCCGCTAATTTCCGCCTCCGGAAGCAAGCCTAGATGAGAGATTGTTGAAAAAGCCACGTCCGACATGGCCAGCTTAATTTCCGACCCCTCCCCGCTCACCAAGCGGCGATTAATGGCCCCCATGAATGAGAACGCCGCTTGGTAAGCAGTGATCACATCCCAGGCGGGGAATGGCGAATTCGTCGGGCCGTCTTCCAAGCTTTTTCGTGCAAGCATCGGAATCCCTGTCGCGCTTTGTATGGTGCACTCCATGGCCGAAGATCCGTCGGGATTTCCCTCAATGGAACAGGAAATCAGATCTTTACGTCGCACGGACAGATTGGCGTGGCTCAGCCAGGAGACCGCTCGGTTGGTCAAGAGATTACCCGTCTGAATAACCAGTTCTTGAAGGAGCTCCCGTGCTTCGGGCTTACGGAAGTCGATCGCGAGTGAACGCTTACCCGCGTTCAAAGACGCCCAAAATAGGCTGCGACCATTCTCATTGACACACGGAGCCCGACGATAATCGATTCCGCCGCCAATGGCATCCACGCGGATGACGTCCGCTCCGAACTGCGCCAGAGCCATGCCTGCCAATGGTGCGGGTACGAAGGCCGAGCTTTCTACGATGCTGACGCCGGTGAGAAACGGATAAGGCATATTGCACCCATTCTTAGTAAACCGTTACGCCCCGGCCCACCCATGCTCCTGTGCGTGGCAAGAGATAGGTGAGCCAGACCGTGAACCTAGCCCAGCTCGCGCTTGAGTTGCTCTTTGTCCAGCACGCCTTCCCAGCGAGCCACGAACAATGCTGCGACACCGTTCCCGATAACGTTTATCAGTGCGCCGCCCTCCGAGATGAAGCGGTAGACACCAAGCACCAACACCAAGCCTGCAGCTGGGATGACGTCAATGGAGCCCAGAGTGGCGGCAAGGGTGATGAACGCACCGCCGGTTACGCTTGCGGCGCCCTTCGAGGTAAGGAGCAGGATCAGCAGCAGAGTGACCTGGTGATACAGCGAGACATCGATGTCGAGCGCCTGAGCAATGAAGATCGCCAGTACCGTCATGTTGATGCAGCTGCCATCGAGGTTGAAGCAGTATCCAGACGGAACAACCAAGCCCACTGTCGATTTCTCACAACCGAGCTTTTCCAGCTTGCCCATCAGGCGGGGCAAGGCGGACTCAGACGACGATGTGCCCAAGACCAAGACCAGCTCTTCCCGGATGTACTTGAGGAATTTCCACAAGCTGAACCCAGCGAGACGCGCAGCAAGGTTGAGGACGACAAAGACGAACACGAAGCCAGTCACGTAGTAGCAGATCAGCAGGTTGCCGTAGGCCGCAAGGGAGCCGATACCGTACTTGCCCACGGTAAACGCCATCCCGCCAAAAGCACCCAGCGGAGCGACATACATGACGATCTTCAGCATACGGAAGAAGGCCTGAGCTACCAGGTCGATGGTATCCAGCAGCGGCTTACCCAGTGGCCCCAGGAGCTGGAGACCAAAAGCGAACAGCACCGAGATAAACAGAACCTGAAGAATGTCACCTTCGGCAAAGGCTCCAAACACAGTGGTCGGAACGATGTGGGTCAGAAAGCCCACAACGCTCTGATCGTGAGCCGCTTTCGCATAACCCGCGATTGCCGAACCGTCCAAGGTTGCAGGATCAATGTGCATCCCCACGCCCGGCTTGAAGAGGTTTACGCCGACCAACCCAATGATCAGAGCAAGCGTCGTCAACACTTCAAAGTAGACGAGCGACTTGAAGCCGATACGACCAATTTTCTTCAAGTTCTGCATGCCCGCGATACCGCTTACGACGGTGCAGAAAATGATCGGAGCGATCAGCATTTTGATGAGCTTGATGAATGTGTCGCCTAACGGCTTCATTTGCTCACCAAGCCCAGGGCTGAGGTGTCCAAGCAGGATGCCCAGGAGGATCGCACCGAGCACCTGGACGTACAGATGGTGATAAAACGGCTTGCGCTTCACCACAGGAACGTCAGGAATGTCGGACGAAGAGCTGATTGTTTTTGTCATGGCGCTCTACCTTTTAGATTGTCAATTTAGGGACTTACGACACCACGTTGATCGCCTTTCCTGATGCATATGCGGTGATGTTCGAAAGCAACGTGTCGATGAGGCGGGCAACGCTGCTTTGGCTCGCCCAACCTACATGGGGGGTTACGATCAGATTTGGCAGATCAGCCGTCAGGAGGGGGTGATCTGCCTGCGGGGGCTCCACGTCGAGCACATCCAAAGCTGCGCCGCCGAGGTGTCCAGAACGCAGGGCGCTAAGTACTGCTTGCTCGTCCACCAAGGGGCCGCGTGCGGTGTTGATCAACAGAGCGCCCTGCTTCATCAAGCTGAGCTGCTCGGCACCGATCAGATGACGAGTTTGGGGTGTCAGGGGGCAATGCAAAGAAATTGCATCCGCCTCTTGGAGCATGGTTTCGAACGGTACATAGCCTTCGCGAACTCGCGGGGCTCCACGGTGCTCGGCAAAGATCACATGCATATCCAGTCCAACTGCGAGCTGGGCCACACGGCTTCCGATACCACCCCACCCCACGATCCCGAGAGTCGATCCGTTGATGTCCTGAATCGGCGTTCCGTGGACACAGAAATGGTTGGAGGTAGGCCACCGCTTACTGGCAGCTTCCCGGTACTCAAACAGGCTGCGACGAAGCGCGAAGATCGAAGCGATCACTGCCTCGGCCACGCTACTGGCGGAATAAGCCGGCGCGTTGCAGACGGTCACGCCCAAGTCCCGGCATGCAGCGATATCCACACAATCGAAGCCAGTCGCGGCCACACAGATGAGCTGGAGCTTCGGCAACTGCTCCAGCTGAGCACGGCCCAATTTCACCTTGTTGGTGATCGCCACCTCTGCCTCTGCCAGAACACTGACCAGTTCCTCTGGCGAGGTGCTCTCACGCACAGTCCACTGGAACGCCTCAGCAGGACGCTTCATCGCACACGGCAAACTAGCGCCGTCTAAAAAGACAATATTCATTTCAAACCTCAATACTCGGGCCGTCGGCCTCAAATCTGCTCAGAGATTTCGATCAGGTTCAGGTCTGGATCCCGGACATAGACCGAGCGAATCGGGCCGGTCGCCCCTGTCCGCCGAATCGGGCCTTCCACAATCGGCCACTGGGCCTCTTGCAGATGCGCGATGACCCCCTCCAGGCTCGACTTCGCGATGAAGCAGAGATCCAAGGCGCCGGGCACAGGCAGGTGGGCTTTCGGCTCAAATTCATTGCCACGGACGTGAACGTTGATCTTCTGATTGCCGAAACGGAACGCAATGCGCCCGGCTCCGAAGGTCTCCATTTCCATACCCAGGACGCGGATGTAGAAGTCCTTGCAAGCGTCAAGATCGATCGTCGTCAACACCAGGTGATCCAGATGGTCGATCATTTGACTGCCTCCACTGCGTTGGAGACCACCTGCTTGGAAAGGGTATGAACGTGTTCGGGGATTGGATGCAGATCCAAGCGCTTGCCTGCCTTCAGGATCTGGCTCGGAGTCGCATGGCCAACTAGCCGTGGAAGGATTGCAGATGCGTGGAGTACGGCGTCGAGATTGACACCTGTGTCGTAACCCATCAGTTGGAGCATGTGCACGAGATCCTCGGTGCATACGTTGCCACTGGCCCCTGGCGCATATGGGCAACCACCCAGCCCGCCCAGCGAGGAGTCAAACCGATCAACGCCTGCTTGCAACGCCGCTACGGTATTGGCGAGGGCCATGCCGCGAGTGTTGTGGAAATGCAACGTGACCTGCAGCTCGGGGAAACGCTTGATGACCTCAGCTGATAACCTCTGAACCTGAGTTGGGAATGCCATTCCTGTGGTGTCACACAAGGTGACTCCACGGACACCCAGACTGGCAAACCGATCAACCCAGCCCAAGATCTCATCAAGGGGCACGTCCCCCTGCATGGGGCAACCAAAGACGGTCGACAAAGAAACGTTCACGGCGACCGGCCCTTGGCCTATGACCGAAACCACCTCTTTGAGTTGAAGGAACGATTGCTCACGCGTCATTCGCAGATTCGAACGGTTGTGGGGCTCGCTGACAGACATCACCAGGTTGGCTTCGTCGACCCCACAACCCAAGGCACGCTCGGCGCCCCGCACGTTCGGTACCAAGACGGTATATTCAACGCCCGGCTGACGATCGATGCCAAGCATCACCGCTTCAGCATCTCGAAGGGCTGGGATTGCTTTGGGTGACGTAAAGGATGTGACCTCAATTTTTGCGTAGCCGCACTGACTGAGGGCGTTGACCATCGATATCTTGTCGGCAGTTTCAATAAACGTAGGTTCGTTCTGGAAGCCGTCACGGGTTGCGACTTCCTGCATGTATAGGCGTTTCATCAGGGGGTACTCCAGAAATCAAATGATGCCGCGAGCGCGCCACTTTTCTCGGGTCGCGGCGTCGATACCATGGGCTTCCAGAACTTCGTCGGTATGCTCACCCAGCTTTGGCGCCTTCCGACTCACCAACCCTGGTGTGGAAAGAAGCTTGGGGACGATCCCTGGCAAGGTGACGGCGGTGCCGTCATCGAGGGTGCTTTCAAGCAGCATCTCGCGGGATTTGTAGTGAGGGTCGCTGGCGATATCAGCGGCGTCGTAGATCTTTCCTGCAGGGATGCGTGCCTCATTCAGCGCTTCCAGCACTTCTTGCAAGGAGCGCTCGGCAGTCCAGGTGGAGATGGCAGCATCAATCCGTGCAACGTGGCGAACCCTGCCATCGTTCTGAGCGAGCTCAGGGTCGTTGGCCAGATCAATACGGTCAATCTTCTCCATCAGCCTGCGATAAATGCTGTCACCGTTACCGGCGATAAGTGCATATTTCCCGTCCTTGCAACGGTAGGCATTGGTCGGTGCAATACCTGGCAAGCTGCTGCCCGCAGGCTGGCGGATCGACTCGAAAACCGAGTATTCGGGAATCAGGCTCTCCATCATATTGAAGACCGACTCATAGAGCGCAACGTCGACCTGCTGGCCCTCCCCTTTGTTTTGCTCCCGATGCCGTAGGGCGAGCAATACGCCGATGACACCATGGAGCGCAGAAAGTGAATCTCCGATGGATACACCAACTCGCACCGGGGTTCGACCGGGCTCTCCTGAGAGATGACGCAATCCTCCCATGGCTTCACCGATAACGCCGAAACCGGGCAAATCGCGGTAAGGGCCGCTCTGGCCGTAGCCCGAGACCCGAAGCATCACGAGGCCAGGATTGATCTCACGCAGGACGTCCCAACCCAGCCCCCATTTTTCGAGTGTTCCAGGCCGGAAGTTCTCGATCAACACGTCGGCATCTGCCACAAGACGCTTGACCACGTCATGTGCTTCCTCCTGTCGGAGGTCGAGGGTCACGGAGCGTTTATTACGGGACTGCGCAGCCCACCACACGGACGTCCCGTCGTGAAGCATGCGCCATTTGCGAAGTGGGTCACCGGTCACAGGAGGCTCGACCTTGATGACGTCAGCACCGAATTCGCCGAGGATTTTGGCAGCGAAGGGGCCCGCGATCAGCTGCCCCATTTCGATCACCTTGATGCCTTTCAATGGAAGGGTCATGGCGTATTCCGCTCTTGTTGATTGTTGTAGCCGGATGATCGCCCCTCACGCCGATGGTGAAAATTGCGAAATTATCCAGCGCCCTTTCCAAAATGGAAACCCTGAGTCACCGCCTACAGGCAGCCCGCGTTCCACAGGGCGAAACTTGGCCCCTGCGGAACTTAGATCACTACAGACGATTAAACTTGAGGCAGTAACAAATTTACGAAAGATAGCACCTAGCGGCTGGAGCCTATTTTTGCTGATACTCGGAGACTTCGATCAAATTGAGATCGGGATCTCTCATATAAATCGAGCGAATTGGCCCATTGGCGCCTGTGCGAGATACCGGCCCCTCCACAGTGGGCCAGTTGACCTTTTTCAAATGGGCGATAAATTCGTCCAAAGGAACAGTTGAGATGAAGCATAGATCCAACGAACCCGGCACTGGCAGGTGTGCTTTGGGTTCTACTTCACGCCCTCTGATGTGCATATTGATTTTTTGCTTACCAAATTTGAAGGCTATTCGCCCCTCGCCGAATTTTTCCATTCGCATGCCCAACACTTCGGTGTAAAAATGGATGGTCGCCTCAGGATCACTGGCTGTCAGAACGATATGATCGACGTGATCAATCAAAGCCTGTTCCGGTACAGTGTCTGCCTCGCTGGCTAAAACGGGGGCCGGACACACCTGCAAAAGGGTTGCCACGCTAAAAGCTGCAACGTGGAGGAAGAGGAGTTTACGAATAGGCAAAGCAATTTTTATTGTTTTCATTATCGGGCTTCTTCGAGTGGTCTTAGGTGTTCACGCAGGACAGCTGACAATCCTTTCGAGGCCGTTGAGATCGCTGAACTTCATTCAAAATCCAACTTCCTCGAAGTGGCAGCTTCAGCGGAATGCGATGGATTCGTCCGTCAACTGGTAACCCTGGTCAATCAGCTTCCCTTTATGAAGGTTCACGCCGTGACGTCGGGCAATGGATAGTCACGTCGATCGTACGAGATGAAAATTTCAAATTTTTCAAGTACCCTTTCTAAAACAGAAAGCAAAGAGGTTCTGATGAATCTTCTTCACGTAGATCTGGCGTCCCTTCATCTCCTGGTAATTGCTGCCGAGACACTCAATCTGACCCAGGCTGCAAACAGGGCCAACATGACGCTGTCTACCGCCAGCAAACGCCTCGCAGAACTGGAAAGAGTCACTGATTGCGCATTGTTCGTGCGCCTGCCACGCGGTATCGAACTGACTGCGGCAGGCCGAGGTATTGCCGATCACGCCAGGCATATTCTGGAAAGCGTTAATCGCATGGCGTGCGATGCCACTGATTACGCCGTGGGCGTGCGAGGTCATGTCCGCCTCACCGCTAACACATCTGCCGTAATCCAATTCCTCCCCCAAGACCTAGCAACGTACCTAGCTGAAAACCCCTTCGTACGCATCGGAATGGAAGAGGCCTTGAGTGACGACATCGTGGCAGCGCTGCTTAATGCACGGGCTGACATAGGTATTTTTGCCGACAATGTTGCGTCTGATCAGATCATCAAACGGGTATATCGGCGCGACCAGCTCGCATTGCTCGTTCCTGCCAAGCATCCACTCGTTGGCTCGGAAAAGCTGGCCCTTGCGGACGCCTTGGATTTCGACTTCGTTGCACTCAACCAGGGAAGCTCACTTCTACGGCGCCTAACCGACGCGGCAGCAGCGAATAGCAAAATGCTGAAAGTTAGAATTCAGGTCAGTAGCTTTGATGGCATCTGCCGAATGATTGAGGCGGGCTTAGGGATCGGTGTGCTACCTAAAACGTCAGTACGAAAAGAACTGCTTGGTACTACCCTGGAGGCAATTCCTCTCACCGACGACTGGGCGAACCGCACCCTGTACGTAGGCGTGGCAAGCGAGGCCCTGCTCTCACCCGAAGCGGCCAAACTTTACGAATATCTGAGTCTGATGGAAAGTTCTGCGCACAGCCAGTAGCAGCCGGGCTGTCATCTCAAACAGACCTGCCGGCGAGAAGCCGACAGGTCTATGGAGCTGAGGTTACAAGCCCATCTCTTGGAATACTTCCTTAGCGATCTTGAAGCTATCGATGGCAGCGGGGACGCCGCAGTAGATCGCCGACTGCAGGAAGACTTCTGCGATCTCATCCTTGGTCAGGCCGTTGTTGATGGCGCCACGGACATGCAGCTTGATTTCGTGCGGACGATTCAGAGCAGTGAGCATGGCCAGGTTCAGAAAACTGCGGGTACGACGGTCGAGCCCTGGGCGGTTCCAAACGTCACCCCAGCAGTACTGAGTAACGTGTTCCTGCATGCAACGATTAAAGTCGTCTGCGTTTTTCAGAGAAGCGTCGACATATTCCGAGCCCAGCACTTCCCGGCGGGTTTTCAGACCAATTTCAAAAAGTTCTTCGTTCATAATCAGGATCCTTGAGTTAGTGGTACTGCATGGGTTCAGGTAAGTTTTGTTACGGCTTGGCTTTGGCCGATTGAAGAATCTTGGGCAGGATTGCGGCCAGCAGCGCTGCCAGGACGAACGCGCCTGCCATAGCCAGCAGGCCCGCCTGATTGCTGCCGGTAGCCCCTTTCATCCATCCCAGGAGCACCGGGCCGATGAAGCCTCCCAGGCTTCCCACAGAATTCACCATCGCTAACGCAACCGCAGCGCGGGCACCGTTGAAATGCCGCGACGGGAAACTGAACAGAAGGGGTACCGCAGCCTGGATACACGCGGCCATGCACAGCCCAATGAATGCGATGAGTGCAGAACTAGCCAAGCTGGACATCGCAAAACCGATGGCACAGAACAGCAGCACACCGACCAGCGAGCCTGCTAGCGAGCCGCCCTTCTCCACCCGCTTGGACACAATCAACAGCGAAAGCCCAGAGATGACCCATGGCACTGCCGACAACACTCCGGCGCGAACGGAATCGACCTGCAACCGCTCTTGGAGGATCTGAGGCAGCCAATAGGTAACAGTCCAAAAACCAATCATCATGAACAGGAAGCAGAGCGCGTAGGCCCATGCGGCGCCGCTGGTAAACACCTCTTTCAGCGCATGTCCATGACCTTTTTCATTCTCTGATTCGGCGACTTCTTCCTCGCTAAGAGCATCTGAAATGAGCTGCTTTTCCTCCACAGATAACCATTTGGCATCGGAAGGCTTGTCGGACATGTATTTGAGAGTGAACAGCCCCATCACGACTGCTGCCCCGCCCTCGATCAGGAAAACCCATTGCCATCCGTGCAGGCCAGCCACGCCGTCCAGGCGTAGCAACTGAGCAGTTACCAGCGAACCGATCGCTAAGGAAATAGGAATGCCGAGCTGAAACAGCGAGTACGCACGGGTAAGCGATCGAGAAGGAAGCCAAAAGCTCATCCAGAATAAAATCCCTGGATAGAATCCAGCTTCAGCGATTCCCAAGAGGAAGCGAGCTATATAGAGGGACTCAGCGGTATTCACGAACATGGTGAGGACGGTGATAGCTCCCCAACTGATCATGATTCGCGCAATCCAACGACGGGCCCCATATCGCTTGAGTGCAATGTTGCTGGGGACTTCTGTCAGAATGTAGCCAAGGTAAAACAAGCCAGCAGCCAGCCCGAAAGCGGCAGGACTTAAACTCAGGCTATTGCTCATCGAATGACCAGCAACGCTCAGGTTGGTGCGATCAATAAACGCCACAAACAAGCCGAGGATTGCGATTGGAATGATGTGGCGCTTTACTTTCGCGAATACCCTCTCGCGTTCGGCACTCTGCAGATCGACATGGGGAGTTGTGCGTTGCGCCTCACATGCCTTATGGGCAGCCTCAATTATATTTTGATCTATCATAACCAACACCTTTTGTATTTATGAGTGTAGGCGCGCTGGCATCTCTGCAGATGCAACGTAGTTTTTAACGCTCAGAGTAAGGGCTGGCTAGACTGCGCTAGCCAACCATACTACACACCAGAAAATTCGGCCAAAATCGGCTGAAGGTATTCTTTGAAGCGCGGGTAGTTTTCAGACACAGGAAAGTGACCAATCCCTGTCATTCGACCGCCCTTGGCGCCTGGAATGGCGGCAAGAGTTGCCTGGGTATCTTCTACAGTACAAGCATGGTCATATTCGCCAGTCAGTAAATAGACCGGGCAGATACTCGTATCAATCTCTGTTTCTCGCCCGCGCAGATCTAGATCTACACTGTAGAAGTAGGTATCCCCGCGATAAATACCAGGGCCACCCTGGCTGTAAATCCACCATACCTCTCGTTTAGAGGATTCTGGGCTCATGGGAGCCATTAAGCTGTACGTCCAAGACGCCACGCTCTGCTGTGCATTGATGTCCGGGGCAAGAGACCAGTCCTGGAATCGCCCTTTAACATTTGATGCACCGGACAAACCAATAACACACCGCCAGTTTGTTGGATTACGACGCACCAACTCCAACACCAACGAACCCGCCATGGAGCAACCCATCACGATAGGGTGATCAAGATCCAAAGCCTCAGAAAACTTCTCCACCGTTTCCGCATAGACATTCGCCGTCAGGAGATACTCTTCTTCCCACCAGTTGTCAGGTGGCAGGGAGCGGCCATGCCAAGGCAGATCGAATGCGATGACACGAAACGACTTAGTGATCTCAGGGTCGTTCAGTAGCTGTCGGTACTGGCGGGAGTCGGCACCTGCAGTATGCAAGCAGATCAGGGGAACGCCTTTACCAGCCTCTTCGAAAAAAATGCGCTGCTCAACACCGGCTATGGTCAAGTGGACGTAGCGTCCAATGACATTTTCGAAATAAGCCATAATCAGGTCCTCCGAGGCGCGATCGCGAGCAACCTTTGCAGTACTCGCAAATGACGCAGAAGATAAATACGGTCGGACGGGATCGTGAATCCTGGCTGATTCTTCTCTAATGCAAGGAAGTCATTGAAGAGCGGCTCCGGGCTAACCTGAAACAGCTTCTCGAAAGCCGCGCGATCTCCGCAAAACTCAACCACATCAACCGCCAGCAATTCTTCATTACCACCAAGTTCAAACTTCCCACCTGAAAAACCCAGGGTGGTCGCTTGCTCTCCACACACCAGCCTCAGCGAAAATCGCGATAGCTTACCAATGTGGGAGAGCTCTTTATCTTTCTCAACCAATCCGATCCACTGCTGGATCCACTCAGAGCCAAGTATCTCAGACATTACATGCACCTTTGCGCTTGTAACCGTTAACCCTCGCCGACCTGACTTAACATATGCAGACTGCCCTTCGCCGCCTCATAAGCGGCCTGCACATGTCTCTCACATGCCTCTCTCGCCGCGAATGGATCACGACGCACGGCGGCTGCGTCCGTTATGATCTTAATCTCGGCAATGCTCTGAACTGCACGACCCGGCAAATTCAGAGTGTAAGCACGTAACAGTTCTGTTCGACTATGGATACCGCGCAATGCGCGTTCAACGGCTTCATTATCAGCTCCGGCAAGCAGAACATGATAATAACTATCTTTTAATTGAGTGCGCTCACTTACAGGAAGGTTCTCAAGGGAAGTGCCAATCTTCTCGGTCAGCTCCACGACCTGCGCGCATTGAGCGGCGGTGGCGCGAATCGCAAAAAGTTGGCCAATCAGCCCCTCAAGAACCCCTCGAAGTTCGTAGAGATCACGAATATCCTTTTCAGTCAGGATCGCGACTCTGGGGCCGCGCCGAGGGATCATCTCTACAATACCTTCAGCTTCCAGCTGCCGAAGCACTTCCCGGACGACAGTCCGGCTGACCTCAAACCGTTCGCACAACCGGGTCTCGATCAGACGCTCACCTGGCTTGAACTCCATTGCCACAATGGCCGCTCTCAACAGATCGGCAGTTTGCTGCCTCAACGGAGCTGCGAGTTGGAGTAGAGGGTTACGGGTCATATCGAGATCCTGAGCGAAAAAATTTAAGCCACTGCCGGTGCGCCCAAGAAAGTCTCATCGTCCAGAGCCAACGTGAGGCCGGTCAGCGCAGCGACGTAGCTGTATTGACGCAGCCCCATGGCCACACCAGTGGCGGATCGGCTGAACTTGGATTCCCAAGGGCCACCTGGCAGGCCACGAGGGGCTGTCGGCGGGCACACGATATTAGCAAAGTGCACCTCGACTACGGGCTTTTGGGTTTCCTCCAGCGCATGACGGGTAGCCTCACCCACTACGGTCAAACCAGCCGGGTTGATGATGTAGCCGTCTACACGATTAGCGGATTCGTGGATGAATTCGAGAATCGCGCCCTCGTAGTTAGAGGCGAAAACCTCCACTTCAACGCCAAGCTTCTGCCCGGTTTCGACAACGTAAGCCTGCAAGTCAGAGAGAGAATTGATCTTGCCGTACACCCGCTTGTTGCGGGCGCCGAGGTTGGACATGTTCGGCCCGTCGATTACCGCGATGCGGTGAGTTTTGGTTCCGGAGCGCAGGGATTGCTGGGACATACAGACACCTTTCTTAGCGTTGTTGGAATTTTTCGCCATCTGGCAATGCATGGGTAGTACGGTATTACGGTATTACCATTAATGTCAATGCAGAATGAGCACTGGGAATAGCGGGCATGAGAAAAGCGCCGTCCGGTTAAGCCACAGCGCTTCTGGATGGAGTGGAATTGGTGAGTGGTCCGGATCAGCGAAGGATGGCGCGGACATTGAGCAGGTGCAGCCATTTGATGAGGCACCTCATCAGAGCGAACCCTCTACTGTAAGTCCTCGCAAAAACGGGAAATGGCCCGACAAGCTGCCCGCAGTAACTGGTCATCCAGCGCGTAAGCTATGCGAAGGTATCCAGGAAGACCAAATGCGCTGCCCTGCACGACTGCTACATTGGCTTCCTCGAGTAACGACAAGGCCACGGCTTCGTCGTCGCGTAGGTCGCGCCTCGCCGCCGAGCGTTTACCGAGCAAACTTCTGCAGTCTGCAAAGGCATAGAAGGCTCCCGCTGGACTTGCACAGCTTAGTCCCGGCACCTGATTGAGCAGCCCCACCAGCAGATCTCGACGACGCTGAAATATCTCGCGACTCAAGATGACGAAATCCTTCGGTCCATCCAGCGCAGCCAGCGCCGCGTGCTGGGAAATAGAGCATGCCCCAGAAGTCTGCTGCCCTTGGAGTTTCTCCATGGCGTTGAGCAACCAGCGAGGCCCAGTTGCAAAGCCGATGCGCCATCCAGTCATGGCGTAGGCCTTGGACACGCCGTTCATGGTCAGGGTACGGTAGGCCAACTGTGGCTCGACTTTCGCCAGGGTGAGGAAGCGCTGACCGTCGAAAATGAGATGCTCGTAGATGTCGTCCGCCAGGATCAGCACCTGAGGATGGGCCAGCAGCACTTGCGCCAAGGCCTTGAGTTCATTCTCCTGATACACCGCGCCGGTCGGGTTGGAGGGCGAATTGAGGATCAACCAGCGGGTCTTTGGGCCAATGGCGTCGGCCAGTACCTGGGCGGTAAGCTTAAAGCCGGTTTCACCCGGGCAGGCGACGATTCGGGCAACGCCGCCACAGAGTTCGACCATCTCCGGGTAGCTGACCCAATAGGGCGCCGGCACGATCACCTCGTCACCCTCGTTAAGGGTCGCGGCCAGGACATTGTAGATCACCTGCTTGCCGCCGCTGCAGACCAGCGTGTCCTGCCAGCTCACCTGCAGTCCGTTCTCGCGCTCGAACTTGCGCGCTATCGCCTCGCGCAGCGCGCGCAGCCCGGCGACCTAGGTATAACGCGTGTGGCCGTTGTTGATCGCATCGATGGCAGCGGCACGCACATGCACAGGAGTGTCGAAATCCGGCTCGCCTGCGCACAGCGAAATGATCCGAGCGCCCTCGGCGCGGCGCGCCGCCACCCGGTCGATGATCGTGTAAGTCGCCGAAGGTTTTGCCGTCCGCAGCCGGGAGTTGAGGACCTGATGGGGCGGGATATCGTGGGGCAGGCTTATGCTTGCTCACTCCCCCGGATCGCTTCGAACTGGCTGTCGTGCATGACCTCTTCGACGGAACGGCCCGCACGACCCGCCTCGACCATGCCAGTCTGGCGCCGTTCGATGCGTTCGGCCAAGTCCAGGACCTGCCCGATGGCGGCCGCCGGGATAAACACTGTGCCGCATGCGGCCCCATGAACTTGCGTACGCCGATGTTCTCTTCGACCTTGCCGTCCCCATCGAGGTAACCGTGTTTGCCAAGATCTGGCATCAGCAGGGCCGACACCAGGGTGATGGCGCCGATGGCGGCCACGTACAGGTAGAAGTACTGTTCCATTCCGGCAGAGCGGAAGGACAGCGCCACATACTCGGCCGAACCGCCGAACATCGCGGCCCCTACTGCGTAAGGTAGGCCCACACCCAGCGCGCGCACAGTCGGCGGATAGAAGTCTGCCTTAAGCACACCGGTGACCGGTGTATAGAAGGCTGCGATCAGCAACCCGGCAAGCACCAGCCCAAAGGCTGCGAGCGGGTCCTGCACTGTCTTGATCGCAGACAGCAACGGGATTACCAGGAAGGTGGATAGCAGGCCGAACAAGATCATGTTGCGGCGCACGCCAATTCTGTCAGCGAGCATGCCGAACACCGGCTGCGCCAGCATGAAGATCACCAATGCACAAGCCATGATGATGCTCACCGTGGGGGCCGGGATGCCGACACTCACTACCAGGAACTTCTGCATGTAAGCGGTAAAGGTATAGAAGTACAGCGAGCAGCCAATGGTGATGGTGAAAGTGAGCAGCACCGCGCGACGGTGTTGCATCAGGCCTCGGAGCGAGCCAGATTCCTTGCTCTTCATTTTTTCTTCAGTGGCTGTCTCGCGCATGGTACGGCGCAGGATCACCACCACGATCGAAGCCAGCGCGCCAATCAGGAACGGCACCCGCCAGCCCCAAGCCTTGAGGTCCTGCTCCGACAGCACCAGTTGCAGCACCGCAACGGTCAGCAGCGCCAGCAGTTGCCCGGCAATGATCGTCATGTACTGGAACGAGCCATAGAATGATCGCCGCCCGGCGCGGGATACCTCGCTGATGTAGGTGGCGCCGGTGCCGTACTAGGCGCCAAACGACAACCCCTGCATCAGCCGTGCGATCACCAGCAGAACCGGCGCTGCGACACCTACCGTGGCATAAGTGGGCATGACCGCGATCATCAGCGAGCCACCGCACATCATGAACACCGAGATGATCATCGAGATCTTGCGCCCACGGGTGTCGGCGATGTAGCCGAAAATCCAGCCACCCAGCGGGCGCATAAAGAAGCCGACAGCAAAGATACCGGCCGTGGCCAGCAGTTGACTGGTCTGGTCGCCAGCGGGGAAGAACAGTGATGCGAAATAGATCGACGTGTAGGCGTAGATGAAGAAGTCGTACCACTCCACCAAGTTGCCGGAACACACACCCACAATTGCGGTTGTACGCTCTTTGCGCGTCAACGGACGTGCCGTGCTCATGTCTGCATTCATGATCGCTACCCTTGTTGTTATTGTTTTGCCAACTCGGGTACAGCTTTGCATAGCGTCGTTTTGGGGGAAGAGGGGCCATAGGTCTAACAGCTATGCCTGGCAGGCATGGCCGTCTAAGCCGGGCGTTCGGGCCGTTTGTCCTGCAGGTAGCGACAGACTTCTTCTCCGACCCGGCTCAGGCAGCCTTTGAAAAAGTGGTCGGCGCCGGCGTATACCGATACGCGGCGGTCTTCGCCAGCGGCCCAGTCCATCAGGCTGACCAGGGGCGCCATCTGGTCATACCCGCCGTGCACCAGCAGGCAATCGTCGGGCAAGTCGGGAGCCGGGTAATGGCGGCCTCCTGGTACATCGCCGACTGGCAGCCCCAGCAGGGCCAAGGCTTCAAACTCTCCCGCCGCTGCGCTGGCCAGTCTGGCGAACACATAGGCACCGAAGGAGAAACCGATCAAGGCGATGGGCAGCCCTGGCATGATTCCCGCCATGTGGTTGAGCACCACCTGGCTGTCCGTAGTCTCGCCGATGCCGCCATCATGACTGCCCTCGCTTAATCCCACGCCGCGAAAACTCGGCCGCACCACCAGCCAGCCGCTGGCACACAACTGTCTGGCAAGAGTCACTGGCACGATGTGCCTAGGGCTGCCGCCCAACAACGGCTGCGGATGGCTGACGATAACCACCCCTTTCGGTGGGGTTGATGGATGGTCGAGCAGCAAGTGGAGCTTGCCCACCGGGCCATCGATTAATAGTTCTTCACGGTCCAATTGTGACATTGCAATTGACTCCTTGATGGTTGGCGCTCACGCGAGCCGGCCCGGCAGTGACCGCATGACCAGTAGCACCAGCACGACATTGACGGCGGCCAAAGCAGCGAGCGTTGCCAGCACCCCCATGGCGCCAAAGTGCTGAAGTAGGTAGCCACCGACCAGCGGCGTCAGCGCCTGACCGATGAGCGAAGGCCGCGACATCTTGCCCATCAGCGCGACGTACTGCGCCGGCGGCATCAGCGCAAGCTGCAGCAACCCCCGGACGATGGCCCGCAGGCCATTGCCGCAGCCGTATAGCAACAGCCCCAATGCCGTTGCGCCAGGCGCCAGGGCCACCAGTGACACGCCCACGGCCACAAGAACTGAAGACACCAGCGCGGTCCAGATCGGGTGTCGCTTGCGGGCGACGATCTGCAGCACGCGCGAAGCCACCTGGCTGGGCCCCAATAGTGCACTCAGCGCGATCGCAGTAGCCAAGCTGTGACCCAACCCCTGCAGCACTGCCACCAGTTGCACCGAAACCGCGGTTATGATGATCGCGCCAATCGCGAAGATCCACACGAGCAGCAGATAAAGACGTCGGTCGACGCTGACATCGGTCGCCGCCACCGCAGGCTTGCTCGTGGAGCTGTGCGGGCCCGCTGGCAGTACCCAGAGGTACAGCGGCGCGACTACGACGATCAGCATAAGCGCATAAGCGGTACAGGTGACTCGCCAGCCGAGTTGTTCGATTGCGAACGCTCATGGGCCGCTTAAGAAAAAATGACGATCGAGACTGTCTGAAAAGAAAATTCCCGGATAGCCTCACATCAACTCAAGCACTGGACTAGCCTGGCACAGCGATCTGGCGGTCCACTCACGGCGCAGGGTCCTGCACGCACAGGCCGGATTCCTGCGTTTGTGGATCACATCGTTATATTGAGTGGTAGGCGGCCACTGATCACCGGACCGATATCCATGTCTGTACGACCCACCGCTTCCCGTGAAGCGGCCATACTGGAGAAGGGCAAAGCACGTCTCCTGAGAAGCGGTGATTTCTTGACTGCCGAAGCGTTCGCAGTACTGGCTCAGCTGAGCATGGAGCAATCCAGAGGTGAACTCAGGGAGTACAAAGGCGCGGGCAACATCTTCTCGCTGGCTCATGAGGACAAGGAATACTTTCCCCTCTATGCCTTTGACCCCGCTTCCAGCTTCCGTCCATTCTCTTCATTGGCAGCCATCATCACGATGCTCGGCTCCAGCAAGCCTGAATGGGCTGTGGCGTTCTGGTTCGGCTCCTCCAATAGCTACCTGGGGGGCCAGATGCCGAAGGATGTGATGGTGGACGACCCGGCGCGGGTACTGGATGCAGCGTGGAGCGAGACGTACGGGGCACTACAGGGTTGATGGATTGCCTCAACGATTTGCTTGGCTTGGCCAAAGGTATTTCAAATCACGGAACCTTTACCACCGAAAACGAGGCTAAAAGCTGACACGACAGGCTCAGCATTGGCCCCAGCAGAACGCTTTTTATGCAGGTAGACTCAACCTGCCAGACGCCCTACTGGCTCCCAACTCCGGTCTTTGGAGGCAGCAATATCAAGAAAGCGGCCTTGGTTGCTGCGCTTGGCCAGCGCCTGGCGTGCCTCTGCTTGAAAACGGGCGGCCATCCGAGGCTTGGGTTCCTGTTTGATCTGCTTCATGAACACCCCGTGTGTCATATCATCTAGGTGGATAGTAATACTGCTCAGTTACCATGCGAAAGCGCTTCGCCGCCTCGTATTCGAATGGGGCAGCATTGGGGCAGGCAGCAACTGTTACCTAGCGTATACATGGCGATCAATAGACCCCGTAATCGAGCCGTATCAGAAATCCGCTACCTCCGTGTACCTCTGATCGGCTTCCAAAAGCATGCAGGGTAGACGCCCATTAAGTCCGATCGCCGGCTTGGAGACCCATGCTTCGCCAGTTCAGGATCCCCGAACGCGTGCTCAACTGTCATCAAAATTTGTTTGCGAAGCCTCATTAGGCAGCGGTGCTTTAAGCTCCAACACCTGTCAGGAATTGGCGAGCTGAGGACAAGGATTTTAAATAAAGTCAGGTTGCTCAACACCCCTTTGGTAAGCCTGAGCTGCATCGGGGAGGTCTGTACCGGTATTCATGAGGAGAGAATCGTCCCGAGCCAAATAGCAACTGAGCGGTGAACGACTCCACGAACGCAATAGCGTCCCTTTGAACATAGAGTTCGTAACGGGCGCGATAGGCCAGAGGTACGATAGCGCGATTGCCTAAGCAAAGGCTGACCAGCTCAGATAATAGATAGCCACGGACGTCGTATCGCACATCCGCAGCTTTGAGCACAGTTGCATAACAAAAGTGGTAAACGAGCGTTGCATCACGGTATCTCTGGGGCAAATTTTGATCGCTAATCTCTACATCCCTATAGCGCCATTGAACAGCTAAGCATACGCGCACTGACAAAAGCTCCCCCATTAGACAGGCCCTAAACACCCGAAATAGAGCTGGTTGAATTAATGGACCTTATAAGAATCGATACACTTATCTGGGTATTATTGAAGCTCATAATTAAACGCGCTGAAGGGCGTGCCGCAGGTATAGGTGATCTATCCCAGAGGAAGCGCCGTGATAAACCAGTTGAGGGAAGCTGCCCCTCGAGCGCCCCCATACGGGAAGACATGCCAACCCGACCACCCTTTCGGTAAAACTGTGTATCGATGTTGCAATGTAATGGGCCCAAAGCAAAAAGGAGCTGGAGAAAATGTCGATCTAGAGACTAGAAAACAGAAAGTATTTCCGTTCTAAATCCTGAAGAGACGTCTAATCGAAATACCACTCCGTCCTCCAGTTCACCCGCGAATATTTCACCTGCTAGAGCCGAGGCGCGGGTGACCTGGAGATCAAGTGAACCGATTGACGCCTGGATATCCTCCTGCTTTTGCGGTAACGAAGATCCATCTGCCGCTGTGAGAAGCTGGGCATAGCCCAAAACTGCTAAATCATCAGGCAGGTCGTCCGCTACGCGCTGTGAGAATTCGAGTAATGAGGGCTCCGCCAATACGAAAAGCCATGCTTGATGATCGTTGTCTCCAGTTCGCCTCAAAATGCGACCCAGCACCTGACGGTAATGAAGTTCAGTGCGAATTCGGCTGAGATAGCAACAGACCTGCAAACGAGGAATATCTGTACCTTCGCTGATCATGCCGACAGCGACAATCCACTTCCCCATCCCATTTCGAAAGTCATTGATGATCTGTTGCGCACCTGGGGTTCGCGTAGTGACTACTAAGCAATCTTCGCCCCTCGATCTCAGTACCGCGGCGATCTGATTGGCATGTCGGATGTTGGTAGCAACTGCTAAACCACCAGCGTCGGGGATCGTTTGGCGAATATCGTCTAGTCTTCCACGTCCAAGATCGATAATTTTCTCGATCGTGTCATGGTGTGTGAGTAGGTCTTCAAACGTCACAGGAGATTCATTCAATAGTTTCGCAATGCTCGGGTAGACGGTAACGATCGGCGCGTCGTCGACCAGCTCAGTGAGCTTCACCGCACTGTTATCAATGAGCACGATACGGGGAGCACGGCATACCTCATCGGCCACAGCCTCTTTCAGACCATACCGAAAATCGCAGACCAGTCGACCCTCTGGATCTGAGTATCGAGCTAAGGCTATTGCTCGCTCATCGGAGCGCCACGGGGTACCTGAGAGGGCTAGAGTGAATGCGGCCTGATCTTGCAAACGCTGCAAGATTACCTGGCCCCACGCGTTACTGAGAAGCGGGTCGTGACCGGCACAATGATGGATCTCATCGAAGACTGCCAAGACACGATAGTCTTCAACCAGTTGCCAAAATGAAGGTGAACGATGATCCATCGCCTGATAGGTGGAAGCAACACCTACTGAGCCAAGACGACCATCGAACGGCCGGCCTAGGACCTTTGAAAACGTTTCCTCGAGGCCATCAACAACTTGGCAGGACGGTGCAAAACAAATAATCAAATCGATGAGATCTGCTTGCAAAAGACGTTTCGCGACCTCAGCAGCCATCCGGCTTTTACCGGCGCCGGGGGTCGCCTGGCAGAAGAAATGAGGTGAGAAACGATAGCGTTCCAGAGCAGCAGCGACCGAGGCTTGCTGCCAAATCCGCAAATCAGTCATGCGGCTACCAACGTCTTTAAAGTGTTTTCGATCGCACGAAGATGGCCCAGCAGGCGCGAGCTGCGATCCCGCGCCTGTAAGTAATCCTCTTCAACTCGGGCTTTAAGAACGGGCATTTCGGTAAACAATTGCTTGTAACGCTCAGCCTCACCGAGCGCTGTGAGCATGTCCAAGCGGATCTCCTTCGCAAGAGCCTCCAGCCGCTGGGTAGGACAAAGCTGCGATTGCTTAAGCATCTGCTCCCCTATCGCCTTGCCATCAAGCTGCGGCTCCACGCGGGCGGTCTCAAAGCGGTGTTGGACTAGGGAAACATTCAGATCAGCCGGCCTTTTAAGAACATGAAAGACCTGATCGCGCCTCCGGCGCACGGGGTCTTGGTGGATCCATCCGGCCCGCTTCAAACGTCTGACTTGATCGTAGATGTAGCGCCACAGCTCGACTTCGTTCACCGGAGAACTCAGAAGACGGCTATAGGCAGCTCTTAGCGAACGGATAGTGAATTGCTGGTGACCCCCATCCTGGAGCAGCTCTAAGACATGCCTGTCTAGCTTGAACGTTACGGATTTCATACAGGCACTCAATGCAGCCAAACGGGCAAAATGCGGATTATAATCCGTCGCCTGCCGTCCCGTAAACGATGGATAGTGCCGCCTTGGTTGATCGAGGCGGTTATGCAGGCTTTGGCGAAGGATCTCGGGCAGAAAATCCGCGAGAGGAGGATCTTGATTGGGTTGTCCCAAGATGCTCTAGCACACGCGTGCGAGATGGATCGCAGCTACATGGGAAGGGTGGAGAGAGGTGAGGTAAATATCACCATCGAAAAGCTCTATCGAATCGCAGTTCAACTTAGATGTCAGCCACATATACTTTTACCTCGACTACAGCGAGATCAAAAGAATCGTTGATACCGCCTGGCGCGTGAGTGATGCACAGACGAAGACGATATTAAAACTCGATGAATATTGGGTTGAATCCTGTAGAACTATAGCCAGCGAAATCATCAAGACGCGTCAATACGGAAACGTCAACTTCACGCCTTAAACCGGCAGCGACATAGTCATCGCCGATCACACCACACAATCAAAAAGTGCGAGAGACTCCGATTCCCTCCACCAAAAACCGTAAACTGCATGAGGATGCTGAACCATTGTAGTTTACACTTTTCTACCGTATTGATCTCCCGCGCATTTAACACTTATGGATTTTCCCACAGTGCCTCTAGGTTGACATCATCACTCGCGGGCCTGCGCCCTTCCAACAGCGGATCTACCTTCAGGATCATCGGCAAGTCGAAGGCCGTTCCAGTGAGTACGCAGCACCCTTTGGCCAATGTAGGTATCAATGATTTGGACGAAGCGTCCAATGTACTGATTGTATTATCGAGCAACATCAAGTCGCGCTCGTTGACTAGGCGATGAATGAAGAAGTTATGTATTTGGGAAACGATGGTTGGAGAGATATCCGCAGGTCGTTGACTGGATAGTGTCAGATATACACCATATTTTCGCCCCTCCTTGATAATTTCCTCAAATAATTCCAACCGATAATCCTTCCAGATTTCATGCTCTCGTGTTGATTGCTCCGAAAGAATGTTATGCGCTTCATCAATGATCAGGTGCAGGGTTTTCGTCGGAGGACTATTCAGCCCCTCCGCTTCCTTGTGATTGATATAAAAATTCTTGGCAATGAGCATCGGCAGAATTTTCTTCACATCGTTTTTGCATTTTTTCAGCGAAATGACATGCAATAGAGCGGGCGGCGGCACGTCATCGACGATATATAGGACGTTTCGCAACCCCTCCAGAGAAGACCTCGCCCTGGCCAATACGGGCTGGATATGCTCATATTGCGCATAGCCCATAACCACATCATTGCAAAGCTGTAGATAACACCGTAAAAGCAGCTCATCGAATTGATCCAGCGCCTCCAGCTTCACATGTGCCGCGAGGAAAGGTTTCAAAAAGTCAGCAAATGATTTTCCATCTGAATCGTAATAATGCCCCTCCAACGCTCTGAAGTACTTGTTTTGCGCATTGTATTTGACCCCCGCTAAATGGTGTTGTAGCGCTTCGGAGCCAACAATTCGGGCGACCTCGCGCGCCAACTCCAACGCCTCCGGTTTAGGCTCTGCGGCAGCAAAAACTCGCTCAAAGGTTTTGACCAAGAAATGCGAGAGCGGAATGTCTTTGAACTTATCCCTCCCCGACAGGACCCGCCGCAGAAACGGTGCCTGCGTGTTGGTGGTGGCTTGAAACAGCAGGCTGAGGGTTTCAGTATCCCAGAAGTGGGCACTCTCCAACGTAAACTTCTGCGCGCCTTTCTTGGAATCTAAAATTGTCACTTTTTTATCTGCGGCGGCTAGGATTTGGTCCCCCGTGTATTCTCCATTGAAGTCAATGATAACGAACTGACTCTTCTCTTTTAACCCCTCAAGCTTTTCTCGAAACAAGGTTGTGTAGAGTTTGGCCAACGTGTTCGACTTTCCACTGCCGGTATTGCCAAAAATGCCCAGATGGCTGTTAAACAGCCGGGTCCAAGGAAGGGTAATAGGGACGTTTTCCTTGAGCATCGCACCGATGGTGAAGGTGGTCCCATCCACACCGTAGATTTTCCCGACCATCTCCTCACTGAGCAGAGAAGCACGGTCTCTGATCATGGGCATATACTTCACGCCTTCATAGAACTTATGATCGGCCACGTAGCCGATGGGCCGGACATCGACTTTTCTGATGTAGGCGGTCTTTTCGGCGAACTCGTCCAGCTTGCGTTCATCGAGGTATTCACCTTCGACCAAACAGACGATATCGATGAACCCGCGCTGGATCAGCAAATGCTCTCTGATTGACACCCCTCTGTACTTAACCCCATTGTCGAATAGTATCTCCTGGTTGGAATCCTCGAATATCCTCAAGGTAATCCTGACGCCGCTAACGGCTATAACCTCTCCTACAACGATGGACATCAGGTAGCGCCTCCGGCCTCGTAGGCTTGCGGACTGAGCGAAAGCACATGCTTATTGAAATTGGCAAAATTTAAGTCAGCGCCCTCAGGCGGGCCGATGACCTTGACGTTTCTCCAGGCTCCAAACTCATCGCGCATTTTCTGCGCGCCCCGCTGGCTATAGGCACAGATAAACGTCTGGAGCTTAGGGTTTGAAAGCGAGCGTTGAACGAGTTTGAGGATGTGCTCATCCGCAAACGAGAACCCGAACGTGATCAGGATCGAGTTGGGTCGTTCCAGCTCGTAGCTGAGGAGCCTGAGCATTTGATAGTAGTGCTCTTCAAAAACCGTCTCGTGAAACTTCCACTTTGTAGGATTCACAATCGGCAGCTTGTTGTACTCGTACCAGAATCTATCAATCTGATGATGAGTGAGCTTCACCATCGGAACCTCATCAGTGACACCCCCTTTTGTAACTAGATAATTAGAGAACTCCGAAATTTTGTTTTGGACGTTTGGAGTGAGCAAGTTTTTAAAGTCATTCCTATAGCTCACCTCAATTTTATCATCACTCTTGACCCAGTAAACCGAGCCATGCAAGTGTATAATATTGAGCTGTGGGACGCCGTAGACGGCACGTTCAAACACCCCGGTCTGGCACTGAAACGTGTTGAAATTCTTGGCGTGAAGGTGCTTCTTATAGAAGCCTGAGGTCCCATCATTCACAACAAATTCATGCGATCCTTTCACGAGTAGACGATCAGCTGCGTGCGCCAAGCAGCCATCATAATTGGTGGTGAAAATGTTGATCTTGCGATTATCATCCTTTCGCCTGTCTAGGAACCCTAATAACGTACGCAGAAACACTTCGTAGTGGTGAAGATTTTCCAGCCCCTCAGGTGTGGCAATCGCTGACGGGGTAAATGTCTGTACCGGATGGATGCACGTGTTGTAGTAATGCATAAACAGCGCCGCTTTTTTTTCGGCGCGCAGGGCGTACTTGGTCGACAGCGTTTCAATTGTCTCCCAGTTGCCCTGCGCATCCCGAATCTGCAACCCCAGAGTGGGAAACAAATCTGCCGAAGCACCCGAGCCGATCAAGATACTGACGTTCTTGTTGTAAATGTCCAGTGCTTCTATGGGCTCAAACATTCAACCCCCTGTTTCTTTGGCTATCGGATTGCCCTGTCCGGCGTTCTCCACGAAAGCTTTTCGAGACGCCTGCGTAGAAAAGGCCCGCTGTGTGAGCCAAGCATCTAATGCATCAATTCTAATAAAAGCAGTTGGAACCTCGTAGGGCGGATGCACCATCCAGTAGTAGATAATACGGCTGACATAAATCTCTACATCTCGTACTTCATCACCTTGGGGTGACGGCCAGCCCAGTAGTTCTAGAAGCCGCGATCTGTGCTGCGAAAGGAATTCTCTGCGACGCAGTATCCGGCTGAACTGCCCATTTCTATCGCCCTCGCTTTTCCCGAAGATTTTATCTCTGAGTCGCCGAGTGTCCTTCATCGAGTACGGCGGCTGGTTGTATTTGCATTCGGCAACCAGCAACGTATTCGTCTCTGGCCAATATGCAAAAACATCGAAATCTCCCACGTCGTCAAATCGTTCGCCACGGAATCTGTGCTTAAAGTCCAGATTACGCATCACATAAGGCGTGTGCCGAAGAAGCACTTCTCCTGCCCGAACTTCTAGCTGCTTCTCAATCCCTTCCTTGATTTCTCTGATAAGTGGTTCAACGTTGGACCACGAAAAATCAGCGGGAAGATATCCATCCCGTACGGAAGCACTCCAAATATTCAGGGCCCGGCTGGCAGTCTCTGCTCCCCAGCGTAGAGCGTCGCCCTCAGAGATTAAGGGGCGGATTGCGTATCGGTGAGTCCGTTTGTTGTGCTCCCAATAAGGGACCTCTGACTCTTCCACCTCCCGCCCTGCGAGACGACGAATATGGGGACCCGACAGTGTCAAGAACTCCAGAATTGCGTCACTCTCGACGTGTCCTAGTCCTTCAATATTATCGGTCAGGAGCTGCGACAGCCTATCCGACGTGGCTACATATGAAAGCGCAAGCGTGTCAGTCAGCCCCAATCGGACGGGCTGGGAGAGAACTACTAACGCACTAAGTAGATGCTGCAACTCAAAACCCACATCCTTTTTGAAGGCTTGGCGCATCCTGCCGTCAGCCATTAGCTCTTCTGAAGGACCTACGACCTCGTCCTGATCATTCAGGTCGATACCGAGGCGAGATTTCGCGTACTCGCGCGCGTATTTTTCGCCCCTCTCTCCGGAGTCGGTTGAATAAAATACCTTGGGGATGTGGAAATCATCGATTTCAATACCGCCTACGTCTACGCCGGTGTGCAGTACGTCACCGGCGTCAGCCAATACTTTGTACCAGTCAACCAATCCCACTAGCTCACGGAGCACTTCGCTCGTGATCTGTTGCGCACCGTCGCCGGTCGAACTCAAAACTTTTTCAAGAAGATATCGATAGTGACGAGCCGCTGCTCCGTATTCCTTACGTGCTTTTTCCACAACCTCAAAGCGATCATATTCCACATCATGCGCAAGGCTTTGCTGGGCTCTCAGAATAGCAAACCTCTCGGCAGCGGCTAGTGCATCATGCTGTTCAATGCATTGCTGTATGAGCTGATGTCGATTGAGAGAAGCAAGTCGCTGTTCAATATGGCCCCGAAGAAAGTCTCGCCCGGCATCAATCTTCGCCTTCGCGTCCTTGAGCTCGTAACGTCCTGGATTCAAACCTAGCTGCTGCATGGCAACAGCCAGATGCTTGCGAGCCTGCTTATAATCCATCGGGGATGGGGTTACGGGATCGACGAAATCCGGGACATCTATGAGGCGTTGAGCGTGCTGTAGATGAAACCGAGCCGCGTCCGTGGCTCTGGATCTTAACTCCGCCGCCAAATCGGCTGAAAATGCTAACCCATATTCTTTATGGCAGCATTGGAGTAATTCGATGAGGCACCTCACCTCAAAAGACGCATCCTTGGCGCCATTCAGGCCGGCCAGTACAGCACGAGTGCTTATTTTCAGAAGGATATCGTCCGGCTGGGCTTCCTGTCGCGAGGCGTTGATGATCACTTTGGGAAACTTCCCCAGAGGTTCAGGAGGCTGCTCGGGCGCAATAAGATCACAAGTATCTACACTACAGATAAGCACTAAATGTGGTCGGTGTAGCAGCGGCAGTGTTGATAGCAGATCGCGGTGCCGGTAGAACTGATCAACCAATAAATGCGCAACCATTTCCAGCATCCGACCATCTATAACCTGGAGATCAGGGACAATGGGAACTAGGGATTGGACCGTGAAAGCGTCGTTTTGCGTTGAGAATCCCAGCAATGGCAGGCTGCGCGACTCCATTCTCGTAACGCCCGCAGTCGCGGATGACAATCGCCATCCTGTGGAGTCGATTGGAAACCTGCCAGGAGCAAGAGACCAAAATGAAGATAATTCTTTGAAGCGGCGCGAGGTCCCCCAACTAGTGTCCAGCATCAGCATCGACGGCTCCATGGCACCGTCAACAAGGACTCCATGGCTGTCTATGTAGGAGGCAAATTGATCAGCAAGTCCGCTGGAAAACGGATTGAACATCGTCCGTTGCCCATCCACAAACTTCCAAAACGCTTCAATATCATCCGGCTGATCTAAATCGTCGAAAATCGTGATCAAATCCGCCAATGGCATGAGCCTCGCGGGCCGTTTGACTGGGTCAAGCATTCCAAACCCCGTGCCCGATTGAGTCAGCACAATTAGAATGTGCACATCATCAGCTTTGAGACAGCGGTCCCTGTCACTGCCCACAGAAAATCCGCGTCCGTCTGCCAATTGGAAGTGCGCACGCTCGCCACGCTTCAGAGCAGCATAGACATGCTGCGACGCATTCGAAGCTTGTAGATACGACTGATGATCACAGGCACAGACGAGATAGATGCCTGTTTTACTAGGAATGAGACAACTAATAGTAAGCTTAGGTACTTCGGTATTGCCGGTAATCAGGGTGATTGGACCAATACGAGTATGGCTGAAGCGTTCCGCAATAAAGCGGCCAAGACGTTTGTGTACCTGACCACCGATGTTCTGGGTATGACGTGTTGCCCAATAGTCGATGACAACCCCCGGCATATTCCGCACCGAAACAGGCACCCAACTTTCCCCGTCAGTCACAGCAAGGAATGGGAGTGCCTGCCCTCGCATTACGGCATCGCCGAAACCATCATGGGTAAGAGGATCCTTGAGAACGCCAAAGCTCGCTTCAAGTTCTTTACTGGTGTGAGCACGTCGATCAGCTAGGTCCTTGCCTAGCTGAATAATTGTTGAGCGGCACGCTAACCAGAACTCTTCAGGCGGAACCTCCACGTATCCAGCGCCGGGGTGCGGCATGGGTGCATTAGCCAAATCCGGCATCGATTTTATAATACAAGATTGCGCCGCAACGGCGAGATTCATGTCGGCTTGGGCTGACTCGACATCGGCATAAGAGATGCGGAACGCCTCCACAAAATCAGGGATGCGCTCGATGCAGCTACCGTAAAAAATCGGAACGAAATCGGATTCCAGACGTACCCTGGTCTGACCCCAATCCGCTTCGGCAGCAAAATCTTCAAGCATCGGGAAGTCCGGCCAAGCCGCAACAAGCGCATTGGCGAAGCCGACGAAATCTGCGTACGTTGTAATAGGCAACGCGCTTGGACTCTCTTCCGCTCTCAGCAGGACAGACCAGGCAAACATATGCTTGATGGGGCTGGAGGCATTGGCTGGCCACAAATCGGAGATGCTAAGCGCCAACGCCACATCAACGCGCTTGTACTGTCGAAGGACACCACTTGTTTGTTCAATGCTTCTTTGAAATTTGCTGTCGAACTGCGAGTCGGGCGCCCTCTGCCCGAACAAAGACTCGAAGCCCTGAAGCCATGCGTGCGGAGCTAAGTCCATTTTTGCCGCCTTACGCTCACGTTTCTCTCGCGACTTCTTCCCCATCTAAACCTCCATGTTTTATTTTTAGTTGAAATCGCGATGGACAGTTTTGATATTGATTCGTCCTTCAGCCTCCCCCTGAGCTCAGGAAGTCATTCGGCAAGCTGCCCAAGCATTCGATGAGGCAGTGTGCCATCACCGAGGCGGTTGTGTAAAAGGCCAAAATACAGATCGAATATGCCGGCACAAAAAGCGGCAGGGCGGAAGGTCGCTACTTACCATTAAAATCATGGCCAGAGTGAGCCAAATTGATCGAGGCCGGCGCAACGCGGGATGTTCCTCACGGCCTGACAACCAATCGCAATTGAAAGTACGATCTGGGCTGAGAATGCAGAGGGGCTTGGGAGGGTGAATTCGTCTAGATAGATGTAAACCATGAGCCCTGAAAAGGGCCCTGGGTTTACAAAATTCAAAGCTATGGGATGTGAATGCAAACGGGTCTGGCTGAAGGACAGACGGGACAGGGGCCGTAGAAGCCTCTGTGTCGTTTACACACCTCCCTTAAAAATGGAAGGGAATGACGAACCGTTTATCTTGCTGCTGCTCCACGCGGGGCGCTCCAACTTGCATCAGTTACAAAGGCCGCGATTGTACCCCAGCTCAACGCTGGGCGCGCACCTCATCCACCCCACGGTTGGCCAGCTGGTCGGCGCGTTCGTTGCCGGGGTGGCCGATGTGGCCGCGCACCCACTTCCAGCTCACCTTGTGGCGGTTGACCTGCTCATCGAGCTGCTGCCACAGGTCGGCATTTTTCACCGGCTCTTTGGCCGCGGTCTTCCAGCCGCGCTTCTTCCAGTTGACCA